>Ga0307928_10002844_pt1 | contig 13235 bp, 18 predicted proteins | sample AceLakmetagen232_FD_201815 | JGI IMG/M metagenome (GOLD analysis project Ga0307928, IMG submission 201815) | Saline water microbial communities from Ace Lake, Antarctica - #232 | ecosystem: Environmental > Aquatic > Non-marine Saline and Alkaline > Saline | place: Antarctica: Ace Lake... | reverse complement strand
AAGGCAGGCAGTGTCACAACAGATGAAAACCACAAAATTCGTGCCGAAAATAAGAAAAGCACGCACGGGGAGCTAGGGGGTAGAATGAAACTCAGGGATAAGGTTGGGGAGATAGTAAAGAAGGTGGGGTATTCGTTCTGTGACCCATCTACGGAGTCTACGCCTGAACAGCTTATAGAACTGTACGCTGAAGATATACTCCAAGCGGTCAGGGATATGGTGCCAGAGAAGATGAAAGAATGTCCTCTCAAGGATTATCATACAGACGATTTAGCAATAGCATGGAACGACTGCATAGACGAGATAAACAAGGAGCTGGAATAATGGAATATACACGTGAGGATCTCCGGGCGAACAGCGCAGAGTACGATAAAAACTTCAATGAGCTAATCCGTACCCTGGATACGCCGGAGTGCAAGGCATACCAGAGGCGTGAAGAGAGGTTAAATAAGCGTGGTGTGAAGATACAGCAGGCGTTAGGGGTGTTCATACCGAACCCATGTCCGACTGCAAGTAATAGATATTGCCATGAATGCACTGGGTTCTACAAGCTTAAAACCAAAGAAATACGGAAATCAAGAAAGGGTAGAAGGCAGTATAGGCGGCGATATGTGAATTGTGGGGCCGAAGTGGCGGAATATGAATGTAAGCTAAAGCACGTTGGGCTGGCGGACTGGCCGCGGGAGGGTGGGGCGTGAAATATTGCAAGAATTGTAATAAATATTCTGAGATGCCGTCCTTATTCCTTGAACGTCCCAATATTTATAACCCCTCAAAGACCGAGCGCTATGGATACGGTCTTTGTAAAATGCGCAACGATAAGGGGAATTGTCCCGATTATGAACGTAAATGGTGGAAGTTTTGGATAAGGGAGGGTGTATGAAGTATATAATGATGCTATTGTGTGTCCTTATTATGTGTTCTTCGGCGTTCCATCGCGCGAAAAAAGAGTGCAGAAAAGCTTACGCTGCAGGATATTATGTAGGTTGCTCTACGAAGATGTGCAATCTTGGGTTTGATTATACTCCTGGTGGGGAGGAAAAGTTTAAATATGTGGGCGAGGGAAATGAGGATTATAGCATATATCCATATCGCCCTAAAATGTCATACGCTTTGGAGAAACGACGGGGCAACGGGTTTTGGTGGGCTGATAAAGCTAAGGAGGATAAATGAAGTGCGAAACCTGCTCTTGTAAGATGATTAAGATTTATTGGAAAGAAGGCGGTGCAGAGTGGTACTGTGAAAGGTGCAGGGAATATTCGGGGATCGCGGTTGAACCGAAGGGGGACAAATGACCGACTACTATCTATCCGGCATCATAGGTATCCTAGCGTGGATATTCGTTTGGCTTGTATCCAGGCGGAAGCTTAAAGCGTTAAGGAGGTTTATCCGGTGGCTGCAAGGGTGGCGTGGGTAAAATAAATGCAATTATTTTCACTTTGTACCTTGCTTTTTTTGAAAAGTATGCTATACTAGGAGTATGACTCAGTATAGCACTCATAAAATAACCCCTTCACGGGGAGGCTGGAGAGCCTTTCTGAGTCATATAAAAGACCCTCTATCGTTAATTCGGTAGGGGGTTTTCTATTTTAGGGCTTCTTTCTCCTGTTTCCTCGCTCATCATAAAGGTAAATAGTCCGTATGACGGTTTCTACAAACAGAGGGGACGCATCGAAGTGATAAAGCTGGATATAACCGTTCGACCCCGACCTAAAAGGTGAATAGAACAATAGTTCAAAGAGCAAAGTTAATAGTTGACTTCGGCGTTAGTTCAAATAACTATCTAGGATTTAATATGGGCTTTTAGGGAAAAAGAGTTTAATCCAGCCTGTATCTTAATAAGAAGAGAGCGTATAGTGTAAAAGCTATGCGCTTTTTTCTTAAATAATAAAACTATTTTCTCTAATGCGCTTGCCTTCTCCAATACATGTGATATAGTTTAAGTAATCATACGTAAAACTATATCTACGCAAGGAGCTTAATGCTTAATCTCATCTGGCACTCTCAAAAACGTAAAATATCAGAATTAACTCCCGCAGAATATAACCCGCGACAACTCACCAAGAAACAAGCACTCGAATTAGACGCATCTCTTGCTAAATTCAGCCTGGCCGATCCTATCGTAATCAACAAAGACAATCGGATCATAGGCGGTCATCAGCGTGTGAGCATACTTAAAGATAAAAATATCGAAGAGGTTGATGTTCGTGTTCCTGATAGGCAACTCACCCTCGAAGAAGAAAAAGAGCTTAACCTACGGTTGAATAAGAACTTAGGTGAATGGGATATAGAATTATTGGCTGATTTTGACGAGGATTTGCTAAAAGACATTGGATTTCTGCCTGAAGAACTCGATGATATTTTCAACAGCGCGGGAGAGCCAGACGAGAAAGACGATATAGTACCAGAAGTCAGAGAAACTGATATAAAGTTAGGGGATATGTTTCAGCTTGGTGAGCATAGGTTATTATGCGGGGATGCCACTAAAAAGGAAGATGTTGAGAAGCTTATGCAAGGCGAAAAGGCTGATATGGTGTTCACGGATCCTCCATATGGGATGGATGCCGTAAAGAATAGCGGCGTTTTGAAGGAAAGATACAGAGATGTTATTGGGGACGATACAAACAAAACAGCCGTGGAGTCATTTTTGTTGCTTAAATCGCTAAATATCAAGAAAATGGTGTTCTGGGGTGCTAATTACTACACAGAGTGCCTACCATCCACCGGATGTTGGCTTGTATGGGACAAGAATAACGGTGGTAGCGACCAAACCGATGCTGAATTAGCCTGGACAAACTTCAATGGTGTGGTTCGCAAATACACACAAGCATCGGAAAAAAAAAACAGGGTTCACCCTACACAGAAACCCGTTGAGCTTATTTCTTGGGTTCTTGACAAGTGGGGGGATAGACATAACACCATAATTGATGTCTTTGGTGGTTCAGGCTCAACGTTGATAGCTTGTGAAAAGACTAACAGAAAGTGCCGGATGATGGAGCTTGACCCAGTATACTGTCAGGTGATAATAGACAGGTGGGAAGAGTATACAAATCAAAAGGCTGAAAAGTTAAATGGGCAGACCCAAGAAATACACTGATAAATATATAAGGCGAGAAGCGGTTCTTTTACTTCAATATGCTAGAACTACACCCATACCATTTCTTAAAGATTTCTGTTCTAAGAGAAAATATTCCTCACAAAAGATGAGTGAGTTCGCACAAAAGTCAGAGATATTTCAAGAAGCCTTAAAACGAACGAAGGATATCCAGGAAGTCAAGATTGTTAAGGCGGCTATGGTAAAGAAGATAGACGTGACTATGGCGATATTCACGCTTAAGAATGTAGCGGGGTGGCGGGATAAGCAGATAGAGATAAACAACAACACGAAGAACATATACCAAAATGTTAAGGTGATCATAGATGACAAATCCCGAATTTCACCTCCATCCTCCGCAAGGAGTCGTATACCAGGATAAGACACGGTATAGGCTTGTGGTAGCTGGCAGAAGATTTGGTAAGACGACATTAGCGATAGACGAACTGGTTATAGAAGCTCTTTCTCATTCTGAATGTAAGTTGTGGTACTTAGCGCCGTTTAGGTCGCAGGCTAAAGAAATAGCTTGGGAAATGCTAAAGGTGGCTTCACCTGAATATGCAAGGGCTAAGGTCAACGAATCAGAGCTTTACATAGAGTACACGAATGGTAGTCGCGTATCTGTGAAGGGTGCTGATAACGAAGAAAGCCTGGTCGGTGTGTATCTTGGGTGTAAGAACAATCCAGGTGGGTTAGGCTGCGTTATAGATGAGGTTGCCTTGATCCGAGATAATCGTAAGGTCTGGGGAACGGTAATTCAGCCGATGTTATCCGATTGTTCCGCAGGGGTGTTATTCATAGGTACTCCGAGAGGCAAAGACTTCTTTTTTGAGCTTTACATGAAAGGGCAGAGAGAAGAAGACGGGTTTAAATCATGGCATTTCACCAGCTACGATAACCCGTATCTTGACCCAAAGGAGATAGATGCCAAAAAGAACACGATGTCCGAGAGAGAGTTCAACCAGGAGTATTTGGCTAAGTTTGAAGATTACACGGGGTTGATCTGGCCTGAGTTCGACCCGGAACATATCATAGAAGAACATTTCGTGCAGCAGGTTTACCCAAAGATAGGCGTGATAGATACGGCGGTATCGGGTACGACAGGTGTTCTAAAGGCATACATAGACGAAGACGGCGTTATTGTGGTGTATGAGGAGTATTACCAGTCGGATAGCAGGGTGGATGAGGTGGCTGAAGCTATCAAGCAAGAGGGTGTTAACTGGTATATAGACCCGGAATCACATAAGAAACAAGCGCATCGCAAAGGTCAAGAAGAGTTTAGTTTATTTGATGAGTACTCGGATCATGGTATCACGGCAGAAAATGCACAGAAGGATGTTCATGCAGGGATAAACAGGACGGCAGAGTTTTTCAAGACAGGTAAGATAAAGATATTCAAGAGTTGCAAGAATTTAATATGGGAACTAGAGCGATATCATTGGTCAGAACAGAGAGAGACGATACACGGTGTTACAGAAGCCAAGCCGTTCAAGAAAGATGACCATTTATGTTTAGAAGGAAGAACAAAGGTTTTTTTAAGCGATGGCAGCACAAAGAGAATTGATTGCATAGAAACTGGTGATATAGTAAGAACGCCAAAAGGCAAACAACGAGTTGTTGCAAGTCAGAAAACAGGAGTAGAGAATATATGGGAACTAAAGCTGAGTTCAGGGAAGATATTGAGAGGAACAGCCGGGCACAAGATATACACGCACCGAGGGAAGGTTGCTCTGTCGAGATTACAGATGGGGGATCGATGTCTCGTATTAGATATGAAGACAGGCTTTATCACTGGGATGGTAGATATTATGCAAAGGGTGGTGGCCAAACTAGGCTTCATGTTGCAATTTGGGAAAAGCATTTTGGCAAAGTTCCTAGTGGTCATTGTATTCACCATGAAGATGAGGACAGAGGAAACAACGTTATTACCAATCTTAGGCTCAAGCACAGGTCTGCGCACACTTCGGACCATTCCAAGCAAAGACTTAAAGACGAAGGACATAAAAAAAGGAATGCTGTGCATTTGGCGCAAATCAGAGAACTCACGAAAATATGGCATTCTTCCGAAGAGGGTAGGTTGTGGCATAGCAAACACAGCAAGGAGAATTGGGCTAAAAGAGAAAAGATTGACAAGGTATGCATACAGTGTGGGAAACATTTTAAAGCATATCTTGAAAAAGCTAAATATTGTCATAACAACTGTAAGTCCGCATATCGTAGAAAGCGTATACGAGACGAACAGAAAGAAAGCGGTATACAACATAACAGTTGAGGATGAGCATTGTTATTATGCAAACGGTATTCTAGTTGCTAACTGTGATTGTTTACGCTATATGGTTATGAGCAGACCAGAGAACGCAGATATCGAGTTTAAGAAACCGATACACCCGAACTCGCCAGCAGCAAGATTAGCTAGAGCGAAGAAGAGGAGAAGACGATAATGGCTGAGAATATACAGAAAGCAAAGTTATCACCCGTAGAGGTTCAGTTTTATTTATCTGAAGCGAAGAGTAGTGAAGAACGCCAGAAACGAGAGCTTATCCAACGCTGGAAATATCCTACTGTTGTAAGCTATTATGAGGGTGATTTGCTTATAGAGCCGAATTCTAAGGATGTTGGTGTGGCGAACAGACAGGCTTCGGCAATTATCAACAAACATTTTCCCAAGACAAACGTGCTTATATCAGAGATAATGTTCCAGAATCCTGATATTATAGCCGACCCCACGAAACCTTTCGCTTTCAAAGGTGACAAAGAAATCAATGTCGAAGAAGGCGCTCCGCTTATGAGGGGTGCGCTTATCTATGGATATGAGAAGCAGGGGCTTCAGGAAGAAAATCGGATGGCTTTATTCGATATGCTCTATGCCGGATATAGCGCTGTTGAGATAGACCATATCAAGAGTAAACGTGATGCGGGGATAGGCGTAACGAACATCCCGGACGATAAAGAGTTTGAAGAGCGCCGGACGGGTATAGTTGGTAAGGTCAAGGAAGGTGTCAAGCGGGTGAAGAGCGCCTTGTCTACCGAAAAGCAGGCAGAAGATAAGCTTGCCAAAGAAGCACCCCCGGAGAATGAGGCTTATGCTGATGTTTCAAAAACGTATGGCCGGAGATGGGATCCTCTCAATATCCTGTTTGATTGGCAGGCTAAGACGATAAAAGAATCCCGGTATATTATCAAGAAGCGTGTTATATCGAAATCCAAGTTTGATGCTGAATATCCCAAGTTCAAGGATAAGGTGCAGGCTGGTAAGTTCATGCAGTATGGTATGCACAACGCTGACAAAGAGAAGCAGTCTGTGGTTGTATATGAGTTCCAGGTCAAGAAACAGAACGCGGAGAACCCGGATATCACAGATTACTGGACTATCGTAGTCACGCCTACACTCTTAGATGAAACCCTTGATATGTTCAAAAGACCGTATACCACGAACGGATTCAACATAAAGATTGGTACACTTCATAAATACGGGAAGATATATCCTGTCCCGGTAGCCAAGATAAACAAGGTGCTTTCGGATGAGATGAACGAGTATATCTACAACTGGAAAGATGTAGCTGAGAGGAACGTGACTAAGTATGTCAGAGATACCAAGAAGGTCAAAGAAGATGGCGTAGACGCGTTAAGAAGCAATAAGACGAACGATGTCATAGATGTTGATGGTAACCCTGAAAATGCTATAGTGCCGTTGAAGCCAACAAGCTTATCGAATGACAATAAAGAGCTTATCGCGGTATTCCAGGCTGAACAGGATAAAACGTGGAATGTTTCTGATAGCCGGACCGGCGGACAGCAGAAGGCTAAATTTGCTACAGAGTTGCAGATACAAGAGGCGGGGTTTCAGTCCTCAACGCTTGATATCCAGGAAGGGTTAAGAAAGCTTATCCAAGAAGAGCTTGAGACGGAGAAAGATATTATAGTTACGTTCTGGGATAGTGAGATATTCATTAAGGTTACTGGTGGGCCGAAACCTGAATGGTACAAACCCTTAACGCTTGGCGGTGTGGTTATAAACCCGTTATCTGAGATGCTTACAGCGGATTATCATATCAAGGTGGATGTCACGAAAGCTTTCAGGCCGAACACCGAGAAGGAAAAGAACGATCTTGTCTTGTTATTGAGAGAACTTATATCTGAGCCGATGCAGATTATATTAGCGACACCGAGCGAAGAGTTCCCTACGGGCAGACAGTTATCGCCACAATTCTTGAACAAGATTATACAGAAGTTCGGGCAAGACCCAGAGGTTATGTTTGAAGAGAAGCAACAGGCTCCTGAAGGTATGCCAGGAGTTGGGCAAGAGCTACCGCCGGCAGAAGGTACGATAACGCCGGAACAGATAATGGCAGGTGGTGGATAATTGTTCTTTAAAATAGCACGAGTGGCGGAATTAGACGCAGAGGTCGTAGCGGCGAGACGTATTCTCAAAGCAGAATTAAAGGTTCAGTTGCCTGAAGCCAGCGAAGTCTGAGAAGTAACTGGTGGAAGTGAACGCCTCTTAAATGCCGACAAACACACTCAGACGGTATGTAGGGTATCGAATCCCTGCCTCGTGCGGGTAAAAAGTTAGATATGTTTATGCTTAGAATGGCGAAGAATCCCGGGATGGCAGAAAGTTCCTAACGAGGAGAATTTAGATAATGGCGATATACGGCTACAAATGCCCCGTATGCGATAAAAGTGAAGAGGTAGTAAAACCTATGGCACAGAGCAAGAAAGCCGAGCCTTGCCCTAATTGCGGGGCTAAGATGCGAAAGATAATACATATCCCGAACATATCTGGCACAAGGGACGGGTTTGGAGTGAATAAGGCGTTTATTGACCCGGAAAGCGGGAAAGAGATAGATACTTGGAAGAAATGGGAAGATGCCGGGTATAAGCCATTGAAGGATTCTAAGGCTACGAAGCGGAGAGCTCGGTGTGAAGATAAGATAAAAGAAAAACAAGATAAACTAAAAGGCAAGATAACGGTTTAACGAGGAGGGGTCATGGGCGGAGAAGCAGGAATTGAAATGCCAAGGTATCAATCACACAAAAGAGTGTGGGCGCTAAAAATTAAGGAGATCACAGATCCAACAGTGCCGGGAAACGAGACAGATGGCAGCAGAATGATTCTTCCAGAGGAAGAAGGTTATTCAGAATTTAAGGTTGACCACGCATATGTAAGAAAACATAATCCTCAAGTTGGCGGTTATTATGTTGTTTACCAAGACGGGTATAAGTCTTTTTCGCCAGCACTAGCTTTTGAGGGAGGATATACTAAGATTTAACTAACGAGGAGGAATCATGGTAGAGGGAACAAATGTAGCGCAGCAGAAGAAAGAAGAAGAAAGGAAACTTACGGCAGCGGAAGATGCAAGGATCGACAAAGGTATAGAAATGCAGGAGAAGGCACAGGCTCAGAAGATGGCGGATGAAGAAAAAGCTATAGCTGACCGGGAGAAAGCCGAAGCTGCTGAAGCCGAGAAGGAAGAGAAAAAGCATAGCATCGTAGTGGTAGATTCAGCGACTTATGTCAACAAGGTTGATTCAAGAGAGATGAACGGTGTTCCTCGGAGGCTTGCCGGGATCAGGCTCATGTTCGAAGAGTTGGGTGTAGACAATTATGTCGAGAGAGTTACATTTAAAGGTACAGAAGCTTTTGTGTTCAAAAAAAGGGGGTAAGGGATGGAGAAGGCGAAAACAGTTGATATTACATTCAACGAAACGATAATCAAGAAGCTTCCTCGTACCGGTATTGAGTATTACGATCAGTTCACGCGCGGAAGAGAGCATCGGATAGTTTACAGGGTTGTCAAGATGTCCTTTGATAAGTTCTGTGATGTGGCTTATAGCCCGACAGGGTTCCGGGATGAGAAGCTACGGGATAAGATAACAAAACAGAAGCTGGAATTGCCGATCATTGATATCGAGAAGAAATCATCGCTCGGTAAGGGTAAGGCGGTAGTGGCTAACAAAGCTGGTGTTAAGACTATTCCTGTTCTTGTATTCGCCAAGAAGAATATGCAGATCGATTGGTGGAAGAGACGGAAGGGGATAAAATAATGCCTGTTAAAAATCTAAAAGGTTTAGCCGGACGTATGTCGAAATTGAAGTCTGGTGCTGGCAGGCCGAGAACCGAAGCGGAACGAAAGATAAGACATAAAAAACTTTATGGATCAAGTAAACTTCCTCCGAGGGGGACTGGTTTACAAAATTAACTCCGATAAAAGGTTTCCTCACCTTAAACGAGGCTAAACAAAGGAGCGTGTTATTATGACAGAAGAGGCTAAAAAACCAGAAGAGAGTACAATCGAAACTCAAGAACAGAGTGCGGTCAAGCAAGAAGAGGCTGTTAAATCTGTAGATGAGACGATGGATGCTATTCTCGACAAGGAAGAAGGCAAGGAAAAGCCTTCGGAATCTTCCTCTGATTCCAAAGAAAAACCTGCGGGAGAAGAACCAGAAAAACCAGCCGATGGCACCGAGGATCCTGACCTCGCTAAAAAAGGCACTAAAGCTGAAAAGGAACCGGAAATCCCTAAAGAGTTTCACGACCATGAGGCATGGAAGCGTAATGCACAGATAGCGAAAGATGCTATTGCTCGTGCGGAAGCGGCCGAGGCTAAAACGGGGGAACTCGAAAAGAGTGGTGTTTTGTCTGAGGAGGACAAAGCGCTTTTGGAACAGATGAAAAATTTCACTTCTTCGAAGCAATTTCTTGCGGATAAGTACAAAAGTGAAGGTTTCAAGGACGAAGTAATAAAAGAGAAACTTGCGGAAGCCGGATTCAAAGATACTGCTGAGAGTGCTGAGGATAGCCTTAAGGTTGCAGCGGATGCACTAGGGCTTGATGTTAACACTCTTTCAGATCAAGATAAGTCGGATATAACAAATTTGGTAAAGATATCTAATGCTTTAGTCGAAAAGACGTTGAATAAAGTATTACCAGAGGTACTGAATCCAATATCAGAACAAGTGGCCGGATTGACTAGCAAAGAATCAGGATTGAAGTTACATGATGAATTTGCTGCTAAAGTCAAGGAAGATGGTGTGCTTGATTATGAGAAAGATTTAGCGCCGGATATCACCAAATGGCTTGACGATAACGATACCAAGCCTGAAGCCGATAGAGGCAACCAGCAAGCTCTTGCTAAGTTCTTGCAAGATACCTATCACGACAAACTTGTACTCCACAAGAAAGCTGTTGAGAAGAAGGATGAACGTGTTGAGAAGCTTAATAATAATCGCCCCGGAGGGGAAGGCGGAAGTCCAGCTTCAACCGCGCCTGCAAAAACAGGTGAGTTTGAGACTGATGCTAACAATATCCTCGACAGTATGGGCGTGCATTAATATAAGCCGTTCTCACGTTCATTAACTTTTAAAGGAGTGTGAGAAGTCATGGCTGAACAAAATATAGCATACGCCAGCCAAGATTCTATTCTTGAAACTCTTGTACTGCACACGTTACCCGATTTCGGGCCGGATGGTACTTCTGGTATCATCAATAACAACTTCCTGTTGTCGTTTCTGAAAGATATGAAACGGTTCGACATCATGGATGGCGGTCTTGAAATATGGGGCAAGGTGCGGACAAAGAAGAATACGAATCTAGGATGGCAGGGTCACGAAGATGAAATGTCAACAAATCTTCAGGATCCGTCAGATAGATTGAGATACGATATCCAGACGTACGCTGGTGCGGGTGTTGTACTCAACAAGAAGCACGAAGCGATGAACAAAGGGCGTGCTATGATAAAGAACTTTGCCAAAGAACTGAGAGATCAGGCGGAAGATACGATTCCGAATGATTTCAACTCAGGTTTCTGGAACAGTTCTCCCGGCGCCCTTGAACCTAACAGTATCCCAAGCCTTATATCTATTACCCCGACTACCGGTACTATCGGTGGTCAGAATAGATCATCTAGGAAAGCGTTTCAGAATGGTCTTAATTCTGATACGATTGCGGATATTGGTTCTGAGGCAGGTCTGTCAGCACTATTCAGAATGATTATACGCCAGGCAGTAACGGCTAAAGATCGTCCTGATTTAGTTATGATGGATGATGAACTTTGGGCAGGACTTTCTGCTTTCTTGGATGCACAGCGTAGGTTCAAGGAAAACGATCATCTTGCAAATCTTGGGTTTGACAGTATTTATTACCGAGGAACGACTATCGGTTATGAAAATACGAATGTCATGGATGATGACCAGAACACGATTCCGAGTGGTTATGTCTATGGTATCAACTCCAAGTACCTGAAGTTCAAGGTTCTTCGTGACGGAAACTTCCAGTGGGATCCGGATGGTTTCGTTCGTATGGTCGGTCAGACGCTTAACAAGGCGTTGTATTTTTATGTGTTCTGTAATCTGTGTGACTATTTGCCGCGTTCGCATTTCGTCATGTCAGATGTCTCCACTACTTAAAAGGGAGGGGTAATTATGAAGATAAGCAAAATTATATCTTTGGTGCTTATTGGCCTTCTTATAGGTAGTGTAGCATTTGCAGCAACACCTGGGCGCGATCTTGGTCATGGTGCGGGTGATGTCATGGGAAACAATTCCAGTCGGTATGATTGGAGTCCTCAAAAAACATTCAGGCTTGTCCGATACGTTCCGCAAGATGGTTATGCTGATTGCGATAGTAATAGCTTATCAGCTAACGCTTTGGTCGTATGGGATGCTATCTCTGATGATGGTGTAACCGTGACAACAACTATTACGAGTCACGATTCAACTGTTGCTGGGATTATCGTTCAAACAGCTTTGACCCCTGTAAGTTTAGGCAATACGGCACAGCAGGATTATAGCTTGAGGAACTGGACGTGGTTGCAGACGTATGGTCTATCAGGAGTATCTATAGGTGATACGGTTGCAGCAGGCGATGCTATGGGTGGTTCTACTATCCAGGGTAAAGCTGATCCGTTTGTAGCTAGTACGACAGCAGCCGGTGCTAATGGTAATGCCGGGTTCTTTTACGATACGGCTATAGGTGGAGTTGCCACAGCAGTTGAATGTTTTGTACGATGTGAATAGAAACACAACCCCGGCGGGCTGGCGGGTAAACCAGCCCCATAAAATATGAAAATACGAAAAGTAATATCATTATTGCTTATCGCTTCATTCATATGTACCGTATCTTTTGCAGCAACTCCGGGACGTGATTTAGGTCACGATGCCGGGGATGTAGCCGGGAACAATTCTAGTCGGTACGACTGGGATGCGCATAAGACGTTCAGGCTTGTAAGATATATGCCCGCTGGTGGTTCGAGTATTAGCGCGACGCTGGTAGCCGATTCCATTGTAATATGGGATTGCACTTCTGATGACGGTGTGACGGTCACTACAACGACCACATCGCCCGATTCGGCAGTTGCGGGGATTATCGTACAGCAAGCATTAACAGCGAAGGTTTTAGGTAATACGGCAAAACAGGATTACGCAAAACGTAACTGGACATGGCTACAGGTGTATGGGTTAGCAGAGGTTAGGGTTAATGCTACCAATAATGTAGTTTCTGGTGACGCTATGGGTACTTCTGCAACTGCCGGAGAAGCTGACATCTTCGTAGCGAGTGCGACAGAATCTGGCAAAAACGGTAACGCGGGGTTCTTTTATGACGCGTCTGCCGCGGCAGGAGATGATGTTAAATGTTTCGTACGTTGTGAATAAGCGATAAACAAACGCTCTGGGGGGAAGCGTAATTCCCCCCACTAAACTATGAATGGAAAAAAGGCAAAGAAGCTGAGACAGATGACCAGGGATGCCATGAAAAAGCATGGTAGAGAAGATAAGACGTTTGGTTTTTATTATAAGAAAGCAAAGACACTCGCTAAGGTTGGTGTTTTAGCGATTTGTGCTATGTTTATCTTCAACTTGGCTCATGCGGATAAGCTAGGTATACATACCGTAAACCCTATTAAATTCCAGAAATTGTTAGCAGAGAACGGTTTCAAACTGGATCTGAATTTCATTGAGAAAACTCCTGATTCCTGGGGTATCTTATCGTTTGATGATAAAGGTATGTGCGTGAATACTTACAGATCATTAAATTTTGATAATCTAAATATTATTACTGAAATAATGTGGAAGAGCATGGAGGAATAGATGGATAATACAACTGTAGCGGCAATTATAGCGAGTGGCAAAATACGGTTTG
>Ga0307928_10002843_pt1 | contig 13239 bp, 24 predicted proteins | sample AceLakmetagen232_FD_201815 | JGI IMG/M metagenome (GOLD analysis project Ga0307928, IMG submission 201815) | Saline water microbial communities from Ace Lake, Antarctica - #232 | ecosystem: Environmental > Aquatic > Non-marine Saline and Alkaline > Saline | place: Antarctica: Ace Lake... | reverse complement strand
TCCCGCAGTGCTTCCACCAATCTGCAATGGTTTAACTGCACACATGAACAGGCCTCAAGGTGAATGATACACCGTTTTGCATCTTGTTCTAAATCTGCGATAGGTCTATCCATTATTTACGCTTTCCTTTCTCATAGCGTTCCCTGTCGTCATCATCCAGCATATCCCATACCTGAATACCAAAACAAGTACCCCAGTCATCCTTCCCTAACTCCTTGCTGTCCCGGTTAGGAATATCAGACTCAGGGTCTATGTGCAGTGCTTGCTTCACGGCATGGCGTTCCCGCCTCCTATTAAACACATCTCGTGCCCGGGAACAAACAAATATAGACCACTTTTTGAATGAACGACTCATTATTTATATTTCTCTAATGGCATCAACTCTACATGGGCCTGACCCTCAACAACCACACCACAGCTAATCACGGACCGCCGTTTCATGTGCTTGCTATATGCGAATGCCATACTGTCATCATCAATACCACAACCCACATCCAACCCGAACCATCTCTTTACGGGGGATACACACCACTTCACCCCGGCAACACTGTGGATGTGCCCCATAACACAGGACATACCAAGGTGCCGTGCCGCATTGAAGGCCGGGTGTAAACCACCGTATGAAATTCCATGCATGTAGTACACGTCATCAATCGTTGTGTGGTCCGTCCATTTCCACTTCGGTGTTTTCCAGATGTCCGCATAGTTTCTCAGGAACTTCGAGGGAATATGTGCCGTCTCAGCCAACCGTATAATACGTGCGTCATGGTTCCCAATGATAACATCGGCTACCGGGAAGGCCCTGTACCACCTCTGAATCCGCTGAAGTGCATGGGTATATTCATCCGCTGGTCCGGGCATGTCCGGGTGTGCAGAGAAGAAGCTGATTGAATGCCAATCCACTACATCCCCTATGAACACCACACGGTTACAGCGGTACTTCTTATACACGGACTGACAGAACTCAAGGTACCCCTTTCGGCAGGATGGCTCATGCAAGTCACCAATCACCAGTACACGGTATTTATCCCCGGGCTGGGGTGCGTTTCGTATTCCCGAAATCATAGACAATGCAAGTCCAGTCTTCTTCGCTATCGCCCGGTGGGACATTCCCTGTTCAATCATCTGCATCACGTCTTTACTTTGTGCTTTCATCAGGTCCCTTTCTAAGGTAGAACGAATGTTTCTTGTCAATGCTTATGTCCGGCCCGTCAAAGTGGGCCCGCTCATCCACTACATCCGCTGACATCATTGATAGCTTCCCACAGCTCCCCACTATACCTACCATAACGGAACTGGGTAGCCCGGCGTATTCCGCTTTCCTCCAAAACGTACCGTTTACATATAGCTTTACGTTACACATCGTTACTCAACCCTTCTGCCGCACTGTCGTCAATATCAAGCCCATCCACAATCGCAATGATTGCGTTATCCGGCACTAAGAATACCTTCTTGCCCTCCACCTCAAACGATAGATTGCCCTCCAAGGTTGTCAGTACCAGCACCAAGTCACCCGGCTCAGCAAGAGGGACGTGCTTCACACCGTAACTGCTGTACTCCCCATGTGCCATAATAACCCGGGCAAATGTCGTCGTCAGGGTTGCCTTTGCAATCTGTGGCAGGATGATTTTACTTTCTGACTTTTCCTCAACACGTTCAACCATGTAGAAGTTTTGTAATACTCGTTTAACTTGCATGTGTGTTCTCCTAAACTTGGGCCCCATCTGCGGGCTTCATTACCATGTTATATTTATGTACGTTGAACCGGAACTTCTTGCAACGGTCATCCCCAAGCACACGTCTCCGTTCCTTTTCCTTTGTACCATCCGCTTGTACCACTGAGGATGTATGCTTCATACAGATATAGAACTGTCCGTACAGGTGCAGTGAGTTATTGCACCATCTACACCGTCTTTGTGGCTCTACAACCTTTTCGTTTGACATTTGCAATGTCCTCCAATAAAACTTCAATTGTACTGACCATAATATAGGTTTCGACATCCCCTGCAACGACCGCTGTGGGTGTAAGGGTGTCTGCACTATACATGAATTCTTCCAGCATTCCCTCACTAAAGGCCCGTTCCATGTCATAGAACAGGACCCCATCACAGGTGTCAATAATCGCCATGTCAACCTCAAGAATCTGGTCAACCGTCATAAGGCCACACTCATAGGCAATCGTCACAAATTCGTCATGCTCCCCCGGAACATATAACTCTACCTCCGGGAACAACTGCCGAACTCGGTCAGCAAACACACATACCCGTTTGTTATTGTTGACCATATCCTCATGGGTGACATCCTTTCCCTTAATCCCCCTGATGGGGTGGCTTACGTAGATTCGTAGTCTATTCATTATAATCGTTTCCCCGTTTTTGTGCACATTCATGCAGGTATCCCATGACGTTGAACATCAGGGCACACAGGGATTCTTCCATGTCCTCCGTTCCCACTCCACGGTGGTTGCCCCATACATCCATGAAGTGCCGGTACATTGACTTCATATATGCGTCCATCGGAATCCCCTTCTGCCAATTGTCAGAGTCCCTCAGGTTCCCATCTGCCTGAACCCGGTGTTTGCTCATGTACTCCCCAAACCGTTTGATTACAGGATAGCTCAGGAATCCCTCATAATCCGGCTTGTTCTCATCATTGTCCCGTGTAGCACCAGTACTAAATTCTCTCATCGTCAGTTACCTTTCCGTATTCAATATAGTATTCATATTCTGTTCCGCTACACATTTCTTCTGGGTGGTCGTAAAACGTTGGTGTTTTTAACCACCGAGCACAGGTCCACCTACGGTCACATGTTTTGTTATTGCAGTGACCAAATATTCGCTTGTAATTCTCATCATACCGTTTCTGTTAACCTTTCGAGGTGTATCCCCCTTACTCATGACTACCTCAACGGGCACTTAAGACCCTTATCTTTGCATAGCTTCCTTATCTTAGTTTTTAACTCCGCAACCAGCACCACCAGCTTATCCAAGTCCAGCGGTTCATTCCCCTTTGCCAACTCAGCCAATTCATCCAGCATTTCCACACCAAATTTGTCCTTGATGTACTGGGCGAACAGAGCACTTTGCCCCTCGTTCCAAGAGTTACACCATGAACACTGTGGTGCCACGTTACAGGGGTGGAAGCGGGTTCCCATGTTCTTGCGAATATGAAAGTGTCCAGCATCAATTTCTGTCCAGTGTACCATCTTATTACACGTAATACATCTGCACATCCCATTCTGGTTGGCCCCATTAAGTCTAATAAACCAACTGAAGTGGGGGTCCACCGTGTTCTTTATATAGGACGCTTTGCTCTTTGGTCGCCCAGCCATTACTCAGCACTCACGAACTTAAACTGGGTAGCATCCGCAAACAGTTTCAGGTACTTCAAGAACTCACTGTTCACGATGGCCTTAATGGATTCGGTGTCCGGCCTACACTCAGCATTGTATATCGTGGTTGTCATTTCCCCAGTCTTTGCCTCACCCTGAAACTTTGTCCAGTACATGAAACTTGTCCTGCTCAAGCTGGCTGTTTCTGTAATCGTGGCATCGAACTGTGGTATGTTTGTCACAGTCACCAACTTCTGCGTAGTGGATGAGCACCCCGTAAGCATAGCCATACAAGCCAAGATGAGCACCAGCACTGCAAGAAACAGGAGTTCCTCTTTCATGTCTTTACCATTGTTCATGTGTATCCCCTAAAATAATTCTGGTTTCAGTTCTTTTACCTTGTCAAATGTATACTTCTTCAGCTTACCAAAGTGTACCGTTGGATTCTTAAACTCCTTTACAAACCCCCACGTTTCCTCCGTTACTAAATCATAGAATACGGTGTTCATCAACCGGGGGATTGCTTTCGCTGTCCAACCGCCCAGTTCATTCTTGATGTTTGCGTACACCTTGTCAATCATTGCAGGTGTCACGTACTTATCCACAATTTTCAACTCAGGTGTTTCCTTCCCCTGTGTTACGCTCACAGGTGATGTTGAACGGTGCTTGTCCTTGAACTCAGTACGCACAATCTTGGCCCATGTGGACCTTCCAAACCTGTTTACATGTGCATAGTTCTTCAGTACCAGACCCTCCCCGGAACCACACCCATCTTTTATAAGGTAGGTGTTTACGTCCAGCAGGTTTAACAACTGCTCATCAGACGGGTTGTTTATCACTGCGAGTGGCGGGATAACATTACATCCTGCCCGTAGCAGTACCTCACTGTACTCATCATAAGACAACCAGCGTTCCCCATTATGCACATCAAATATGTAGAACTTTCTCCATGCATCTTCCCGGTACGTCTTCAGAGTATGTGGTACCAGCCACTCCCCATAGATACGCCAATTCGGGCACCTGTGAAGGGCAACGATTATATTCCCATCCGTTTTCATGGCCTGAGCGAACCCAGCATTATCGTCCTCAGGTGTCACCACCCGGTTTCGTGAACCACAGTGTATGAAGTCTCCACCATCTTCCTCCGGTTTCTCCCACCATACGGACCCATTAGTACCATCTATCTTCGGGAAGATGTAAACGAGGCCAGCTTCAATGCCCTCAGTCTCCATCGTGTCCCGTTTCTCAATGTGTTGATATTTGTGGAACATATTATATCCTTGCCTTAACTATGTGGTAAAAGTCATCCTTGGTTAGGCCCTTTGTAACATAGGCCTCCCTGACATCCTTAAACTTGGATGGGTATACCTTAGTGTGCCCTATCCCACGGGCTGTTAGCAAGGCACCTAATGCTTCAAGGCCTTCCTTGCCCGCCCCATCATTGTCACCCACCAGCACGATGTGGGGGGTCTTTGGCAACCACTTGGCATAGTTAACAATCATTTCACCCCCGGAGTTGCAGTTAAACCTACCAATTGCGGGTACCCCCATCTCCGTTAAGGTTGCCGCATCTGACAAACCCTCAGTAATGGCTAGTATGTCCTCAATCACCAGCATATTCGGCATAAATAACCCTGCTTGACTCCCCTTAATTGTCATCTTCTTTCCATCCTTGAATCGAATCTGTATGCCAATGGGCCTTGTCGTTTCGTCCCGCATCGGGAAGGTGAACGCTTGCCCATCCCACCCAATGCAGAACTGCTTCAGTGTTTCCTCTTTAAGGCCTATTTCCAGCACTTCCAGACTCTTTCGTAGCTTGTCCTCATACATCTTCATCAGGTTAAACCAGTTAATGTCCGGTCGTTCCTTCGGGGTAAACTTCTTCCCCTTGAACTTGCCCTTCTCCAATATATGGAGGTACCCAGCACTACCACATTGTTTTACCGAACCAGCGGAAATACGGGTACAAATGCAAGCAAGGCCATCATCACTCATCAAGCAGTAGTCAGGTTTGCTACATATAGGGCATACTACGTCTAAATCGCTTATTCGTAACATTGTATCTCCTAAAACGGAATGTCATCATCAGGCATTTCAACTTCTGGCTGTTCCACGTGGGGTTCCGGCTTGTCATCCGGTGTTTCCCCCGCGAACAAATCGGGCAATCCACTGTCATTTTGGCAGTCTGATAAATCCACTGAGGTCGTATCATATTCAATGGGCGTTCCATTGCTGTCAGTCAAATCCCCTGTGACCGTCTGTGTGCCCCCCTGTGGCGTTTTATCCTCAACAGGTTCATACGTTGGGTCCGGCTTTTTTGGCTCATCCACGTCCGTGCTGAGTAGATTGCTGTCCAATTCCGGGCTATCTTCCTCAGCCCACCCGCCGATGCTACGAAAACTCATAATCTCCGGCACCCAAACACACCTCATTTTACCCGTTGGGCCCTGCCGATTCTTCGCAACAATAACGAAGGCCTCGCCATCATCCGGGGTTTCCACACCAAATTCCTGCATTTTATAGTATGCCGGACGGTGTAGCATGAGGATTAGGTCCCCAGCTTGCTCAATTCCACCGGACTCCCGAAGGTCTGATAGTCGGGGTTCAAACGACTTGCGATTATCCACCTCACGGTTCAACTGGCACAGGAGTACTACAATCATGTTATGCTTCTTAGCGGACTCCCTCACGGAGTACACCATTTCATCAACTTCTTCATACCGGGCCCGATTCTTCTCGTTTGGACGCATCAATTGAAGATAGTCAATACAAACCAGTGCCGTTTCCGTGGGGTATTTCCCCGCAGTCTTGCACTTCCGTACCACATCAGCGAACTTAGCCATGCAATCATCCACGTACTTAGGGGTCACCCCCGCCGTGTCATCCAGTACAATGTCCCGGTTCTCTAACTTGGTCATGGTCTTGTCCAGCTTCTTACGGTCATTCTCGCTCAGGTCCGTGGGTAGCAACTTCGGGGGTATCTCGGCCATGTTCGCTACCAACCTCTCGGATAGCACCCCATTGGACATCTCACAACTGAATACAAGTGCTGGCATACGATTACTCATATTCAGCACCAAATCGGCCATGAATGAACTCTTGCCAATTCCCGGACGTGCGGCAACCAGTGTCAATTCACCGGCCCGCAACAACGATACATTGTCCAGAACATCAAAACCTGAGGAGTGTCCACCAGCAAGCACACCTGCATTCGCTACTACCTTGCGAACTTCTCTACTAAAATAGGTTGCTGTCATATTATACTCCTACCTTTATTCCACGAAACTGTATGTACTTTTCCCGCAACGATAACGTATGCTGTAAGGACCTTGGCATCCGTTGGATGTTCGGCGTTTCAACCGCATCCACCTCAGCTTGGTCAACTGGGTCAACCCGTGTATCCACTACATACCCGGCATCCTCAAGGTCTTCCCAACGCTTCTGGTTCAACCATGTGGACCCCATCGGTATAAACTGTCCGTTGTCCTTCAACCAATCATCGTTGCTGTGCAGGTTCCACATCAGGGCCTTCAGTATCAACTCAAACAGAGCATCATCACCCTTTAGTTTCATCCACGCCTTACGTGCCACAGCTTTACCAGTACGAACACCGTTGCGGGATGGATATAACTTCCAAAACTCATCGAATCGAGAGCCCTCCGGCATTATCTTCTGCACTCGGCGCATCATCCTTCTTCTTGTCCCCACCAACAAATTCCCAGCGGAACCCTTTGATAACAACGATTTCCACGTCATTACCATTCTTGTCTTGGAACTTTTCTTGGTCCAACGCACCTTCAATAATTATCTCTTTGCCTTTGGTAAACCACTTAACCACGTTCTCGGCTTGTTTCCCGAAGAACTTACAACGGAAGAACTTCACCGTCTCCTTGCCATCCTTTGACTTCTCATTCAGGGCAATCGTAAACCCTGCAATCGTGGTGCTTCCTGCTGTGCGGGATTTCGGGTCCGCTGTCAACCGTCCTCTAATCAGTACTAAATTCATGTTCGTTCTCCAAATAAATTAACATTCAAGACATTTTATTAGAAGGTACAATGCCAATAAGACACCCACACCCTCCACCACTGAACCTATCATACCATATACTCCCCTAAAAGTCAAGGTTTATTTTACGTGTCAATACGAGCAAATCCACCGTTTGTCAGTTTAATCCTTTTCACGTTCCTCCTTCCATCTCCTATTGGCTGGTTCTATGCATACTCCAAATTCCATAGCACAGAACTGAATAGAGTGGTCTATAAACCATGCAAATTCTTCATCAGTTATGTCGGCTTTGGATGGTACGTATTGGGCTTTTGTCCCCCTGAACTTGGTGAGGAACCGTTCACATAGTATTTCATCTACCTCCTTTGGGGTATATCCCACGTCCTTCGATACCCTCTTGCAAATACACGCTTCGTAGTATGCATACATCTGCAATGAGGGTTTCTTATGTTCTTGCTCAATTGTTACAACAATCGGGGTATCTTCCATTAGGGACTCCACAAACCGCATCACTGTGGCCTTGTTCTGGAAGATAATTTGGCCTTCCCTGACCCTCCCGTAGAATATCCCCTTTGGTCTGTTCATTTAATTCTCCACTACTGTCACATTTGCTAATCTGAAGTCCGTGTGATTCCCACGGAACCAACCACTGATACCTGTTTCCAGATTGACCGTGTAAACTGCATACCGGGGGAAACAGCCATCCCCTATAAATTCGTCAACCCGCATATGTAAATAACACTCCGGCCGTCCACTCTCCTGATACCAGAAACATTCTCCCACCTTCACAGCATCCACCAAAGGCACAACAGCGGGTGAATAAGTCTTGCTTTTTACGATTTTCATTATTTATCCTCTCTGTGTGGGTTTTGAAGGCAGAACTTGGCAACACCACAGTAGCGTTTGCATCTCAAGCACTCCCCGGGCCGATGTTCAATATACATCTTGGCAACTTCCTTCTTCGCTTTGTCATCCTTTGCAGTCAAGCGTTCATCGGATATGTACTTCTTCGCTTGTTCCTCCGTATCCTTCACACCCCCACGACATGCCGACTTGTTGCCCTTCTTCATCACGGCCCATTTCGAGGGCTTTGCCCACATTTCCTCAGGGGTACAGGGTCGAGGAGTACTTGCGGAATGTTCATTGATACAGTTTTTCATGTATTCAATTGCCTTATCCGTGTCCCACACATCACATTCATGTGTTCGTATCTGGACTTGGGGATATGACTTGTCGGATTCTGCATCCCGGGCTGACCAATCCCGCATAATAGCATGGATTCGTAACTTGCTTACCATAACGCCCGTTAGTTTCCACAGCATAATGCGGTACACATTGAGTTGCTGGTCCCATTCCGGGTGGTTCCCGAACTTCACTGACCAAACGGATGTTACTTTATAGTCATCAATGTACTTCATCACAAAGTCAATGATGTCAGCAACCCCTACCAGCGTAAAAGGTCCGGCCTTCATTTCCATCTTGAATTCCTGAACGACTCCGACCCGCCGGTACTTTGCCAATTCCTCATGGAATCCGGTACCGAACATGGCCCATAGTCTATCCGCTATATCCTCCTCCATTTCGTCCCAATGCTTGAATTTCAGGGCACGAATCTGGGGAGGTCCAATAAGCGTAGTTACCCCCATGCGTTCCGGGTTCAAGGGACGAATACCCAACGTGCAGTAATCCACGAAGGATTGGTCGAGCCCTAACATGTTTGTAATCTTCATGTTTTTCTCCTGATTAAAGTAATAGTTTATACAAGGGTGGTGGGTGGAGTCGAACCACCCATACTCCGAACCACCCGGTTTTGGAGGGAATGATGAAAAAGGTGACGGATGGGACTCGAACCCACAATCCTTGGCATCACAAGCCAATGCATTATCCAATTATGCTACCGTCACAACGGGTGCAAGGGGAATCGAACCCCCTGACCCTATTCTGTTACATGTCTTTAGAATTTAGGATTCATATCATCACCATTCTCTCTTACTTTTTAGGGTTCATGTTTGTCACACACTTCTTCCTATCAATACTCACTATACCATAAATCACATCGTTCGTCAAGCATTATTTTCATTTTACCAACGACTTATAACAATTCTTCCGATACAGAAGTGCCATGAATACGCTTCTGACCCCTGAAATCCCCATTCCCACGTTTTATCTACCCAAATGTTCCCCCAACTGAACACCCAACTGAACGCCCAATAGTCCCATGATAACATTTTCATTATACCACCTCCACAGTTGTTGGGACCTTGAAGTACTGGAATAGATTGCCCGATACTTCATCCCGGCTCTTAGTTATCTTATAATGGTAACATTCGGCTATCGTGTGCCATGTCGAGGAATAGGGCCTATCCCCCCGGCCGTCCTTTGCCCTGTACCGTCTCAATTCAAACGGCAACGGTTCATCATCCTCAGGGTCCAGTTTCGGCACGTCATGCAGTATCAGGGCCAACAGCAGGGCCCCATCACGTTGTGCTGATACAAGGTATCCGTTGATTTCCCTCACGGTTCGCAGATACTCTAAAAATACTGTCGTTACATCCTGCATTAGAAATCCTCCGTAGTTAGGTTGAAGGCCGGGTCACTTTCCAGTTGCCACCTGCCACATAATCCACATAGCCCATCTTCAATTACTTGGCTGTATGTTACTTCTCCCACTTCTTGACAATGCACACATACCAGCGGTTCGAGCATGTGTCCCCTGCGTATTACGTCATACACAGTATAACACTTGTCTTTACTTGTTGCCATAGTTTTCTCCGTAATAGTTTTAGTTTATAGTTTTCTATTTCCGTAATTCCATCAACCCTGACTATACCCGAATCGCCCGGGTATGTCAAGGATTATTTTCATATTATTTGTGGTAATTATCTATCCGGTTTATCCCTATCGTGTGTCATTCCCCAATATATCAGTAGTAAAATGACTATTACTAAAACACCTTCCATAATCCTGTATAAAATACCCTTCATTTTGCACCCCCTAAAAGTTGCGAATAAAATCATTGCCATAATCATCTTCTGAATATAACCGGCTATTATCCCCCATCATAAAAGAGGTCATACAATCTCCATGTATTTCCTCTCCCCCTGTATGTCCACACACATCACACACGTCTATTATACCTTCATCATCATAATATGAATCAAATCCCCATTGTACTGGTTTGAACTCACATCTAAAAGTTACGCCCTTTATCCTGCTATAAAAGGTCTTGAATCGTAACAATGCCCTGTAATAATCCGCAAGTATGAAACATGATTTGGGTGAGTGTGATTCTCTAATCCCCATCCCGATGTTAACTGTGCAGGTCATTGTATCCATTGCGCAAACATCCGAATAGGACCCATAACCGATTGGCCATAGTTCCCCAAGTTTCGACAGTAATTCAGAACAATCCCTATCGTAAGTAACTACATCAACTCCGGCGCGGTCGAATTCTACAATCAAATCATAATCTTTTAACACATGGTTCCTAGCAGTTGAATCCCCGGTTTCCTCATTATCCGTAATCAATACATCGGCCTTGAATCCGTTATTCAGGAGTTTGAATATCGTGTATATCCCTAATCGGTCGTCGAATCCAGCACCATAACAAATACCGGCCTTTTTATCTATTTTATCAATTCGGGGTTTTTGTACCGTATCCGCATGAGCCACGAATAGAATGGGTTCGCCATTGTCAATAAAAATTCTCCTCTTTGTTTTATCGGACCCATCCAGAACATGTTTTTTATACCGCTGGAATAGTTCCTCTTTATCGACAAAATAGGTCTTTAATTCATTTAATTCCACTGCAAACAGCTTATTATTGATATTTTTGGTCTTTTTACGCTTCATTTTCAATCATCTCCGATTCGTCTGTTTCATCTATATCCGGGGCGCATTCTTTACAATACATGTCCCCGTCTATTGTTTCATGTGTTTCTGAACAGTATTCACCACATCCATCACAGTATGAATATTCATTTTCTGCACATTCCCGGCATACTTCCAGTCCCGTATCCGATATGGTAATCATATCATCATTTTTTACATAGCGCCGGCATTCATCACACCATGTGGCTATAGCGTCTCGGTATGATTCACATATATAATCGTTGCCCAAACATACTATGTCAACAGTGGGTACATCCTCTTTACAGTTATCACAATAACTAAAATACTCATTATAGCAGTCTGAACACCATGTTTCCCCACTATCAGAGCACATTCTATCATCTTCATTGGTCTCGTCACCACAATTACAGCAGGTTTCCAAATCCCTAACTTCCCCACAAGTTGACGTTACCTCAAAATCGTACGCTTTCTTACTTGATGGGTGCATCAAATCTAATAATCCATTCCATATTCGGCCCTTAGTTAGCGTATCCATATATGGCACTTCCCCGAGTTCATAATCAAGCCCAGTAACATATATATCCTCATAATCAACTTCACACCCATCCGGTCCGATAATATCGTAACATCCCGGGGATGTCGAGCTCCGATAATTCCACCCTTGTTTCTTTACATAATCAAACATCTTTTGTGTTAATGTCTGTGAATCTGAGTATATTCGGTCCATCAAATATTCATCATTGTCTAATTTTATGACCATTGCCCGGGATTCATTGGACCCCATCCACATAGTTAACATCTGGTAAACGTCCGGGTTTTCTGCATATAGCCGGGTATACCGTGATTCATCACCTGTCATACATGAGTAACCACCCACTTCATTTTTGTATGCGTCAGTTATATCATCACCAGTCAATAATTCCGTACTAGTCCCGAATAACTCACCGATTATATTGTCCCCGATGTTCTGTATGTCGCAAGGTCCCATAAAATCCGATAGTCCTAACTTTCTGGTCAATATTCGATGTACCTTCATTTTCATGCGGGGTTTGCCGGGCACATTGTAACTCAAAAACCCGGGTGTTTGGTCTTCTGTATAATCAATTTCCAACTCTAGCAATTTTACGGCTACATGCTCTCTCAATTCCTCATATCTGTCCCTTGAACCCACATTTCTAAAAATGCAATGGTAAACTACTTGTCTTGCATTGCTCATAATCAATTCCTTTATTTCCGGATTCGGTTCGGTACCGTCCCGGCATTGTGCCGGAAATGCCATTATATCATATAATTCAAACCAAATCAATGGTTTTTACCGCAAATATCCCCCAATTCGGCTATTTTATGATAATTGATGTAAGTTTAATGATTATAAGGTTTTATGGCCGGGGTGTTTCCCGTATTGCGTCTACCTATATAGATACAATGGTAGAGTTGCGAATAGTGCCCATGTATGGCGTGTTTTTGTAGCCGTATTGTGTGTTCTGATGGACATATTGTGTGTTCTGATACCCTCCCCGTCCCGATGAACACCACCACGCAATATAATCGGTCCCGTCTATTCGCATGTACAAAGATGGAAACACCCCGGCCGGTGGGCCTATATAGCCGATTATGTGCATACTACAGAAACATCCCGGCTATGAACACTACATCATTGGACCATGTGCATAATGTGCATATTCATGTGCATAATATCGGGGCCCGGGCGTATACATCGTATATCCGGTATTATCGGACCCATTATATGCGTGTATATATGGAGGAATGCGTGTATTATCGGACCATGCGAGCCCGGGCGTGTATGCATGATGTTATCGGACCCGGGGGGTAGTGGTCGGGTGGAATGGCATAATTGTTGTTCAGGGTGGTGATACCGCTTAAAAATACAGAAATGCTGATACGAAATAATATATACACCTACAAGTTAGTAGGGATTACTTGACAATAATCGTCTCAGTACATAGTTTTACATGGGTTACGGGGGATGATGTCATAATAAGTACATAATAGTTTGTGACAGCGTTACCATACAGCAGGGGGAAAGGGG
>Ga0307928_10002839_pt1 | contig 13244 bp, 10 predicted proteins | sample AceLakmetagen232_FD_201815 | JGI IMG/M metagenome (GOLD analysis project Ga0307928, IMG submission 201815) | Saline water microbial communities from Ace Lake, Antarctica - #232 | ecosystem: Environmental > Aquatic > Non-marine Saline and Alkaline > Saline | place: Antarctica: Ace Lake... | reverse complement strand
TCTGGAAGCGAGATAATATTTCGTATACGAACGGGCACTGACGTGGACCTTGATTATATAAGGGTCTATCACGCAGGATTAGCCGATACTGTATCGTACTCGGGCCTGCTCGAAGGAACACTTGCTAATACCGGGCCTGCAAATTTGGTGTACAGTAACGGTGGGGAACTTATTGGAATGTCTGAGGTACACATCGGAACAACTCGTGGTTACATGCCGGTGTATGGGCCTCCGACTACTGATTCTCTGCTTACGTCCATTGAACTCGGCCACGCCACAGAGAACACACTATCAGCCTCAGGCGGTAAGTTAAGTGTAGAAGGCGAGCAAGTAGCTTCAGGTACAGCCACTGATGGATCGATATTAGTAGGTGATGGGACCGACTGGCAGGTGCAGAGCAAAATAGTTATCGATGTGCGTGATTATACTGGCGTTGATCTTACAGGGGCATCAGACAGTTCGGACGGGATTATCCTGGCTATTGCTGATGCGGTTTCAGCAACACAATCTGGGTACGACGGGATCTATGGCGGCTATACACCTTATGTTGGCACACAGGTGGAGGTCCATTTCCCCCCTGGCGTGTATACGATTTCGAAGGCTTTGACTGCTGATACGGCACAGCAAATCAATTATCTGAAGTTTGTTGGAGATAACGCGATACTTGTATGTGCAGATTCAAATGTTGTTGTGTTTGGCGGTATCGGATATATGGTCGACTTTGAGGGGATCACCTTTCGTGGCGGTGGCACAGCGATAAGTATAAAAACCAATAATACAGACACGACGGTGATAACCATAAAAGATTGCGAGTTTCACAAGCAAGATGTTGCCTCTATTTCGACAGATAACAACTCAGCATCAACGTTACTGCTGATAGATGATTGCAAATTTTACCAAGGGGATGACACGGCAACTTCTGGGTATGTTGGATACTTTGAAACTGGGGACTCGATAACCATCTCCAACTGCTGGATTACATGTGCAACAGATGCAGCGTTCTACAATGGTACAGGATACCTGAAGATTATAGATTCCGTGGGCGTACCGCAAGACGATATAATTGCATCAGGCGGTACGTGGGTAGAGAATCACGGTGCACTGACTTTACAGAGGTTCCGCATGGGCGGTGAAAACGGCGGTGCATGGTCGGCTGTGAAAAACTACGCGGATATAGATGCAGCAATACCCGTTATTCCGTTGTTTGTTGATATCAAAGATTGCCAGATCTACCCCAAAACGTATCTTATCGCGTTCTATAAGTTACCAAACAGAATAAGTATTTCAGGTGCAAGAGGTCTGTCCTCGTCGACTCTGAAAGGGTTGTATGTTGACCCCGCAATTGATATGGATGATTGTATCAGTTTCCAGGCGTACGGAAAGATAAGTATTGATAATTCTAACTCACATTACACGTCAATAAGAAATGTGTTTGACGCCACAGATCCAAACCAGATCCTTGTTTCGAAACTGTTTTTGTCAAAACTTGCTAGAGATGATGAAAGTTGGCTGCTTGATGCTGATGTCCTCTCAGAATCGGACATTGCTGGCTCAACCGCACAGCAGGGTGGTGATGGGTGGTCAGCCGGGGCGATATCAGGATATACACTCTCCACGTTCACGAGGGCTGATGATGAGTATGGGGTTGCTGGATTAGTAGGAACCGCGTCCACTGGACTGTGTGGAGGATTTGCGTCCACGGATACTTTCTTGACTGAGGCAAATCTGACATCAGGTGAGATTTACACTTTAGAATGGCAATTAACATCAACCTCTGATGCACCAGCGGAGGTGTCAGTGTATTGTGGAGGTGCAGAGCAGCGATGGTACAATATTAGAGGCAAAAAGACTATACGCATACCATTTCTATATACCAATGATGACGGAGCAGCATCAACTGTAAGCGATAAGCTGAGGTTAGAATTTCGGCAGGTTGAGTCGGGTGATGTATTTCGCATGGGACGTATCTTACTATTAAGAGGTGTACAAACAAACGGTAGAGATAGCCTGTATCTGAAAGACACAACCGCACCGACTGGATATACTGCTGGAGCAGTACTAGACTTAGGCTATCAGGTTAACGATAAGTGCGTAAATATCACTCCAGCTTCAACAGGTATTTTAGGCTGGGTATGCACCACCGCTGGCAATCCAGGGACGTGGACTCCGTATGGGTATACAGGTACAGCGACCGGTACAGGTGCTCCAGTTCTTAACACGGCTCCGCAGATCTCAACCATCGAACTCGGCCACGACACAGACACAACGCTGTCAAGAATTGAAGCTGGTGTTCTAGGAGTTGAAGCCCATGTGCGGTCAACAACCTCAACTTACGTGCGACTGCATCACGTAGGATTGTATGGAGCTTCCCCAGGTGCTTCAGGTGCCACGTTCGTTCCTCCTGATGCCAATCGTACTGGTGGGTGGCGACTCAACACTGCCACAGAGTATGTGTACGGAGAGAGCGTTGTTCATGGGGACTGGGATGGTGCAACGGATCTTGCTCTTGAAGTTCACTTCACAATTAATACAGACAACACTGGCGGTGCTGGTACTGATACCTGTGATGGGGTGGTTGAGTTTTACTACAAGGGCAATGGCGAAGACGAATGTAAACGTCAAACGGTCGAAGGTGCAAAGGTCATCGGTGCAGCGAGTCAGTACACCCAGTTCAGTATTGACATACCTCTTAACTGGGATCTTGCCGATAACGTTGTTCAGGCCGGTGATATTATAGGTTTGAGGTTTAACCTAGAAACAGACACATCTGAGGTTGACGACGTGACGATTACTAATATTTCTCTACGATATAGTACGAGTCATTTAGGCATGGAAGATGGAGACTTTTAATGGCAACTAAATCAGGACGCAAACAAGGGTCATGTGGCGGGACACCTCGTAAAGATGGACGTGGTGGCGGTCGTGGTAATAGGGGGACTTCTAGGCAGCCAAAACCCAGGGGCAAGTAATCGAGAGGAAGATCAACATGGCGAAGACAGCATTGAACGGGAACTTTAAATGGGTTGCTCTACTAATAACAGTTGGAAGTATTGTATTTGCGGCTGGAGGGCTCAATCACAAAGTAACAACTGTTGCAACTGAGGCTCACCGGATAGACGTTGACGGCTGTAAACCAAGCGTTGAAGTAAGAAAAGATATGTCAGGTGTAAAAGCTAACATCGCTAATATGCAAAAAACGCTCGAACGAATAGAAGACAAAGTAGATGACCTTAAATAAAATGCAACTATTAAATAAGCCGGTGCAATAATGGCAACGAAATTCGTATACAACTGGCCTTCGACTTCCACAGTTTTTGCACTTATCCGCAATTCTGCTTATGAGGTGTTCTATATCGTCGGAGAGGCCATGGAGACTTGGGCTGGTGGCGCAGCTCGAACAGCGGCTGATTATGACATCCAAGCAGATGCCACCCCTGCGTATAGCATGCACACATTCACCATACCATCTACTCTGCCTGCAGGGACGTACTTCGTTCAGCTCTGCGAACAAGCGGGTGGTGCCGCGGCTGATAGTGACTGTGATGATGCCATAGGCGTCTATGATCTCTATTGGAATGGATCGTCCATTATAAGCCTTCCAGGGTTATTAGTACCTGGCGACTATGCTGTAGCCCTGACAATCCGAACGACTGACCGCGATGCTTTAGGTGGTATCCAGACCTGGCTCAGTACTGACGGCGATCGTGCCAATCCTGTGACAGAAGCAAAGGTCACTAACGATGCTGGCCTGGTCACATTCAACCTCGACTACACAACGTATTACATCCACTGCAAGCTGAACGGGTACACCTTTGTCGCGGCCAGCTTCACCGCTGCCTCTGGGTCTGTCACGTTCACGAAAGATATTGCCACCTTGATAGCCGCTGGATCCGATAGCGATTATTCTGAGAGCTTCCTTACTCGGGCACTTGAGGTATTCCGGAAATCAGTTGGTGAGCCAACGATTAACAAGAACAACTCTGATAATTATGTGATCTCTCGCATGGAAGCTGCGTATGGCCTGATCTTGGGCGAGAAACAGCGAAATCTCAGTCGGCCCATTGTGGCTACTGTGGAAATTACTATAGTGTCCGGGCAGAATGATTATCAGATACCGGCGACTCTTGGCCCGATCGTCTCTGTATATTCTGATGCTGACTCAGGGGGCACGTACAAATTGTTCTATTACGATTTCAGTCCGTTCAATGTGGGTGGCCAGGGCGTATGGGTTGAGGGTAACGTGCTGCGGATAAGTTCTGGTTGGAATGTCAGTTCCACGATCAAAGTTGAGGCCATGCCTAATGGTACGGCCAGGCTTCACAGGGGCATCTGTACGATAAATGCGGACGGTGATGAAGTTACGTTTGGTGCGACTCCAAACAAAGGCACGCTGGATACGACCGTCAACGGTTACGCTGGTAGCATGTTAAGGATCCTGAAGGTAACTGGTACAAGCCCAACAGGCAATAACATCCAGGAACTTCCCATCAGGTCATATAATGCTGTGACCCGGGTAGCGACTCTGGCATGTCCTTTGTCTCCAATACCTGTGATTGGGGATGGTGGCTCGATCTACTATGAGATCATGCCTCAGATCCCTGTGGGCCTTGACATGCTTCCTGCTCTTTATGTAGCGTGGGAGACTAATAATACCAATGGCAACCTGAAGAGGGCTCGCGGGTGTCAAGAGACGTACAATAACAACCTGCGACATCTCAGACTCCAGGCCTTCTATTCACGCATCGATACCGCTGGATTGGTTGATGGAGACTCGTATCTGAATAGGGATGGTGGCGGCTATGGGTCCGGTGTCGATATGAACTACAGCTCCATTGCAGGGGTTCCCTAATGGCTGATGTCTACACACAAGGTGGATCTCAAGCGGTGGTAAGCGTGCCATCGCCATATCTTTTGGGTAATATCATTCCCTCAGCAAACGAACTACGTCCCTCTAACAGTCTTGGTCTTGTCCAGCCGATTGGGTTCGGAACAACAACACGTAGATTCGTAGATGAGACGACGGAGACAGAAGAAGGTCAGAGCCAAGCTTCCGATCTTGCAGCGATAGTTGCAGCTGTCTCCAATAGCAGCAATTACGGTGAGACGCTTCGGTATGACATCAGTGGGATTACTGGGGCAGTTGGTCCTCAAGGCCCTCCGGGCGCGACGGTGATAAATCATGGCCTTCCTGGTGGTATTGGAGCTGGCGGTACTGATGCTCAATCTGTTGTTTTATCTTCGAATCAGCAGACGTTCGCCTATGACGGTGCTGGTATCATTGTTGCCGGCCAGACCATTACCTTTGTTGCGAATACGCAAAACGGATCTGGCAATTATACCTGGGCGATTACCTCTCCGATTGGTGGAACGTCCAGAGCCTTCACAAGCGGTGGTGGTGTTGGAGACTCCACAGCGACATTGAGCGGTTCAGACTTTGACGGGTGGGGTGAAGCGGATGCTGAAATCTCTGTGACTCGTAACGGAATTACAGATATAACCGACGTATACAAGATCCAGGATGGTACTGACGTGTCGGTTGCATTCCTGACAAATGAGAACCATTCGTTCCCAGCTACTAATGCGGGCACTGTTGATGCTGGAGACTATGCAGCGGGCGTTACTGAGATCAGGGCATACATTGGTACTACTCAATTGAATTATCACGCCTCAGATCCGAGTACGTATTCTCTTGGAACTCTTGTGGTAACTCCTACTTCGAAGATAACGATCACTGAATCAACCGCGTCTAGCCAGAGAGTATTGACACCTTCAGCTTTCGATGCGTCTACTGATACCGTGATCATCACCATACCGATTAACATCCGAGACAGTGCCGGAACGGTCACGACGCTGACCCGTATTCTGACTTATGGCAAGAATAAGACTGGCGCTGCTGGTGCTGCGGGAGTTGACGCCTTCGATGATATTGACATACCGACTCCGTATGATGGTTTTGCAGAGGCGTTTGTTGACAATAGCGACGATGGAACTGAAGACTCTGCGGCTGGTTCTGTATACTGGGCAGCGTTCAAAGTCAAATACAAAGGCACGGAATATCAGGTTGTGTCAGGGACTACAGCCCTTGCATATTTGTATTGGGACGTGACCGACCCACTGGTTGTAACCCCTACCGCAACACGAAGCGTAGCGATCGGCATCGGAAAGTTTATGGTTGGGTGGAATAACAGTGGTACGTTTACATCGGCTCAATTTATCCCAATGGTCACAGCCGGCTTTATTGATGTGGTTGATTTGGCCGCTTTGGGAATTACAGTGGTGAATGCTGACATTGGCACCGCGGCTATAGAGACTGCGAACATTAAAAATTTGAACGTTGACGGGACTAAGCTGGGAGCAAAGGCCGCAGAAACAGCAAAGATTGATGATGATGCCACGAAGATCATAACGTCTGCTTATACGGCTGGATCTCAGGGACCGGTCACAACATCAGCAGCAGATTTTGAGAGTGCGGCCCATGCTGGGTTGGGGAATGCTGTTGTTGTCACAGCTTCATTTCAGGCATACAACACGAACGCCACCTTATATTGTCCTTTCTATTTTGACCTGTACTATGCTGGAAGCAAGATTGGCTCTGACTATTTCATGGTGTTGAATTCAAGTTATCATGTTTTCTCGATGAGTGTAAGAGTTGCGTCGCCTGGGTCTGGTACCAAGACTGCTTATATTAACTGTTACCGGGGTGCGGGGGGTTATTCAACCACAACTTATATGTATCAGAGCTATCTTGAAGTTAATGAGGATCTTGGGAAATGACATATTACATTGTTTATGACAAAGTGACACACCAAAAGATTCGTGAAGGTTCATGTCCCCGTGGTGGTTTTGCTGCGCAAGCGATTCATGAGGGCGAGGCGGTTATTGAGCCAGACGACTGCATTCAGGTCACGTTGATTGAGCCCAAAGTGGTGACGGAGAAATAATGCCCTACACCCAAGAACAACTTGAAGGCAACGTCACATACCGCTTCAACGGACCACGTCTGAACAAGTCACTCCCAGAGAATCAGATTGCCGGCGATGAGCAGAGTGAACTCGTCGGAGTTGATGGCCGGTTCAATGGCTGTCTTCGGAAGTTCTATGGCATGAAGCAACTTGTGAGACTGGTTAGGGTGACAGGACTGACGACGATAGCTGACTATGCGGGGCTCTCCTTCGTCCAGGCTGTGAACTTCCAGAAGAAAGGCACATCCACCACATACCGCGGCTTTGTGATCCGCTGGGATGCTCAGGACGATACTGACAATCAAGAGGTTGGGTTTGCCTACACCATAGATAACGGCTCTACATGGACCTATCTTGGCGTGCACACTGGGGCGTCCACTACCATCACAGGGACCACGGAGATGGAAGCCGTAACCCAGGGGGCCTACCTGATGATCGCTGTAGACACCCTGTCAACCAAGACGGTGTACTGGACTGGGTCTGCATTGGTTGCAGTTGACTCAGGGCCCGGCGATTTCGTGACCGCTCTGGCTGCATTGACCGAATCTTCTCAAGCTGAAGATACAGACTACTTCCTCCGTGGCAATGGCGTGTTTCAGGTTGCATGGAGGTTCTATAGTTCAACCCGTGGCATATTCAGCGCCTTGAGCAGTACCGTTACCGTGTACATGGATCAGCAGAAACTGACAAAGGCCTCTGGATCGATCTCATTTTCGTCAACCGGGGGCGATAGCGGGCTGATGGTTGCTGGCGATGTGTTCACGGTCAATGCCAGGACTTATGAGTACATCGATGCGGGCTCTGATGTGACCATTGCAGTTGTGGGCACGTCCACTGTGGCGGCCCATGCCCAGGCTCTGGCCGACGCGATCAACAGCGATACGGCAAACTGTCTCTGCACAGCACGGGCTGAGTCCACTGCAGTATTCATTGAGGCCTCTGCCAGGGGCGTGTCTCCAAATGCCTACACGTTGTCAGTCACTGAGGCAGCGCCTAACCAAGACGACTTCACCGCATCCGGATCTACCCTGACCGGTGGTGGTAGCACAACGACAGAATATCTCCAGCAATGCAAAGCCACAATGGACCTTCCAGCCAATACCGCTGTTCTTGCAGCCGGAACAACGTATGCTGCATTCGCTGCACTATTCGATACCATTCAGGTCTTTCGCTCAATCGACCTGGGCCAGATTCCTGCAGCACAGATCGGATCAATCCTGTACCTTGAGCAATCAATCGATGATGCTTCATGGGGCACGTCTGGGGCATTTGACTCCTTACAGGCAGTGATTGGGACCGTGGCCGATGAAGCCTTGCCATTCTTTGACTTTTACGATCCTGAGAAGGATATTATAACAGCGCCCCCCAAGTCCGGGGCAATCCAGCGATACCAAGGCCTGACTCTGATGTCGCAGGCCAAGTCGGACGACAACCCGTTCAATGTAGTGCATAGTAGTTTGGGCAATACGTCGCCTGAATACTTCACAACGTATAACGAGCGAGAGGGCAATTCGGAACGGGGTCGGGCATTAAGGTTCCTTCGTGCCGGGGACTCTTGTTTCATACTCAATCCGGCCGGTATTACACATGCGTACAAGGGTAGCACTACTGCGATCCAGTTTGTGGATACCATGGAAGGGTTTGGTCTGGACGGCAAGTGGGCGGCCCATTCCCTGGGATCAACGGTGGCTATGATATCAGCCGGTTCTCTGGTTCAGATGGGCGGTAATGATGCCAATATTGCCATTATCAGCAGTGCTTCAAGGATTCTTAAGGACGACTGGAAGTCTGATATTCAGGATTATGTGTCGAGTGGGTATGACGGAGAGCTTAATGCTTCGTTCTTCCTGAACCCGAACCGGGATGAGATGATTATCATCTGGCATGAGACACAAGGAATGTCGATGATGGAAGGTGCCAACTTTGCTTGGATGACCCATGGCCCGGACATCGTTGACGAGAAGGTGAAGCGGGCTTATTTCGCCACATCTAACGGATTGATCGTATACCCGGACGTGGCCAAAGATTCCTCTGGTACAATGACTGGCCTCACTGTCGGGTACTGGCTGAAGGGTACAGTTGCCAGTGGCTCCACGACTACGCTGTATGATGCCGGAGCTGGCCAACACTTTCACGCCAATATGATCGAGTCATACGTCCACATGATCGACGGGAATAATGCAGGCCTTGGCCGTATCATAACTGGTGTAAGCGTTGGGACAGATACTCTGACAATAGCTGCCTTCCCAAGTGAGTTAGAAAACGGCGATCGCTACACCATCAGTGCGGTTCCGATGAAGATCCGTCTAGCACCCTTGAGAAAGATGGACGCCCCCCTGGCCATGGTTGGATTCGATCTAATGAATATGATAGGTGTTAAGGCCAAGTTCCGAAATATCTCTGGATTGAAGGCTGGGGTTGATGATACCTGCCGAGTTGGGGCCTTTAGAAACTCTGGATCAACGATCGAATCCAAGACGCGGGAGATTGATATTGTGGCTAATCCGTCCAAGACGCCAGGCGATGACCTTGAGACTGAGGATGAATTCCGGATTGACGGCATCGATGTTGAGCCGTATATTGAGCATTACGGTATAGGAACTGACTTTGAGCTTACCGATGTAGAGATCTCAATAGTTCCAACAGAAAGTAAGAGGGCTGAATAATGGCTGATTCTTTACTAACACAACAACCAACAAGCACACCGTCGATCTCTCGACTTCAAGAGTTCACAAATCAGACAGGTGACACGAATTATGATGCAACTGCAAAGAGAATCACAGACGCGGCCACAGCAACCAGGACAGTACATGGGGCCAGTTCAGCAGCAGATAGGCTCAGTCAGGCCACAAGTGCTATTCGTGGTAGCGGGACTCAGGCTTATCAATCCAAAGTGGCGGGTCAATCTCTGGTCAATGAACTGAAAAGTTCTGTGATCCCGTCAACGCAAGCCCAAGCTGAGAAAGCAGCGAGTTCACTGGAACAAAAAGGTCAGTCAAGTATTGAGTCATTGAGACGACTTGACGCTTTTGGTGATGACGTAGCCTTAACTCGCGAGCGAGCCCACCAATCCTGGGAGACTGCTGCCTCTCAAGCAGAGGAATATGTAGCTACTGCGGAGATGGAAGTTGCTACGACAATGAAGGAAATGACAGATGCTTCTGAGTCTATCGGAAAGGATCTCGACTTCTCTAAAGCTCACGATATGCAAGTGGCAGCCCAAGCGACTCTGGGAGCGATGAATCAGACCGAGAATAATATTGCCCAGACATACGGCCGGGATAGTGCTGAGTATCAACAGTTCCTTGGTATGAAATCGCAGTCTTTAGCCGTAGCACAAAGCCAATTGCAAGCTGATTATGCCAAGATGCAGACGGATATTGATGTCCAGATGACGACTAATAAGTTCACAGCCAAGGCTCAGTTCCAACAGTTTGTTGGGTACAATCAACAGAATCACGTGAACGTCTTGAGTTCGATGGCGGCAAGTGATGCCCAGTATGCAATTCAAGAGACCCAGACATTATTAGCGCTCGAGCAAACGAGGATGAGCATAAATGATTCTCTTGCCGATTACCTGGGATCAACGCCGACCTTTGCGATCGATCTCCAGCCAATGCTGATGCAGGTCAATGAGCTTGCTGCTGCAGCATCGATTGGTAGTGGTGATGGTGGGTCTGCATGGGGTCTTGGAAGCACACCGTCCAGTTGGTCACAAGGACTTAAAGCCGACACGTTCAAAGGCACAGGGAAAACAGCATAAGGGAGCATTAAGATGCCAGCACCTATATCACCATTGATCACAGGCGGCCAGCCAAGCCAGGGTACGCAGAACTTGCAGAATATTCAGGCCAACCGGATTAAGCAATCTATCCAGGAAAAGGGCGCGACAAACAGGGCACAGATCCAGGCAGGTACTCAGAGGTCCGGCCAGCGGTCACAAGAGCGTATGGCGCAGACTCAAGAGCAGGGCGCTACACAAAGATCCGATGCACAGATTGCCGCCGGGATTCGAGCCAAAGAAGAGGATCGTGAGTTCACTGAAAAAATGACAAAGATGAACGCGCAAATGCAGAAAGATCGTGACGAGATCCAATGGAATCAAACGAAAGCTATTGCCGAGAAAGATTTCAAGTCTGCGGAAAAGTGGCGTGAACGGAATATGGAATTCTCAAAAGAGATGTTTGACGCCCAGATGGGCCAGAATGCAATGAATATGGAGATGATGTACAGCCTGATCGACCAGCAAGCAGGGGAGCTTGAGTCGCAAGCGAGGAAAGATCTAGCCTTTAACGAGACATCAACACGAAACGACAATGATAGGAAATTAGCAGCCGACCACACTGAGAGTATACGGTTGAGAGCGAATAAATCGGTAGATCTGTCGCCCCCAAAGGATTTTGAGACAAAGTTCCCAAAAAAAGTAAGAGTAGGCAGCGGTAATCCATTAGATCCTATGGGTTCTTCCCGGTATAGCACTGTCACTACAACAGAGCAACGTAAGGGCAGTTATGTTGGAGAATATTATAGTACTCACAGTGCCAGGTACTTTTTTGACGAGGTGGCTGAAGGTAGCGCCAACGTCACCGCTGATGTGCTCAGTGGTAGGACTGGGAATCTTGATGACGTTGCTTCTGGTTGGGATTTTAAAGAGTTCCAAGCTACGAATGATGTCCTAAATACATTGAGGGATGACTTTGGAAAGGCACTTAGAGAGACTGACGATGGGGATACTAACAGGGTTGAGTTTCTTCAAAGCCAATTGATGGAGTTGGACAAGTATAAAATAAATTTAGGTGCCTTACGAAAGAGTAAAACTCCAATGGCTGGCGACAAGAATCAAAGGACAATTGGCCAGCAGTATGGCATTTGGGAGGCAAGGCAAATTAGTTCGTCCGCTGGCGCTAGGATGGAGCTGCAGACGAATGAAGGCAGAGACGCGGCAAGGCGAAGTTCAAGGTATCTTAATGATTTTGGTATTAACGGCGCCATAGAGCAGAATAGTGGGGTTGTTGGTAGTGATGCTATGTTGCAACAATTGCAAGCACTGCCAGAAGGTCCTCAGAAAGATAGGGCACTGCTCGCATTGCAGGGACTGTCTTCGCAAAGATAAAGGAGTTTTATTATGTTTGAATCACTATCTATGTTCGATTTGCCTGCTTTAGGGTTTGTTATTCCATCAGGGATGGCTCTTCTTAACTTAATTATTGGCACCTTGGGTGCTGGTCACCTAGCGAAAGGTCTTTACACAACGAATAAAGCACAGAACAGGGAAGGGGAACTTGGTGAGAAAGAACTCGAATTTCTAAAGCAGAAATTTTCTTCCGAGCAGGAGGGCGGACGTCAGCTTCTGGCGCATAACACGGAAGAGACAGACAAGATGATGGCCCGGCTTAGCAAAGAGAAAGCTGGCGATCGTACTGAGAGGCGGCTTGAGCGTGCTGATATCCTGAAGTCTCAGAATACACAGCAGCAAATGCAACTGATCGCAACCTTGATGCAGGGTATGAGCCAACAGGGCCAGCAAAGCATTAATGCTCAACAGATGTTGAAGGAGCCGCCTCCCGTATCAATGATGAATCTTATGAGAGGGGGTAGGTACTAAAATGGCCGGACCACAACAATTTAACTTGAAGGGTTTCTCTGGACCTAGCAAACCTATGGCTGATCCTACCGCTGTAATGCAGGGACTTGCCGGTGCTGGTGCCGGCACTCCAACTCCAGGCAGGTTTAGTGGGATCAAAAACTTCCTCAAGAAACCAGTCTCTAAAAGTGCTGCGGGCGGTGTCGCGGGTGGTCTTGGGTTTATGTTGGCTGAAATGTTGGCGAGTACGCTCCAAAACGAACGTGGCCTTGACATAGGTGCGGATCTCCAGTCCCAGCAATTAGACATCCAGTCTGAAGCGGCCAGCCCTGAGAACTTCCTGATCCAGGCTCTGCTACCCAGTTCGGAACAACAGAAGCAGCAGGCCATGCAAGCGCTCATGCAACAACTCACGGGCGGCAACGCGCCAAGGCAGTTGGCCCGGGGAGAGGTGCTGACATAGAATGGCTCTTGAAGATCCCCCAATCCGCGGGCATGATCCTGCGTCCTTCCCAATCGATACAGCCTACGACCGTCCTGTGCACGCGATGTCAAACCTTATACTGCGTGGTAATGTCGACGCTGCCACCAGGGCGATTTTTTCACCCAACACCCTGACACCGAACGAACTCGGGACCATGACCGACAAGATTCTTGGCCCGAATCCCAATCCAATCCTCAAGACTCTGAGCAATATC
>Ga0307928_10002838_pt1 | contig 13244 bp, 14 predicted proteins | sample AceLakmetagen232_FD_201815 | JGI IMG/M metagenome (GOLD analysis project Ga0307928, IMG submission 201815) | Saline water microbial communities from Ace Lake, Antarctica - #232 | ecosystem: Environmental > Aquatic > Non-marine Saline and Alkaline > Saline | place: Antarctica: Ace Lake... | reverse complement strand
GTTGACGCAACATCAAAAACGTCAAGCGTTGTTTTATGCCTAACGGAAAATGGGTTGCTAGTACGAACGAATGAGTCCAAGCATTGCAACGTACACTCATACCTATTCTGCTTATCATTTTCTGAGACTGCAACGCTAAGGAATGCCCTAACGTTTTTCCGCGATGAAAATTGGCTCATCCTTCACCCCTAGTTGTGTGGCGTAGGTTGTCGGTAGCAGTTGGCGCGGGCGGACAACCTCAACCCACCCTTTACCAAACACAGTTGCTAGCAACCCCACAAAACCCGCATATCCGTAGTTTACCACATGTTCGGGGTGGCCATAATGAGCTTCTAGCAACTCAGGGGCGGCCGTGCCATCTTTGATTTTAGCTGTTATCCATTCATGCTTTTCGCTTTCACCCATGTTGCCACCAGGGATAGGCACCATAAAAACAGCCCTGCCCCCCGGTCTTAGAATCCTGTGGCATTCTGCCATAGCCTTTGCATCGTCAACAATATGCTCTAGTACATGCACAGCAATTACAAGATCAAAGGAATTATCGGGCTCATCAATATCACACATATCATGCACTTTATCGCATGTGCCATTTAGGTTTGATGATACATAGGTATTGGCATGGTTGCTACTAATTTTGTGGGCCATGCGCGCCATTGGTGAAAAATGCAGAATCTTTGAACCACGGGGTGGTAAGCCTTCCTCGCTCAGCCAATGTACTAGCAACCTATGGCGTTCAACACTGCCGCAGTGGGCGCAACGGGCCATCCTATGGTTAACCTTTGTCTCAATAAATGGGGCTGTTAGCCCGCAAACGTTGCAATGGTTAAGCATCAATCAACCCCTTTAGTTGCTGGCCAATAACTGCCTTGCCACAGAGCCCCTTAACCCTGAGCATCGCGGCCCTAGCGTCTGCCCTAGCGTCTGGCATGTGGGCTTTGATATATTCGATAGCGCTGGCAACCTCGCCAAGTGTGTCGGCAAAGTAGGGGTATTTTTTACCAAGCAAAAACTCGTTACCCCAAGACCTATCGCACACAATAGGCACGCCCGCAACCGCTGCCTCTGCAACCTTCGTTTTTATCAGCGAGGTTGCAACGTCCCTAAACTCTGCATTCATCCTGTTGTTATCGTAGAAGCTAACGAAAACGTCAAAGCCCTTATACATCGTTAGCAAGTTTTCTTGACCAACCCCGCCAAGCCAAAACACCCAATTAATGGACTTAAGCCTATCCCTTAGGTTGTTATAAAAGCCGATGTTGCCGCGCTGTGTTTCAACCCCAACAACAGAAAGCCTAAAATCATCGCCGTTATCCCTGAGACCAGCAACAATATCAATTAGCGAGTCAACACCCTGAAAGTTAAACAGGCTGCCAACATAGCCAATAATAAACGCATCGCCATTAATGCTAACATCATCAACCGCGATTGGCACGGGCGTTATGTGGGTGGTGTCGCCAACAAAGGCTGCGGCATGTTCTAACTGCCCCGCCCCTTGCACAATAACCTTTTTTGCTGATAGCGCGGCCTTTAGAAGGTCCGTTCTTTTGTCGGCAAAATGACCACCATACACATAGGGTATAACCGTGCAAATAACGCCATTCAGCGCGGCAAACATATGTGGCCCCCTGGCTATCGCCACAGTGTAACCCCTGCCCTGGCAGAATGCCCCAATGTCCCTAATTGGATCGCTCATAGGCAGGAGGTTGACACCCTTAACATGTGCTGGCGTGAAAGTCGAGCCCTTGGCCCTATGCGTCAAGTCGACTGTGTAGCCAGCGCTAACAAGCGCCTTGCATAAGTGCATGGTTTGGGCAAAATCACCTTTATGCCTTGCCTGAATATCGGCAGCCCATAGAATGGTGTTTGCCCTGCTGTGCTTGCATACTGCCACCCACGTTCTACCACCATCAAAAACCGTGACATCATTAAAGTTAGCTAGACAAACCTCTTGTAGGGCTTCTTTAGTAAATATGCAAATGTGGCCAGGATCATTAACAATATCTTTGGGTGTGCTAAAGATTGCCCCTGATTCAGCAATGACAGCCACGTTCCTTACAAAGGTGTGTGGATTTTCAATGTGTTCAATAATTTCCCCGGCATGTACCCAATTAAACCCGTTGGCCTCAAACGGCATTGACTCAACGAACCCACACACAAACTCGATGCCGCTATGATGTTCCTTGGCATAGTCCACAAGCTCTTGGCCACCATCATAGCCAACAACCCTAGCAACCGCCGGCAATTCGCTAATCATCTTTGTAAGCTCGCCAGTGGCACAAGCAACGTCAAGCACACTGCCGGGGCCAATGTTATCAAGCACAATCTTAGCCCGCTGCTTATGCCAGGGTTTTCTTTTGTCGTCAAACTGCCCTTGCAGCCCCGCGCTACCAAGCCAGTGCCTGCTGTAGGCGTCAACTTCCTTCTGTGGTGCATCGGGGTTGGTGGCGACAACAACAACCCTATTTTTGGCAGGGTGTTTTTTTGCCTTTATCCTGTCACTGCCTAAGCCAATGTTCCTGAGGCGTTTCATTGTAGTACCCCCCTAACAGCGCTAGCCACGCGCTTTGAGCTAATTGACTGCATGCAGACATTATCAGCACACCTGTAAAGATGGCTAGTGTGCAAGCACTTGAAGTATCGACACCCCCCGCTATCGCTCTGGATAGTAATAGCGTTATGCCGTGGCCCGTTCTTTGTCACATAGGTTGGCCCAAACAACGCAACAACCGGCGTGCCAATGGCGTTGGCAACATGCATAAGCGCTGTGTCATTGCATACCAAAACGTCGCACTGCTTTACTAGCCCCGCTGACTCAGCTAGACTTAGCTTTCCTGCAAAGTTCCACAAGCGGTTAGGGTCTGACAAACTGCGTTTAATTTCCTCGCCAAATTGGGTGTCTGCGCTATCACCAACAAACACGAATTGCACGCCAGAGCCCTCTAGCTCTTTGCATAGCTCGCCAAAGAATGGCCAGCGCTTAGCGCCCCATTTGGCGTTACAGCCGTTGGCAATGGCTACAAGGCGTTGCCCCTGGGCCTTATAAAGGTTCCAGCTTATTGAGTGATTGGCGAACAAGCCATATGCAGCGGTGTCAATATCCCAAACATTTTCAACAAATTCTCTGTAACTATCTTCCTCGTTAGCCCCGCTAGCAAAATCTGGCTTGCTTTGTGTATGGACCTTTTCAAGCTCTATACCAATTCTAGCAAGGTGCTTTAGGTCAAAGCCCCAGAATGAAAAATAATGCTCGCACACACTAACCTGTGACAGAGGCAGCACCTTGATAAGCGGGTGTGCGATTGAGGCAATGGCTTTAATCCTAGGGTCACTGTCTGGAATGTAACAAGTAAAGTCGCCAACGCTGCAATGTGCTAGCGCAATCATGGCAGGGCTAGCCAGTACAAAATTGCCGATGCCGTTAGAAAAAAACGCTGAAATACTCATTTATTACCCCTTTATGACAATGTACCATCTGCCCTGCTGTGGTGTCAAGCAAGCCCACTAATAAGCGGGGTTGGTGTCAAGAGAAAATAGTGTTGAGTCAACACACTCAACAGAAACGCCCTCGCCCCCGTCACACCACAGACAGGGGCGAGGGCTGAGCCACGCCGCCGGGGGTAGCAGCGGGCGTGGCCTTGGAGGCTCGTTATTCCTTAGGCAGTTCTAGGCGGCCAGCGGGCCACCTGTAGCCCAATACCCTCGATTTTGGATAGCGCTTGACGCTCACCTCATCGGATTGATTACCACCAATAACGGTTATTTCACTGCCGTTATCCTCGATAACAATGACAACATGGCCCTCCCAACCCTTGGGGTTGCCCCGATGCAGCACACCAACAGCACCAGGGACAGGGCCGCATTCTAGCCCCCATTTGAGCCAACTACGGGCCACCCCACTGCCAGTACCGTCAATACCACACTCAATCATAACCCCATTAAGGAAGGCGCTACACCATGCAATTTCATCGTTTTCAGGCAAGCCGATTAGGGCCAGCCATTCAGAAATTTTGGCGGTTGACAATGCCCCTGGTGTCTCGCATGTGCCTAGATAGCTCTGGGCTACCTTAATCCAATTCCTTACCATTGGCCAGCTTCCCAGCCACCTTTTCGGCAGCGTTTTGGGCGGATTGTCCACCAATGAATACAGCGATAACAACCTTTACCCCACCAATGCAGAGTGGCGCAAGCTCCGGCTGTACCGCTGCTAAAGCGATAAGCCCGCCAATGGCAAGGGCTGCAACCGCAAATTTACGGCTGATAAACTTAGACCATTTATTAAATTTCGGCATTTTCGATAACCCCAACTCTCTTTTCGAGTTTTTCAACTGTATCACAAAGCAAATTGATTGACACCCTTAGGCGCTTAAACTCGCCATTAATTACTGGTAGCCTAGTGTCGAGAACGTTAACCCTGTCCCTAAATTCAGACACCCCAAGGTTTAGCAGCTCAACACTCGCCCATACACCGCCCACCTTTTCGTTCATCACGTTGATTGCGTTAAAGGTCTGTGTGTGTTCAACCGTACATCTTGCGTCCATTTCTTTCCTGACAACTGCCCCCATTGAATTCTTTACAACGCCATTGGTAGCAATGTTTTTAATCATTGCAGATGATATAACGTCTGCCGCTGCCGCCCCTGTCCATTGTCGAATCTTTAGCAGGGCAACGGTAGCAGCTAAGATAGTGCCTGCCAGCTTTAGAGCCCAGCCGTATTCAACGAAAAACGCCTCAGTTGCTTCTAACACTATCGCACGCCAACAACGCTAATGTAGGAATAGCGATAAGCCCCGGAGTTCTCGGAAACGCTAACATCCTGGCTTGAGTTGTTTTGTACTGTGATACTAACGTCATCAGTGCTGGCAAGGTCTAGGGTAATAGAGCCCCTGAGGGTCACAAATTCGCCAGCACCAACATTAGCCTCTATTGAATCCATGTGGTAGGTAGTGGTGCCATTGATAGCCACCCATGCCGAAATGTTGCCAGTAAGCGCTAACACAGCCTCTAACCTAACCGCAAACTCAACCCTAAATTTACCAGCCCTCTCGGCCACCACAGCGAGGTAAGCCCCAATAGCCCCGTGTATTGGTGTGGGCTCATCAACTTCTAAATCATTGAACAAAACACCATCGCTAGCACCGGATAAGATAACCTGCCCCGTGCCAGTGGTTATGGAATAAAGAGCGTGTTCAATGGTGGTTAGGGCGCCAACAGCCGTGTTAGTAGGCAACACAAAGCGGGATAACGGGTTTATCTTTGCATTAAAGTAGCAGTGGCCCGCCACAGAGGAAAGAAGGGTCTCGCCCCAAAAAAGGCAGTTATCAACAATCCAACCGCTGTTGTCTGATGATGCCGCAGAGCGAATGCTGTAAGAAAAGCCCCCGTCTACCAACTCGCTAACATTGTCAAACACTAGCCCTGGATTGTCACCAGTAACCCGTAGCATATTAATCAGAATAGGGGTTGTGTTTGGCTTGTCAATGTCAAGATCAACTAACTTACAATTTTGGGTGTAAGCAATCTGAAAAATCCCGGTCACTGAGCTTGCTACGCTCTGCAATCCGTCTGGCTTCACTGTGCCGTTAATGACAGAGGCGTTTCTAACTAATACCGTGGCGGTGTCACTGAGCGAATAGGCGAGTACGGGGGTTGACCCGTCCATGTTCGCCACATAAAAAACCGTGGCAGACTTTATCTCCACCACAATGTAGCTGCCAGCATTCAGCCCGCTAGAGACTACCAGCAAAGAGCCAATGCCAGCCCGTTGGATATCTGCTAAGGCTGGTGATATTGTAACCTCGTTATCCCCACCGTAGAAATTAAAATAGCTGCCGGTGAATCCGCTGATTGAAAACATATCTCCGGTTTGACCGCTCTTGGAGTCGCCGGGGCCAATGATGCTGCCCCCAAGGTCAAGGCAGACGCCGCTAGGGACAAACACGTTAAAGGGAATAAACGTGGGATGCTGGTAGCCTCTAAGCCTAACAATTCCGCCCCCCTGCTGATTGATAACCCCTAGCAAATCCTGCAACTCGTACGGTGAAAAGTACGAGTCAACGCTAAGGCCATCCCCAACCCCAAGGTTAAAAACTGTGTTCATTAGGTTGCCAGTCCTAAACACCATATCCTTGATAGTGTAGGTAACTGCAACCTCAACACAAACATAACATCTAACGTCATAGTCATTAATGTTGAACGTTGGCGGTAGGCTAGCGATATCCTCAACATAGGTAAAGGAAGGGTCAAGGCTAGTGCTGTCTAACTCAAAGCAAATCATATCCCAACGGTAATTGGGGCCAGCGTTTGCCGATGGTGGGCTAGCTGCATTGAAGTCTGTTAGCGCGGCATTCATGGCCACCCGTTGGCCAGTCAGTAAGAAGCCTGAGCCCGCACTAATATCAAAGAGCCCAGGAGTTGAGCCCTCAGACGGAACAAAGCCCTCGATAGCGCCAAATTCCACGCCCTCCATTAGATGGTCAAAGAACACCGTCCATTCGCCATTGAACCTAAACAGATAGTTAACCCATTCAAACGGGGGCTCTTCTCTGTCAACAAAGCCAGCCAAAATTTTGCCGGCGCTAGGGACTTTAACACCAGCTCCGATAGCGGCAGCCGTTGCCCATGCGGGCGAATAATCCGGTCTAAGCTCTCTACTCATTACAACACCCTCGCTAGTTTGCCACCAATGCCAGTTAAGCCAGCGATGCCAAGCCCTGTTGAGCTACCAGTTACATGGGACGCCACGCTAGAAAAGATGAAAGAGCCGGTAGGGGCATATACCAAGTCCAGCCTAACGCCCCCAAGCTTTGCCTCTAGCATCCTATTTCTTACTAAATCCTCGCTAGCATTCAATAGGTCAAACGTCATTATGATGCTAGCAGGGTAGTACTCAAGGAAAACAACTGTGGTTGAACTAGTTAGCCCCTTTAGTATGGCAACCATACGCCAAGGCTCGCCACAGCTCCTATTTAGCAGAACCTTAACCCCTAGGATTGCTGTATAGTTAGCATCGCTTGCGCCTTGCCTACTCTCAACCAATATCTTACCATATATATCATCAATTGGAATGCCAGCGATGTTGCTAATCAACAATTCTGAAAGAAAAGCAAAAGCAGCGTTTTCAAGCTCTTGGGTTTGTGTCGCATTGACAGACACATGAGTTGATATCCTTTGCTTATCCCTAAACAATGACGTTAGCCTAGCAATGCCCCTGCTAACATAGTCAGTAATTTTGGTTGGTGTGTTCACTAAACAACCTCAACAGTAACCCTAGAGCTATCAACGCTGGGCAACTGGTAGGAAAGCACAAAAAAACTGGCAGTGTTGACTGGTGGCCCAACCGTGTCAACTTCAATACTATCAATATCCCACACATTGGCAATGGTGTTAACTGGCGTAGAAAATAAGTGGGGCAACACGCTATCACCAACATCAAAGCCAGCATCGGCCCACGCAACAACTGCTTCAGTAATTACCCTACAGTCGCCCGTGGCTTGTTCTGAGTTTGCGAAAGACATTTTACTATCAACTGCCACGGCAAATACATAACCGTAAAAGTCGCCTAACAGCATTAGCTTTGAGCTGTCTGGCGATGCAGCCACAGGCACATAAGCACCAGAGTTGATTGCCGATATCAGCCCGCTAATAATTGCGCTCTTGGTTGCCACAGCCCCCGAGGTATAAGAGTAATCTACCCCGTTAATCTGGACAACATAAGTTGTTAGGTTTTCAACAGAGATAATATCAACGTAGGTTTTTTGCTTTGTGCCCTCATCAAAGCCAGTGGTTGCCTGGATTGTGATATGTACCCACAAGTCAACGTCTGTAGCGGTATCCCACTTGATTATGTGGTCTGTGCCATCATCGTCTGTAACCACCAGGGATTGTAGGCCGTGCAGCGCGATACCACCACCTTTTATTTCCCAGATTTTAGCGGCAATATCTGCGCTAGAGCCGCCCCTAACAATAACATGGATTGAATGCGGGGGTCTGCCTTCACTGTCTGTTAGGTCTGTGGTGTTTTCGATAACGGTACATGCGGTTAGGTTGTCAATTTCATCAATCATTCTAGCCCTGACAGAGGGCACTGTACCGCCACCACTAACCGCTAACGAATTCTCACGCCTAACCCGTAGCTCTGCATCGGTTTCAATCTCACTGCCTAAATCAGCGTCTTGGGTATTGATGATTGAAGTCCAGCCGGTAACGGGGGTTAGGATGTTGGTTAAAAACCCTAACTCTGCTTGGATTGCCCCATAATCAACAGACTCCCAGGTTGCAGAGATAAGCCCGCCACCATCAAATGTGGCGCTTGCCGTTGATTTAAAAATGAGCCCTGAATCCGCAACGCTGGCTTGAGAGCCAGAGGGTACAACCTTGCCAGGGATGCCGGTGAGGGTTACAGGCACAGTGCTTTTAGTTGCCCCAAGTTTTTTGATACCCACAAGCAAACAACTGTTTTCTAGTTGCACGCCACTTGCGTTGTTAGGGTTGAATGCGTTGTATACTTCCTCTAACAACTCCCATAGATAAGCCTCTTGTTCTGCACCAATTTTGACAATCTGCCCAAGCGGGCTATCGTAAGCAAAGTTGGGGTTGGAGCCATAAACCCCTGAGTCCCTAAGAGCTTGCTTTCTCTCCTCAATGATGGTGGCCAAAGGTTTTCTTACAAACCCACTAGCGGTTATTCCATAGCCCATTATATTGTTACCTCTATTGACTCAGTTTCGCCATTTTCGCCAGAGACAACCGCGCTAAATGAAAGTCCTAAAATTCTTGTAGCACCATCATAACTGTATTCTATTTCTTTTTCAAGTGAAAGCACGCCAGGGGTTGACAGGATTGCGCTAACGAAAACAGCGTTTAGCATAACCCTGTTTAGTGGGTTTTGCCCCAAAACGTATTGATAGTAGGGAATGCCTGCATTTTCGTCTAAAAACCATTCCCCCAAGAATGTGTTGAGCCTAACAATCAACCGTTGGCGCACTGATTCAGCGCCATCAACGGTTTCAATAACGCCACCATCAAAGCCAATGTCATTATCATCATTAAGCTTAATGTCTGTTGTCATTATCCATGCCCTACAGTGCTGCTAAGCGTAACGGTTAAGGCAGCCTTTAACGCTGTGATATCACCGGATGTGGCGGTCCCAGCGTTAACCCATAACGCCACAGCATCAACCAACGAAGTAATAAAAACCTTTGTGTCTCTGATTGCCATTGTATCGCCACCAGTTACAGCATCGGCTGTGGCCCCTACGCCAACCATACCACCCAAGAGGCTTAGGCCAAACTCCGCGCTAACCGATGCAGTCTCGGCGTTTATTTGGGCTTCACCAACGTTTATTATCGCGGAATTACCCTCTATTGTCAACCCACCACTATCATTGATGAACATACAACAATGGGCGGTATCTGAGGTTATCCCAATTTCTAAGCAGTCTTTGTGCTTTGACTTTGAAGGGCTACCAAGATCAAAAAGCCCTGGTATCGCAATAACGTCATTAATGTTGTTATGTCTTGAGTCAATGGGGTTGACCGGCTCTTTATCAGCTCCACCACCAGTCTGTAACCAAACATCAATAGACCTATCGAGGACCACAAGCAAAACAGTGTCACCAACCTCTAAGGGAAAGCTCACATACCAGCTTGAGCCCCTAGGAAAAACCACCTTAACATCATGTACCTCAGGAATAGCCACGGGCTCATTATACAGCCCAGCCCTAGGGCTGTCCATTATCATGGGCTGTACGTTGCAAAGCTCTGTCTCTGCGTTGTATGCAGTGATCTTGCCCACTGTGGCAGTCCTAGACCTAAGCATTGCCTCTATAACATGCAATTGTATGAGGCTTGCAACGCTAGGGTTGCCCCCTGTTTTTTTGGTATTTCCAGTGCCCACTAGCCCATATCCCCAAGAGTGTTAAATAATGGTATTTCTACAGCCCCGTAGGGGTTTGAACAAACAACATCATAATACCAATCGTTACCGTGGGTGTCACCAACAATCTTGATTGTATCAACTCGATACTTACCAGCAAGATTATAAGGTATATCCTCCATTAATTCAACAGCGCCAAAAACCTCTATGTTTGGGTTGATTAGATGTCTAAACCTAATGCCACCATTTTCTAATTTTGTTGGCATTCCAACCAAGCCAGTGTATTGGCTAACGCTAACAGGGGCCTTTCCACTGTCCGCAAACGTTGGGACAATCTTGAGTGCATAGTTGTCAATAAACCACTGTATGGCGTGACGGTTAGCAACATCATCAAAGGTGTCAGCGGCCCTGCCCCATGTTGTAAACCTTCTAGTGAAGCCAGGAAAAATATCAGTAGGCGAATACATTGCAGGATATTGGGCGGTTGCATAGTTGAGATAAGAGTTTATAAGGGCCAACGATGCCCCGTCAAGCACGACCGTCTTACCGTGTATTCTGCCCTTGATTCTATTATAGTGTTCTGCCTTGAGCGCATCTGCAAGCGCTGTGATAAGCGCCACAGGGCTAGAGCCCTTAGAAGTAAACCCCACAATGGTCGCCTCTGTGTATGCGATTACCCCGTCACCAGCGGCAATGGTGGTAACAACATCAACCCCGGTCTTTTCGGTTGAACATCTTACAACGTCACCAGCCGCAAACACTGCAACGGGCTTGTCCGCGTATGAGGCAGACAAATAGAGTATATCACCGCTAGCCTCTATAAACTGGATTGTTTCGTCATTAAGGTTATAGATTCTAACAACCATGTTATTGGGGTTGCTCTCTGCCGATTTTTCAACATCAAACACACAGCGCAAGCCAGCTAGCTCTATTAGCTCGCTATCATTGGGGCCAATCTTGACTGAAAAATTGCGCCCAAAAAGTTTCATATCTGGCTTATTTCTCCGTACACCAACCGTACCCTACGCCCTGATCCAAGCTCATAGCGCCCAAATTCGTCCTCTGTGGTATCCTTTGAATCCACAAGCACAAACACCCCTGGTGGCAGTCCTTCTATGGTGTGGCTCTCGCTTATCAACACCCCAAGGCATAGCTTACACCCTGACAACAATTGAGAGCCATTAGAGCTAAGAATATCCATAAACCAAGTATCAAGCCTAGTGTTGTACTTGAAGGACAACTTATAGCTAGAACCTGACAACGGAATTGTTATGCTCTGAAAAGGAATTGTGGGGTCAATAGGAATTTCGACAACAGAGTCTTGGCTGAATTCAAACGCCATTAGCCGCCCCATTTCTTAGTACCAAGGGCGATGGTAAGGTTGACTAGAAACACAGTGGCAGCAATAATAATCATTGTGCTTGGGGGTTGGCTTATCACGTTACCCATATCATAGTCAAACTTGGCCATATCTGGCCCCACAACCCCCGCCTCTGTGTCAATAATCTGAATCTCTGACAGGTTAACGCTAAACTCAAAGGCTTTGCCTGTCTTTGCGTTTCTTGGTACATCCATAGATTCAATATACATTGATGGGAAAATGCGAGTTGAGGTAATAACATCAAAGGGCTGGTCTTTTTTCATCAATGCTACCATTGCATCATAAGCCACAATGGATAGAGGCAGCTGGCCAGAAAAGGAAAATGAACTAAGCATGCTTTCAATCCCACCAGAGAGAAACGCATATTCTAGCTTTGAATCACTAACAATGCCATTGATTGTCAGCTTTACCGGCTTATGCCTAACGTTGTCAGAGTATGTATTTAGCTTGTTTGCCCCAACCTTTTGCACGGGGTGCTGTGTTATCTCATTTTCAAACCTGTGTAACTCGCTAAGGCTTGCGTCTAACTCAAGGTACGCGGGCGCATTTAGTGAAGTGGGATTGCCTGAGGCGTCACGCTCTTTAAACGCAACTCTAATTGGTGGCGATAGCAAGAATGCAAGAGCCATAACACCTAACCTATCATACCAAGCTTAATCATTAAGTCCCTGGCCAAATCCTTGTTAACTTGTTCTTGGGTGTCTCTGATAATTCCTGCCACGACCACAGGGTCTTGGCTGCCATCAACATTAAACTCATTTTTGCTATCCACATGCACTGTAACAGCGCCACCAACGCCACCACCACCCACTGGCGCCCCAATGTTTGACGCTATCAACATTGCGGGTGGTACTTGGAGTGAGGCAAACAGGTTGCCCATGATAGATGCTGAGTCCTCGCCCTCTAAGGGCTCTGCCCCCCCGCCACCATCGCCAGTGGCCCCACCAGCCCCCCCGGCAGTCTTGCCCTTTACAAAGTCAATCATCTTGAGAATAGGCCAGAACATAATTCGCAATGCCGTAGCCGCCTTTTCTTTGACACCCTCAAAAACCGCCATAAGGGCTGTTTTAATCCTGTCCTTAATTGAAACAACCTTACCATAAAAGTAGGTAAATTTCTTTATCATTGCGTCTAGCGTTGTTGAGAAAGTGCTAGACACAGAGTCCCAAATGTCAACAAAGAATTTTTTGATAACCACCCAATGCTTGATAATCAAGCCCAGCGGGGTGAAGTTCAAAAACAAACCCTTAACAAACTCGTAAGCAGAGTCAAGCGCATTAATAGCGGTATCCCACGCGCCCAACAAAAATGCCGACACAGCAGCCCACACATTGACGATAGTGATAAGCACAAACGCCTTAGCAGCCAAGAAGGTTGCCATAAACCTACGCCACCCAGCTTTGAAAAATGCGCTAATCTTATCCCAATGCTTGTACACAAGATAGCCAACCAAGGCAATCAATGCAATGATGATAATAGGCAGGATGGCAATGGCAGCCTGTGCAAAAAACGCACTGGCCCCAACAGCCTGATACACTAACACAAGCCCCTGCAACACTTCAATAAACGCCACCAGCTTGCCAGCAATGCTAGCGACAATGCCAATGGCGTATAGGGTTGGCCCGATTAGCGCGATGGCTCCGGCGACCTTAATTATTTGGTCAACCTTCTTATCATCCATCCTAGAGATCGAATCCGCAAGCTCGCTCAACTTCTCCGCAAACGCAGTGACATGAGGCAAGAGCTTACCGCCTAAAACCTCCATTATGTCGGTTAGCCGCTCTTTGATTTTTAGCTGCTGGTGTGCAAATTCGTCTTGGTTTTCGGCAGCGTATTTGATAACGTCCGCCGATTGACGCATGATAACATCATATCTAATGCGCGATGCCGTAACATCATCTAATTCAGTGATTGTGCCAGTAAGCCCCTGCCTTAGCATTTCCTCTTCTAGCATAACGTTGGTTATCGCAATGCCGTACTTATTCAACC
>Ga0307928_10002834_pt1 | contig 13246 bp, 24 predicted proteins | sample AceLakmetagen232_FD_201815 | JGI IMG/M metagenome (GOLD analysis project Ga0307928, IMG submission 201815) | Saline water microbial communities from Ace Lake, Antarctica - #232 | ecosystem: Environmental > Aquatic > Non-marine Saline and Alkaline > Saline | place: Antarctica: Ace Lake... | reverse complement strand
TGTATTTGGAATTTTAATTGGTTTCTGGATTAAGAACATTCGGGACGAGGGGAAGAAACCACTTGTAATAACCTATGCGTTTTTAAAAAAAGTGGGCTTAGCTCTTTGGATAGTATTACAAGGGTGTTATATTCGCGTATGTGTGTGGGTAAAGTATTGCGTGAAAAAGTCGAAGAAGACTAAAAAGGCAGATATGCCACAACAGTAGGCAGATTAAATTGAAGATAAGTTAAAGGAGGATATCATGCATGAATTATTGGAAGGCGGCGATAGACGGGAAAAGGTAAACTATGACAGAGTTAGACACTAAACATATTATCAGGTTAACATATTCAGATGATGTTCAGCCTACTATCGGACCATTTGATACTCCAGGCGAAGCATATGATTATGCCAAAGAAACTTTTGGTGAGGAAGTAGACTGGGAAGTTCATCCTTTATATTCTATGGCAGAAGACATACCACAAGAACTACGGTGGAGACCATATGAATACTAAGTTAATCACTACTGCGAAAGCAAGAAAGGATAGATAAATTATGAAATTAAAAGAATATATTGAACACCTGAAAACTTTACCTCAGGATTTGTCTGTAATGGAATTGTCGGATGAATTTGGCGCATACTCAGAAAAAGACAAATTGCCGCGGGTAATAGCAATAGTAAAATCCGGAAGCACCTCTAGTCACGAAGAAGAGTGGATAGAGTATGAAGATTTTGATGCTGACTATGAAATATATGAACGACGTCAGGTTATAGCTATTTAGTAAAGCCTGCAAAGCCGTAAAGGATAATTATGAGCAAAGCAAATAAAGGTAAGACACGTCCATTTATTAGATGAGTGTGTGGTGATTGGTGGACAGTCAGAAAATGTTGTTTCCCGTATCCCGAAGGGTATGCAACATATAATAAATCCAAACGTACAATACTTGACACAGGATTAAGTAAGACTAGAGCAACAGAAATTTGTAAAGAATTAAACAGCTAGCAAAGCCCGCGAAAGCGGGGAAAAGGTAATTATGAAGAAACAAACACCGGGTAAAGCAAGATTTTTTAGAGATAGGTTGCTTGCAACCAGAGGAAAACGAACAAAACTCGAAAAGGAAATACTAAGTAGGGGATTAAGAGTAATACCGCCAATGCATCTACTAACAATAAAAAGTAGGCCATTAAAGATGAAGGGGTATAAACGATGTCCGTGTGGTAGTGGTAAGCTGTTAAAAAATTGTTGCAAGCTAGCTTATATAAACAGGACAACAGGACAACAGGACGTGTTGCAGTACATAAATAAACATAATGGAGGAAAATTATGCAAGAACAATTAGAAGCTGACTATGAATTTTTAGTTGACCGAGCAAGGATTTGAAGCCCAACAGCAAGGTAGATTTTGATACATGGTTTAGGAACACATCAGAAGCCCAAGAGGTTTTTTCTCAATGTGACTCGATGAATGTTGCGGAATACATGTTTGAACAAGGACGGAGATTAAACAAGAATTAGAAGGTAGTAAATATGAGCATTAATTTTGATAAGATAACGATGGCAGATGTCAACGAAATTAGAAAAGCGGGAAAGGTAAAAACCGTTGGAGAATGGAAAGCAGCACTTAGAAAGAAGGCTATTAAGTTTGGACTGACTGACAGAGAAGTAATAGACATATTTAATGGACGAATCTAATAAGATAATAACAAAGAGGAAATAAATATGAAATGTTATCATCACAATGATATGGATGGTAGAGCGGCGGCGGCGATTGTTCTTCGAAATAACTATTGTCTTTATGGAGATTGGGGAGCGCCAGATTTAGAATTTATTGAAATGGGCTATAACAAAGAGGTTGATATAGCTTATATTGGCAAAGATGAAGAGATTGTTATCGTTGATTTCAGTTTTAAGCCAGAGGTAATGAAAAAGGTATTTAAACGAACAAGAAATGTAACCTGGATAGACCATCATAAAACAGCAGAAGAATATGATTATGGGTGTAAGCTTAAAGGGCTCCGTAATTTTAATGATAAAGAGTTATGCGGCGCTGAGCTTGCATGGTTTTATTATTTTCCAGATAGGGCTATGCCAGCAGCGTTAAAAATGATTGGCGATTATGATACATGGCGTAATCCTAAAGGCGATTCGTTGGCATTCTATGAAGGCGCAAAAATGCTTGACGGCATAGAAGATCCAAGAAGCAGAATATGGGAGACACTTTTATCCACTGCCGCCATAATATTTAATATTATAAAAAGCGGATATATAGCGATTAAATATCGGGAAGCATTTTGCGAAAACTTCTGTAAGTCATTTGGCTACGAAGCGACATTAGACGGGCATAAATGCTATGTTGCTAATTTATTTAGCTTAGGCAGTAAAACATTCGGAAAAAGAATGGGACAGTACGAGTTCTGCTGTGCTTATGTTTACACCGGTAAGAGCTATACGATATCATTATATGCCGAGAATGGCTTTGATGTGTCGGAAATAGCAAAAGCTCATGGAGGAGGTGGGCACAAAGGAGCAGCGGGAATGGTTATGTCACCAAAAGAATTTTTATCTTGGATGGGTAAATGAAAGGAATATACAAAATAGAATGTTGTACTACTGGTGTTATTTACATTGGTAGTACGACAGTCTCTCTCAAACAGAGATGGAAGAAGCATAGACAGCGACTTCGTCATAATTATCATGAAAATTCTTATCTACAGAATGCGTGGAATAAATATGGAGAAAACGATTTCAAATGTGAAATTATTGAAGAAATAAAAGATAACTCCAATAATTTGATAAAAGAAAGAGAATTTTATTGGATATCTAAATACTATCATAAGGGTAGAAAATATTGTTTTAATTTATCAGATCATACAGATGGGGGTAATACACTTAAGTCAAAAGAAATAAAGAAGAAAAAATGAAAATCTATAAATACGCCACAAAAGCTGGATCTAAAGTATATCATGTGTTACAAGTTGGCAAGCACGGATTTGTAACGGGCCCCACAAAATGTGGGATCTTCTTTCGCTGGTTTGGTGAAGTATACTATAAAAAGCCAAAAGGCACTCGACCTTGTAAGAACTGTAAAAGAGTAGATAAAGCAGAAAGGGAGATTTAAAGCATATGAATAAAAAAGAATTATGGGATTACTACTGTAAAAGGAATCCTGCTTTCTTGCGGGACAATCCAAAATTCGCCGAAGGTGAGCTAAAGAGATTTTTTAACAGCCTGTATAATTATGTTTTGAGAGATGGGATTAAGATAGGCGAAGAACGGGAAAGAAAGAAGTTCAGGAGTCTTCCTGACCCGCCGGATATATCTGACCTACCTGAGGGGTTTGAGGACTTGTTTCATAAACCTCAATGTTTTGATAAAAGGCATAATTATGAATAGTATTTGGCAAGAAGAAATTATATTGGTACTGTGGGTAATAGCCACTTTATTATGCGTACAGGTCAAGTTTAACATTGCATGTCGGATATGTGTAATTGTCGCCGTAGGCCATACACTATCCGCTATTACGCTGCTAGCAGAAGTATGGCGGAACAAGAGGAGTAAAGTATGAATAGAACAATATTAAATAAAGCTATTAACATATTAGAAGTAATAGAAGAAGCAGAAGAGATTCTAGAAGACATGGATTACATATTAAAGAATAATGTGGAAAGTAATGAGCGCCCCGGATATGGGCGAATTAACGGTACTTTGTCTATGTCCGATAGTACGAGTAAGTGGCGCGGGATTAGTATGAAAAAAGCCGAGGTCGATCAATATGCGATAGACAGGAAACAGCAGGCCGAGCTTGCTATTATACAGGCCAATAACTTACTGGACGCGTTGTGAGCAATATAATAATAAACAGCGATAAATACGCAGCAGGCATTATGAGCAATATACTAATAAAACTAGCGTGGATTGGGCTGTTGACTGTGTTAAATGTCGTGGGTAAGCTGTTGGGGATATTTACGTGGTCCTGGTGGTGGGTTCTAGCCCCGCTATGGGCGCCAGTAGCTGGTCCATTAATAGTATTATTCGTCATATTATTGATTGAAGTTGTTAGGTCATAATAGGTAAAATAAATCTAAATAAAAAAGAAGAATATGAACACTTATCATAAAATTCAGACAGTATATAAAAGAGATCCAGAGAACAACTATAAAACCTTGCTTGAGGGGGAATTTTCACTCCCTGAATTTGAGTATCTTGCCAACAACGAGTGGTGCTTTACAGAAAAAGTAGACGGTTGTTTGCATTATACGAATCAAATATATACCGATAAAGGCTTGTTAATGATAGGCAAAATAGTTGAAAATAAATTACCAGTAAAAGTGTTATCTTATAATATACAAAAAGAAGTTGTAGAGTATAAAGAAATTGAACATTATCATAAAGAAAAAAGACAACGAGATTTTTTATGTATTTCGGTAAAAAGTAAAAATAAAGGTAATAGACCTAAACATATTGTATGCACAGATAATCATAGCTTTTTTTCAGACAATAAATGGATTCAAGCTAAAGATTTAGTAAAAGGACAATTAGTTAGTCATCTGTCAGAAAAATTACCAGAAGAAATTAGACAAATAATTTTAGGAACATTACTTGGTGATAGTTCAATTTATAGCCCATCAAAGACCACAAGAGGATTTAATTTTATTCATTCTATATCTCAAAGTAGTTATTTTGACTATAAAAAAATGCTTTTAGGAAAGATATTTAGTGAAAATAAAGGAGGTAGGGGTGGTTTTCCTGGAAGTAAAAAAAATAGGCGAGGTAATTCAATAGTTAATAATGCTATTTCAAATTTAATAATTAACTATTGTGAAGAAGATAATAAAAAACAAGTTTCAAAAGAGTGGGCTAATGAATTATCACCAATGGGGATTGCTTTTTGGTATATGGATGATGGCTCAGCGGATTTTAATAATAGACAAAGAGCAAGAGTAAGATTTGCCACTAATGCTTTTAATAATAATGAAGTAAAATTACTTCAAAATATGTTTAAGACAAAATATAATATAGATAGTAAAACATTTAATTATAAAGGCAATACTTTGTGTTTGACTGCCGATGGTTCAGAAAAATTATTTAGTATTATTTTCCCTTATATCTGTAATAGTATGAAATATAAATTGCCTAAAAAATATAGAAAGTATTTTTGTATTTTGGATAAATCGTTTGATACATATTTAGATATTGTAGATACTGAAGTATTATCTATTTCAAAAAAGATGCCTAAACGAGCGATAGGACAACAAACCTTTCAATATGATTTATCGGTTAAGGACAACTCTGATTATTTCACTAATAGTATATTGGTTCATAATACAAATGTCCGTATTAAGTTTGACGGTATATTAAAATTTGCAGGAAAGACAGACAAAGCGAACCTCCACCCGGACTTAATTCAGAGACTCCACGATATATTTGACCTTCAATTAGGTTTATTTAAAGAAACCTTTATTCCTCCAGAAGGTAAACCACTAGCCGTTTGCTTATATGGCGAAGGATACGGTACAGGTATCCAGAAGGGTGGATGTTATCGGCAGGACAAGGGCTTCTTATTATTTGATGTTAAGGTCGGTAATTGGTGGTTGCAACGCAAAGACGTCATAGATATTGCATTAAAGTTTGGCATAGAAGTTGCGCCCATAATTGGTTTTGGAACATTGGAGAAAATGGTTGAAATGACAAGGGTAGGATTTAAGTCACAGTGGGGAGATTTTATTGCAGAAGGCATTGTGGCACGTCCTCGAACAGAGCTATTTGCTAGAAACGGTAAGCGAATTATTACGAAAATAAAGCATAAAGATTTTGACACGATAAAATAAAGAAGGAATATGAAAAAGAAATGTTATCCTATCGGAGATATTGAAAAAGTTGCACGGAAACAGCGAGAACTAACTAAAAAACGACAATGGGTGGCATCGGTGGGCGATATGTCGGCAAAAGAACGGGAAAGCCAGCCCGCCCTGCCCTCCACCGTACCGCCAGAAGCGGACAGGGAGGCGGAAAACTTGAAGAATAAACCATGTGGGTTACAGCCAAATGATTCAGTTGAGGATGCTATAAAAAGAGCAGATGATTTATCTGGCGATGGATGGCATCGAGGAGAAATGACAAATAATCAAGATTTAAGAAGAATCGTATTGCTTGCCTATGAAGTAAGGATTTTAAGGCAGAATAACAAGGTATTAGCAGTACCGCCCTCCAACGCACCGGCAGAAGCGGACAGGCGGAAGCGGGCTGGCTTGAACTGACTATGGATGGGTTGAAAAAAGAAAAAGAGGCGGTTAGGTTCTACACGAAAAGGGAAGAATGAAGTCTGCTAGAGCAAATGGACATCTTGAAGGATTAGATGGAGCAAGAGAGGTAGCACTTCGTGTACAGGCAAAACTAAAAAAGAAGCGCCTCACCCCGCCAACAGGAGAATCAAAATGAACATAGCTATCAAACGATGGGATAATGGAAGAATTATAATTCCAGTGGGAAAATACGCCTCACTTAAAGAAGCAGTAGAGAAGGAATTGGAATTTTCTTGTTTGCAACATTTCAACTGCGTTCGCCGCCTATTCAGCATAAAGAGCCGCTGATGAAGATTGACCTTATTGCAAATGCATACGACGCATGCGCATTATATTATTTTCACATGCACTATTCAGCTAAAAGTGGGGTTACTACAATAATAAATATATTATATATATAACATCTTTGTACCTACCCCACTTTTGCCTTGAATTTAACATATATTATCCGCAAAACAGCTATCTACGATGAATTCTCTTATGCCTTCTTTACTTTATGCCTCGATTTCTGCTAATTTACGTCTCTGTACCTCTTAAATACTATATGCGGAATATTATGCCTTATACTTTAACAGAATTTGTACCTAATTTTATGCGTTTATTATTCGATCCTGAAGATCTTGTCCGCATAGCTGTTTCTCATGCCGGCAACAGCGTAAAATTATACAGAGATAAAGCTATCCAGTATGTGCTGGATAATGCTGATACGCCTAATTTATGGTTTGCGGCATCCGCCTTTGACAATAGACAAGGGCTAGCATTGTTCGGTAAGGGAATAATGGGGAATATAGATCTTGCAAGGGGAGTAATTGAGGACATAGATTATGAGAGCGCAACAGTTGCGGTGGTGAGGGGCCCATCGGCCAGGATTATGAGGATGAACAATTGGAACGCGGATATCGGAATTATGGATAACTCCAAAGCTATAATAAAAACAATGCTAATTAGTAACATGATGGTCGATGACAAGGATATAACGGAGCTGATACACAGATTCTCAGGAGAGGTACGCTTAGGCGCAGCTAGTTTCGTTCACTTTGTGAGATGGTTGCTTAAGAAAAATAAGGCTAAATAGCACACTTTTCTATTGTGGTGCTACATTTTTTAAAGTGGCCCTTACATCACTCATATATATATGGCGCCGTGCTATTCTTTATTTAGATAACACTCACAATACTGAAAGGAGCACATGATGATAACACAAGCAGATGGACGAACAGCTGAACGGATTGTAAGGGCTGAAGGCAGTATGCTACATAGCACATATCAATTAGCAGCAATAATTGCAGAAGAACGGGATAAAGAAAATGGGTATAATAGAGGAGGATAATATGGATATAATAAAATCTGGGCATACGTGTAATTTATCTGATTCCAAAGAATTAAAAAGGCTTGGCGTAAAACAAGAAAGTGTATGGTATTGGCACCTGTCCCTAGGAGAGTATCGTTTAGCCTTGTGGACGGGCCATAATTTAGAGGATTATAGAGATCAAATTTCTTATGGGGATCATATTTGTGATGATAAAGACATTTCTGCACTTACTTCTGTCGAGTTGGGGGATAGATTGCCCTACGTGCTACGTAAAGACGGTACAAATTTTTACCTTAACATTAATAAAGGTGAAACTTCATGGATAGTAAGCTATACGACTTCAGTAGGTCATACAAAGTTAATAAATGATGTAGTAAGGGATACAGAAACTAATGCAAAATCAGGGGCGTTAATTTATTTACTTAAAAAAGGGCTTTTGAAGTATACAAGGCGTATTGCTTATAGGGAGTTTTTTGCAGGTGTACTATCCAAACAGTTGGAACTTTGCTTGAGTACGGGCAAGTTTGATGTTACAACAGCGTGGAAAGTTGATGGTGAAGATTTTGCTTTGTTTGCGAAAGACGTGAGATAATAAGATTAAACGGGAGGAGTAGTAATGAAGGGAAAGACAAATAAAAAAACAAAAAGGATGCTAAAATATGAACAAAACTGAGAAATTTTATAAGTTAGCGAAACTGGATGGCTTTGATTTTTACACAGGCAAAACTATAAATTATCGCGAAAATATAGGAAAAACAGTTAAATGTCCCCAATTTAACGTTGCAGGCGATTTATGTTCGGACGCCTTTATACATGCTTCGCGCAAGCCAAATGATTGTTTTGTAGGGGCAAGGATACCATGTTCGGCATATCGTGTTTCTGGGAAATCGATAAAAGAGGATAAAGTAAAATGCGGTTTTGAAGAACTGGCTATTATTGAAGAATTAAACCCGAAAACTGTGTTTCAATGGAACTATAAAGAGGCTTGCAACCCGATAAATCCATTCAAAATTCTTCCTCCAAATAAAATTACAAAGAAACATATACAATTGACAGAAAAATGGGCTTCGGTCGGGGATTTGGTCGGTCTCAGGGCTTCGGTCTGGGCTTCGGTCGGGGATTTGGTCGGTCTCAGGGCTTCGGTCTGGGCTTCGGTCCGGGATTTGGTCGGTCTCAGGGCTTCGGTCTGGGCTTCGACCGGTCTCGGGGATTCGGTCAGGGATTCGGTCTGGGCATATATAGGTAGTATTTTTATTTCTGAGGTGCCCGCATGGAAAAAAGAGTACCCCTATCAGTGTGCTGTTGATCTTTGGAAAATGGGATTAGTACCAAGCTTTGATGGTAAGAAATGGCGGTTACATGGCGGTTCAACTGCGGAGATTCTTTGGGAGGGCACGCTAAAGGCGGCGAAACAGTTAAAAAAGGAGGGGGATCAATGAAAAACTTACCATGGATTGAATCAGCAATAGAAATGGGCGGAAAACTGGAAATACATCAGCGCGACGCAAAGAAGCAATGGAGAGCGGTACTCGTTTTTGCGGATGGAGATGTATGCCGCCCCTACCCCTACCCGTGCTCACGATTGGCGGAGGCGTTGGTGAAGCTGGACGAAAAATTGCAGGATGACGCGGGCGATGAAATGTTCGCAGATGGGAACGCATACCTGTACAATGTGCAATGGCAATGAAGAAAGGCGCAAAATGAACAGCAAAGAAAATGAGCTTAAAAATAATAAGATACGGACTAAGACTATTAGGAGTTAAACAATGCAAATAAAAGTTGAAATGCCGGATAAGATAATACAAAAGGAAACAACCGTAATAAGGGAAGAGCGCAGAACAGGAGTAAAGAAGAGGTTAGAAAAGGAATACAGAACCCGTCTCAATAATCGATATAGTCCCCTAAAAATTCCCTTATGTTGTACATATTGTGCTTTTGCAGGTGAACCGATAAGGCATTGTAAGTGCCCAAACGGGCCACGCTATGGAATAAACGTAAGTTCTTTTGATGTTTGTAGCCATTGGCAGCCTAATCAGGGCTTGCTAATGTTCTTGCAACAGCAGGAGTGGAAGGTGCATGAACCTGTTATAAGGCGCATAGAAATAGGAGCATTATGACGCGAAAATATATAGTGACTAAAAAAGAGTGTGAGGAAGAGATAAAAACAAGGAATAGAGTTTGTGAAGGTTGCGGAGGAAAATTAACACCAATTAGGACTGTAGACAATTCGAGCAACCCAACATATTGGGCCGGATGTAAACATTGCAGTTGCCTCCGGTCTGGGGTAAAAAAGATGTATTTTAACATAGCCCGAATATTGGTTGAAACAAAAACGATACTTCCATATTCACATATGAAACAACCTCTGGATATTGATACAGGATACATGGAATATTATCTTGATACCCAAACAGCAGGACTATCGGCCATTATTGCTCAAATACATAGAATGATTAGAAAGGAACAAAGGAGGATGTAAAATGATGGTACTTGCTGCATTTTTTGTTATACTATATTACATTTTTTATTTATTAATATAAGCTTTAATAATTGCTATAAAGCGGTTATAAGATAGTAGAGAGACGAGTCTATCTTTTATATAATAATAAAATAAAGGAATATTATGAGAAAAACACTATCGGTAAAATATCTGAAGTCAATTAGCGCATGTAACGTTGCGGTTAAAGAGTTTGCGGCGCAACCTGAACGAAATACTGAAAAGATTTTAAAGTTAATGATCAAACGGGCAGAATTGGATTGGACAAGCTGGTTGATTTGTCGCTTGTTTCCGACTAAAAAAATGAATGTGCAATATGCTATTTTCGCTGCACGGCAAGTATTGGGTATCTACGAAGCAACATATCCCGACGATAACCGACCACGGCAGACAATTGAGGCAGTAGAGACATACCTCAAAGCTTCTACCGCGAAAAACAAAAATGCGGTCAATACAGCGTACAGCGCAGCTAGGGCGGCATATCGTGTGGCCGCCAACATGGTCAGTGCGGGTGACACTACGTGCTACAGCGCGGTTAGGGCGGTTGACAGCGCGGCTTACAGTGCTGCCAGTGTTGTGACCAGTATGGCTGACGGCACTACTGCCAGTGTGGCTGCCAGTGCGGGTGCTAACGCAGTCATAGCGGCTGCTAGTGTGCCGGTTATAATGACTTACAGGGCAGCCCACAGGCAAATGTCATTGAAAATAATTCGGTATGGGCTAAAACTATTAGGAGTCAAGAATAAGCTTTAATAATTGCTATAAAGCGGTTATAAGATACTGGAGAGAAAGTATATCTTTTATCTTTTAATGTTAAAAAGGAGAATATAATGCATATTGAAGATCATGAATCTAACTGTACTGCGGACGCTGGCGATGAGGACAACTATGAGGTTGTCTATAGTCCTTGTATGAAGTGTGGTGGAACACGGGTGCAAGCAGAGGAGGAGCGGCTCTATGGCTCCGTCTGTCTGAAGTGCGGGCTTAGAAACAATGGCGAGTATATGCCTTTGGCCGAGTTAAATAGCGTGCGGGAATTAAATAGGGTAAAAAAGGAGTAATATGAAATAAAAAAAGGTGCGCTAGATCACGCGCTTTTTTTAGCTATTATGGATAAAATAAAAAAGGTAATTAAATGTTGACATTATATATGGCTTATGTTAATGTATTCTGATACTAATAAAACTATTAAAGGAGATTATTATGGATTTAACATCCGCCACCCCCGAACAAATTGCAGAGTTTAAGAAAGCCGCAGCTTTGCGCTATAAAGAACGGGGCATTGAGCCTAAAGTTGCTGAAGCTCTTTTTGAAGCTCAGATGTCTAAGATCGCTAAAGAACTTGACATTAAAGCTGTATAATACGAAAACTAAATAAGGAACGAATTATGCGCATTGTAAACAGCATGCCGCATCCTAGACATATATCGTATGCCAGCAGTTCTTTTGGCGGGCGTACTTTAAATGCGGGCGAAATCGGACCAGAGCTTAATTTATCCCATGTTTTTTTGCCTATATTACAAAAGGATTTGCGAGCTAGCAAAATACAAATCCGACTAAGTGATAAGGACAAACAATTCATTACGTTTATTCAGGCTGAAGGCGATAAGCCCTTGAGAGTAGTCAAACAAATAACAAAACCGAAACCCAAGCCTAAAATCAAACCTAAGAGTATTTCCAAATCTATGCTATTACAACCACAGGTACAACCTAAGGCGAAAGCAAAGATTAAAGAAATCAAGGATATTAACCCCGAGGAGTTAAAACGGGGTAATATAAGTTTGAGCGATTTACAGGCGGCAAACGAGAATGCGCCGGGAAAACCTGTTTTTAGCGGGGATAGTACAACGATAGACGCAATCGCAAAACACATAGGAGGAACAATAAATGCCAGCAAAAACGAATAAAAAAAGACGCACAGAGGGAAGCTTATCTAAAAAGAAAAGGATGGTATCACGTTCCGGGTATGCAGCGGATAAGTATTCCGAACGTGTTGAAGATGCGGAGAAAAGCGGTTTAACATTGCCGTTGAGGAAAGGTTCCGGATTTTCGGCGGCACAGAGGGGCCGAGCAGTACCGGCTGAAAGGGTACATCGTCCTGGTAGATATAAAGCTGTATCTGCTGAAGAAGCGTCTGCTAATATGACAGCACGACAACGCGGAGAAATGCCTAGTATTAAAGATGGATTAGATGGGAACGGTACGGAAGATTCGGTGCCTAGTACTAATGAAATGCATGAGGATCCAGCTAAAGATTATGATCCATTAGGTGCTTATCACCCTACGATTGACGAACTAAAACAGTCCTTTAAGGAGCAGGCAGAAATCGGTATCGGAGCCCCTAGAACATTAGAGAATTACGGTGCCGGTAGCCCGCCGGCAATGCCCGACCAATCGGCGGTAGCGACATTAAAAGTTATGTCAGACGCTGTAGGACAAATGTCAGACTATATCGGACAGCGTAAGCGCATTACAATGGGGCTAGCAGATGGTGCAATGTCGGTGATGGCAATAGATGTAATATTGAGCCCTTATGGGCTTGTTGTGTTATTACCGTTAGGAGATAACCCTACATTTATACCAAAACCGGGGTCCGAGATTACGATTTCCCAGGGACTAGATTCTTGGAATTGTTATTTCCCTGGTATTAGTTTCGATATACCTGAGTTGAAACTTATAGGACTAGCGTTTGTTAGGAAAGAGGAAGATAATGAATAATACTGATGACGTTATTAGAGAGCTTGCTAAGACGCATGGTCGTGAAGACCTATCTGACAATGAGATTAAAGACGTAAAAACAAGAATTTCGAATTCTTATATCGATGATATTCTTGATGCCGCGCCAGCTACGGAGAACACAGACGCGCCTAAGGAGGAAAATAATGGCTTGTAGTGGATGTGCAAAACGAAGAGCAGCAAAGCAGGCATATTTTATAAGTGAAACCATTAGAGCAATGTCACTTGAGCAGTTAGTAGCGTCACATGAGAAAGGTGGAGTTTTTAATCGCCAGGGCATTGAGCCTTTACATACCTGGAAATTGCCTTGCCGCCAACGTCTTTTGCAACTTATGGGTGAAACAAGTTTTACATCTTCACTTGTAGATAAGGCAAAGGCTAAAGTAAAGGAAAAGGATATGTTGGAAAGGAGAATA
>Ga0307928_10002831_pt1 | contig 13250 bp, 21 predicted proteins | sample AceLakmetagen232_FD_201815 | JGI IMG/M metagenome (GOLD analysis project Ga0307928, IMG submission 201815) | Saline water microbial communities from Ace Lake, Antarctica - #232 | ecosystem: Environmental > Aquatic > Non-marine Saline and Alkaline > Saline | place: Antarctica: Ace Lake... | reverse complement strand
TAAGATATCTGAAGAAGATAATAATGATATAACTAAAGATATGTATTCATGGAATGATATATATAATAAATTTATTAAAAATATAAAATCAATTAATGTATATCCTAGATTAAAAGGATTAAAAACTAAACTAAATAAATCAAGTTATAATTTTAATGAGTATATATCCTTTATTAAAGTTATATCTAATGCTATAGAAAGTGATGTAGAAATATCCTTAAAACATTCAGTATTACTTGTTAAACAAAGTGGTGAATACATAATATCTGATAAATCAGATATAGTAAAAGATAATAATGCTTTTGCTGAAGCAAGCATAGTTGAAGAAGAAACAGTAGATGTAAATAGAATTAATGTAGTATTATATAAGATATCTAAGATGATTCATAAGCATAGTGATGTTAGTTGTTATAATAATTATTTCACTATATCTGATATAAAACATATATTATCTTTATCTAAAACATATAATAATTTTACTACTAAACAAATACTAGAACATATAAGTATATAATTAAAATATTTAAAACATCTATACCAAAGGAAAGATTTAAAAATATGATCATATCATATGAATTAGTTAGTAAAGAAGTTATCACTGATTCAAATGTAGCTAAAACTATTAGCTTCTAATTTAAGCTATATGAGCCCTTATATGAGCAGAGGTATCCAATGGTATCTCTGCTGTAGTTAAGGTGTAACCAAGGAGCTTAAAATGGATATGAGAGATGAATATGAATTAGTATATAAAGCATTGAGACAGTATCATAACATATCTGTAGTAGATATGAAAGAAGCTTTCACTTATTATGACAACCACCTAATATTTTGGTTTCAGACTGATGATTGTAGCACTCATATAGTATCACAATATATAGGTTAAAAAATAAGTTGGAAAAAGTTTGAACATAACCTATACTATTACTAAAGGTTAACAACAGGAGATTAAAATGGAAGAACAAGAAGCAGACCAAAGAGCAGAAGAAGTATATACTTTCATAGATATTTTATTAAAACATAATATTGATGTAGATGCTATAGTATCTGAACTAACAAGTAATTATTAAATGAATATGAGACAGCATGATAAAGAAGATGAAATAGATTATAAATCAGAAGCAAATATTTATAAAACATTAGTAGATGTTTACAATATACAAAGTAGCATCTATAATACTATACAACAATTGTTAAATGATAACAATCAATTAAAAGCTGTGGTGACTAAGACTTCAAGTAAATAATTAACTAGGCTAGAATCATGCTTAAAACAGCATTAAAAGGATAATATAATGGATATAGCAGATATAATATTAGAAGTAAAACAACTTGAAATTACAGAATCTAGTATAATAGTGTTTGAAATTGATACAAATGATACAGAAGTATTAGATTCACCAGAAATGGATGATACTATAGACGCTATAGATCAACTTATTAAAACAACCACAGGTCTGGAAGTACCTATACTAATCTTTAATAAAGATATAGCATTATCATGTCATAGCACAGCAGAAATCAGAAAACTGTGTGATCAAATTGATGAAGGTAATAATATAGAGGAAGATGATGATTTTATGGATATATTTAACTAGGATTAATCGTGCCAAAGGCACATATAATATATTATTTAATAAAGTCAAGGTAAAAGTTTGATTTCTTGACTGACTGTGGCTATACTACTAAAGTAGCTAGATAATAACCTGTTGGTAAGGTTAGCTCAGATGAGCATCAACTATAAAGTAGTAGTATATCATGGAAGATGTATATAATAAGTATAGTAGTAAGACAAATGTTAAAGGTAATGCAGCAGAACAATTATTTAAACAAAGATGTATAGATAATGGATTATACATTAAAGATAGCACCCTCTCAGAAAATAAATATAAGAAATGTGATATTTGGGTAGGTACTAATAAAGATAATATAGTAGCAATAGATGTTAAAGATGTTAAATGTGTTAGACGCGGAGAAACTCCTTCTGATATATATAATGTAGTTGAATACATAAATGGTTACAATAAACCTGGGTGGCTCAAATCAAATGGTTTTATAGCATTTAAGAATAATGATGATAAATTCTATATAGTATCTAAACAAGAACTATATAAGCTTGCTAAGAGCAAGATAACAGATAAGACTATATATCCTACATCTTCAGTATATAAATTGGATAATATAGCTTATAAGTGCTTTAGAAGAAGATCTAATCAGTATGAGATAATATCTTATGTGTTATGGTCAGATATTAAAGCTATATCAAAGAAAGTAATATAATATGATTAATGATAAAGAAATATTAAGTCAACTAATGTTAAAAATGATGTACAGTAAAAACAACAACTTTACAGTAACTTTTTGCAAAGAACTCTACCATAATGCTCAAGTATTACTAATGATAGGTCAAGATTACACTGGAGCAGCAGCAGATGTTATATCAGCAATAGAAGCTAATGATGTTATATTGGATAATTCAACAACTCTTAAGTCTAATTATTCACATCTTAAAATAAATATGTTACTATTAGATGAAGAATTTAATACTAATGACTTGCTAACTTTAGGAGTTTATGGAATAATGTATAGGTTGCTTAATAATGAAAAAGCCTAATAATAAAGATATTAATAAATTAGTTAAAGAGTATAGGAAATGTAAAGTAAGGATAAGAAAAAATGAAATATATACAATCATTAGCAATAAGTATTTGCCTAAAATCTACGCTGATACTAAACGATTCAATATACAACAAAATGATAAGAAGGACTATATATCGCTATATCATTGTGTTGTGTTAGGATGTATAACTAATTGGAATGAAACTGCTGCATTTACAACATATCTGTTCAGCAATTTAAGAACAGTATTAACTAATCACTTGCGCCAGAAACATAAATATTTTAGTAAGAAACACTATCATATATTATCTGATAATTTAGACTCATTTTCATATGAGTCTGTAGTAGATTATTACACAGATCAATTAAACATTGATAATGTGTCTGGTAAGACTGCTAAAATAGCATAGAAGCCCTAATACAAGAAAGGAGGTTAACTATGAGTAAAAAAAGACGCAATAAAGAAGAAGTATTAGCACTACTTAATGACGCGCTAAAAGAATATATAGCTGATACTGATTTAATTTGGTATAGATACTATCTTAATATGAATAGTTTTTCAACATCTGCTTATGCTAATTGGATTAAAAAAGATGATAAAGATATTATAGAATTATACACTATCTTGGAAAACTTACAAGAATCCAGGATAATTAATGGTATGTTAAATAAAACCAGTAATATTAATACAACCACAAGTATATACTTCACTAAAGTTCATCTGAAGTGGATTGAACATGAAAAACAAATGCTACTGGATCAGAATAAGAGACAACAAGATTTAGATAGAGAAATTATAATAAGTTTCAATTCTGATGATTAGTTGGCATATATATTATATCCAAACTGGTGAAATACTTAAAATTTATGACTATATGTCTCAAGCTAAAGCTAAAACACATAAAGGTTTTGATTGGAAATATGTAGATGACTAGACAAAGATTAAATTTAAGACAACATCAACCATTTAAAGTTAAGATTGATCCATTATTATTTAATGAAGTATATCTTCAAATGTACAATAAGACTACGCCTCTCCAAATAGCAGTAGGCTCAAGTGGTAGTGGTAAGTCAAAAGCTATAAGTCAGTTAATAGTGTTATACGCATTGGAAGGTAGAGCCTGCTTAGTAGGTAGGCAGACATTAAATAGTATAAGAAAATCAGTATGGAAAGAAATAGTTAAAACTATTAGTGATTTTAAATTAAATGATTATTTTTATATTAAAATATCTGACTTTGAAATTGTATCTAAAATTAGTAAGGGCAGTATTCAATTTGTTGGTTTACAGGATGTTGAGAGACTTAAATCAATTGTTCCAACTAAAGATAATGGGTTTAGTGTAGGCTGGCTAGAAGAAGCTTCTGAGGTTAATAAGGATGCATTTACACAATTTAGAATAAGGATGCGTGGTAGAACACAACATCCTAAGATTACCATATTATCATTAAATCCTACTGATAAGAATTGTTTCATATATAAAGACTACTTTGAAGATAAAACTTTAGAACAACAGGGATTATATGAAGATGATGAAGTGTTTATATTAAGAACCACATATAAAGACAATAGGTTTCTAGATTCTTCTGAAATTAAGATGTTAGAAGCATTGCAACATAAGTCACCATACCATTTTATGGTATATGCTGAGGGGTTATGGGCTAACATTGGAGATAGGATAATCAATAATGTAGTTAGTGAACCTGTAGTATATAATCCTAGTTTACCAGTGTACATTGGAATTGATAATGGGGTGACTGATCCTCAAGTAGTGGTATTTTGTCACATAATTAATGATGCTATATATATATTTGATGCTATCCATAAAACAGATATGTCAAATGACGCAATAGTTGAATCAATTAAGATAAAGTTAGCATTATATAATTTAAATAACCCATTAATATTAATGGATAGTAATGAACCTAGACTGACTAAGTATTTAAAATCTAAAGGTTTAAATTGTAAATCAGCAAAAAAAGGTGCAGGAAGTGTGTTAGTAGGTATAAGTTGGATGATGACTAAAACCTTCCATGTTCATAATACATTAAATGATATATATCTTGATCTTACAAATTATTGCTGGAGCAAGGATAAAGCAGGTAATGTTATACAGAAACCTGATCACAAGCATAGTGATGGTGTAGATGCTATTAGATATGCGTTTAATACTAAATATTCTGGTTCAGGTGGCTTAAGCTTCAGACACACATAGCTCTTAAGCAGCTAGATGTCCCAATATAGTACAGGAGGCACAAATATGTTAAAACCCTATAATTTAGAAATAGATAAGATTAGATACTATTATGATTTCTGTTATGACCATTACTATGGTTCTAATGGTATGTTAGATGGTACATATCTATATAAATATCCAAGAGAATTAGATTATCCTAGCAGATTAAAGATGAGTACTTATCTTAATTTAATTAAGCCTATAGTAGATAGTACTATAACACCAGTATTTTCAGAATTAGCAGTTAGAGAATCTAATAATTTAATATATGATGCTTTCACACAGGATGTTGATACTAATAATACACTATTACAAACTAAAGTAAAAAATATACTAACTATGAGTGAACTATTAGGAACATGTTTTGTAGTAATGGATAATTTTGGTGATTTAGATAGTATGAGTCAAGGTGAAGTAATTGAAACACGACTATATCCTTATATCTATATTCAACTACCACAATCAGTAGTAGATTATGAAGTAGATGAATTTGGTAAATTGATAGATATTACATTTATCCATTCAGTTGATGAAGCTAATAATTTAGTATATAAAAATTGGACTCATAGTAATATCCAATCTTATTATTATACAACAGATGCTAAAGGTACTAAAACTAAGATAATGAAAAGTTCTATTGAGCATGCTTTAGGAGTATTACCAGTTATTCAAGTAAAAAGCAGCACAATGGATTACACATTACCAATTCCTCCATACTATGATTTATGTCAATTAAACAATAGTATATATAATCTTAAGTCTGAAATTAGAGATTTAGAAAGAACACAATCATTCAGTATCCTAGTATTACCAGGAACTGAACCAGATACAGATATAACAGTAGGTAATTCTAATGTAATATATGTTGATCAAGATAGCACACAATTCCCAGCTTATATAAGTCCAGATAGTAGCATCTTATCAACCTTACAAGACTGCATTAATAGTGACATAGATCACTTATTAAAGAATGCAGATATATTAGGTTCAACCAGTTTATCATTAGGTTCTGGTAATGAGAGTGGTGTATCAAAAGCTTATACATTCGCAGGTCAGAATTATAAACTATTAAGTAATAGTATGATAGCAACTGCTATTGAAACAAGAATATCATATCTATTTGGATTATTTATAAAACAGGATATAGTATCTACAGTAGCATATCCTACAAATTTCCAACCATCATCAACAGAATTACAATATCAACTAGATACATTTGATGACATACTTAAAAACTTTGGTGATGGAATGTCAGAAGATAGTAAAAATAGTATATATAAAAGTATAGATATCATTGTTGCAAAACTGATATCATAGTATAATTATCTAGGAGGATAAATTGACTAAAGAACAATATAAAGCAGTATTAGTAAAAGCAAATGTAGATGAAGCAAATCAAGTGATATTATTAAATGCATTTGATGAATCAATTAATGAACAAATAGAAATTGGTAAAAACCATTATAAAAATAAAGATTCTGAAAAATTAGCATTGAAAGCTAAATTTAAAGAGTTAGGTTATGACCCAGATATTCATGGATCACTTGATGATTTTATTAATAAACAAAAACAAAATAGAGACGCAAGTAATACAGATAAACTAACCATTAGTCAATTATCTGAAAAAGTTACAGCGTTTGAATCAAGTTTAAATGCTGAAAAACTTAGAACAGAAACTCTTCAAAAAGATAATGCTAAAGAGAAGATAACTACTAAGTTAACTAAGAGTATTGGAGCTAAGATATATGGTTCAGAATACCTTATTAAAGACCTTATTAATGAAGGTAAAGTTGATGTAGTTGATAACTCTGTAGTATTTAAAGATGGTGATACAATTACCACTTTTGATACTGGTGTTAAAAACTTATTAGAAGCACATAAAGAAAATCTTAAAGTAGACCAGAATCCTGGTTCATCTAGCACACCAGCTAAAGAATTTACAACTGAAAAGGTAAAGAATTTAAGTGTGGCTGATGCTTTAAGTGATTTAGATAATTTGAAAAAAATGTACAATATGAAATAATTGTCCATATAATAATAGATAGATAAATAGTATGCAGGCGTTGACCTAAGTATTATTAATAACTGTGAGCGATGACAAGCAGTAATAAAGTATATGTTTTAAACTAGTAGGAATTATGAAAAAGTGTGGAAGTTGTAAAACATTGAAAGAAGAGACAGAGTTTTATAAAGATAAAACTAGGTGTGATAATCTAGAAGGTATCTGTAAAACTTGTAAAAAAGTTAAACCATATTATGGTAATAATACTAATATGAGAGCAAATTATATTGATAGTAATAGGGGTAAGATTAATAAGTATTATAGAGATAAATATTCTGAAAGTGAATTATTTAGAATAAAATCTAGAATGCGTAATCATGTCAATAGAACTATTAATAATAATAAAGCCAAGCGTACAGATGAAATCATAGGTATATCTTGGCATGGTTTGCAATTACATTTAGCTGTTACAGCCATAAATAATGGTTATGGTGATTATGATGATTATGATGGAACAAAGTGGCATATTGACCATATAAAGCCTCTTGACGCATTTGATTTAACTATTGAAAATGAGCGTAATCAAGCTAATCATTATACTAATTTACAAATTCTTTCAGTTGAAGATAACCTAAAAAAAAGTAATAAATACTAATTTAAAACAAGTGTAATAACTTGTTTCCACAAAACAATATATAGATATCTTTGACTAAGGATATCACAAATCTTAAAAATAAGAAGATAAAATTAAATAAAAATAAAGAAGGAGTACAATATGGCTTTCTCATTAGATAAGTTTGTACCAGAAAATGTAGTAACTGCATTCCTTATTGCTTCAATTAGAAAAGCACAAGTATTTGCTGGACTAGTTAGAGTACATGATGGTGTAGCAGTTAAACCAGGTGAATCTTTTAGAGTTCCTGGTGTTGGAAGTATCACAGTTGGTACTTATGCAGGAACAACAGATATTTCAGTTCAAGCACTTTCAGACACTGGTGTAGACATAAGTATAGATCAATTAAAATACTATGCTTTCTATTTAGATAAAGTTGATGATGAACAAGCAGCTCAGTCTGTTTTAGGTGCTTATGTTAATCAAGCTACTTATGCATTAAGTGATACAGCTGATACATATTTAGCATCTACTATGCAAGCTGGCGCAGGAGTTGCAGTAACTGGTGGAGCAGTAACAAAATCAAATGTTATTGATTGGATTGGATCTATGAAACAGGGTCTTGATGAATCTAATTGTCCATCTGTTGATCGTTGGTTGGTAGTAACACCAGCAATAGCATCTGCTTTAGCAATTGCTAATGTAGTTACATCTACAACTACTTCAGAAGAAGCAAGATCAACTGGTTTTGTTCAAAGAGCAATGGATTTTGATGTTTATATGTCAAATAACCTTCCAGTAGCAGCAAGTGGAACTCATGCATGTATTGCAGGTGTACCTTCATCTACTGACTATTTGAATCAAATTCAAAGTGTTGAATTTACTGATGCAGAGAAAAGATTTGCATCTATTTCAAAAGGTCTTCATGTATATGGAGCAGCTGTTACACAATCTGGATACTTAGCATATTCAAATATTAATGACTAATAATTGATATTTAGGTAGGAGTCAATACTGGCTCCTACTTATTTATAGGAGATATCTTATTATGGTTCAAAGTGATGAGTACATATTAAACCTGTTTTACCCTAAAGTTGATATTAATAAGGAAACTTTTAAACTAAGCAAATTAGCAAATGTCTATGTAAGTAATCATGGAATTATAAAAGATTATACACATGAAAGAATAATTGAACCTTATACACAAGGCAGATACTTATATGTGGATATAATCCTACTTGGCCCTGAATGGTATTATAAACAATTTAGTGTCAAATCATTAATTGAAAGTGTATATCCTAAAAAATATGTTAAAAGTAACAATAAGTCCAGAATTTCAAACTAACTCTAAAACATTAGAGGAATATATATCTGAGGAATTAGATATAGTAATGGATAAATTAGCTGCATTCTTAGAAAAACAAGCAAGGTCTAATCATAGATATAAATCTAAGACAGGAACTTTAAAAAAAGACACTATGTTCAAAGCATTAAAAGGTAGAATTACTGGATATGTTTCAGATAGTAACAAATATGGGAAATATGTTCAAGCAGGTCATGGTACATGGTCACCAGACCCATTTATAGATAATGCAGTTGAAAGCAATAAAGTATATATTGATAATGAAATAGACCAAGCAATTGATAAAGCTGCAGATAAATATTTAAGGAGTATTTAATGACTTACATAAGCTATGATGATATGAGAAATAAAACATTTAATAAGTTTAGTGAAGTAACTAGAAGTGGTTATTTAGATATAGCTAATGAACAAGTAGAAGATTTAGCTGAAGCTTTAGGTATTATGGATCCTAGTGTATCTGGAACTTTAATTATTCCTCCACATCATACTGTAAAAGAATATGCAATTAATTATTGTTTATCTGTATTTAGTGCTGACTATATTGGTATTAATGAAGTTACTGTTGGTGAAAATGATAAATATCAAGATATGTTTGAAAGAAGTCAATATCTTATTAATCAATTAAAACCAAGAGTTACAAAAGAAATGCTAACAGGCGATGTAGATGAACAGTCTGATAGAAGCGTATCATTTGGTAGAACTTGGAGAGGTTAAACAATGGCTGATTATGTTACACAGATTGAACAAAATTTAGCAGATACTTTGCTAATGATTAGTGGTGTAGTTACACAACCTAATGGTTATACTTATTATAATGATGTTAATACTGTTAATATAGAAGATGATGCCTTATCAATAGATAATGATGACTTTAATAGTTATCCTAATTGTTTAATATATATTGATCCAAGTGAAGATGTAATAGAATTAAATCAAAATGCTATAGGTAATAAGATTCATTTTATTATTGAAGGTAGAGTTGCTAATGAAGCAGGAGTAGATAATCCTAAATTTGCTATAAATGCTAAGATGAATGAACTATTATCAGATATTAAATATATACTTAATGACCAAATGTATCTTAGTAATAAAGTAGAATATACTCATATTCAAAGTTCAAAAAGAAAATATAATATAAATGGTGATATTATACACACTGGCACTATAATGATTAAAGTAGAAGTGTATTATATACAATCCAGAAGTAATCCTTCTAAAAGAGCGTGTTACTAGCATATCCTTTCTATAAACTAAGCTGATATACTGTGGAAACTATATCAACTCAAATAGTAGAAAACATATACTTGAAGTAAGAACAAATAATTATATCATATAGATATATAACTTAAATAAAAAGGAAATAACAATGGCTACAAAGACTTTTAATGTAGAAAATAGATTGTTAGCTGGTAAATTGGAAAATCCTAATTATGGTACTGTTCAAACTCTAGAAGACACTGACATTGATGTTAGAGTTAGAGATCTTACTTTAAGTTCTTTAACTGTAGAATACGATGATGAATCTTCTAAATTTGCTACAGGTGACCATACTAGAGATGAAGCAATTGCTGGTATAACAAAAGGGACATTTGACTTTAGTGTTAAGATAGCACCAGGTGAATACCCAACAGCTAACCCTACTGGAACTGGAACTCTAGGATATAGTAAATATCTTAAAGGTGCAGGTCTTCAGGAAACTGAAGTAGCAGGTAGTGGCGTGATAGGTCCACAATGGAGATATATGCCAGGCACTGGTGGAGATTTAGAAACTCTATCAATGGCTATAGTAGATAAAGAATCAGTAAGTGACCCTTATGGAGTAGAATATAAGTTAGCAGGCGCAATGAGCACACTAACTATTGAAGCTGAAGGTGCAGGTAAACCTTTTATAGCTAACTTTTCATATCAGGGTAAAGTAGATGGTGTTTATGAACTTAGTTCAGCAGCACTTGGTGGTGACTTCTCAACAGGTACAATACCTACTTTTGAAGATGCTAATGCTAATAGTTCTATTGCAGATAAAATGCTTAATACAACTATTTCTATAGACGCACTTAACCATGATGGAACTCCAGTAGACGCAACAGGTAACTCAAAGAAATTCTTTTGTGTTAATACTGCTAGTTTAGATACTGGTATTACTATTGCAGATGTAAACTGTCAAAGTGGAGCAACAGGTATCTTATATGATACTATTACTTCAAGAGACCCAAGACTTACAATCAATCCTCTTTTAGAGAGAGTTGGTCCTGCTGCATCTGGTGTAGTTTCAGCAGATTGGTTTGATTTCTGGTCAGCAACTAATAGTGAGGATACTTTTAATGTTAACATTACCAGTAACCACATGGAATTAGATATTCCTAGAGCACAACTAATTTCACCAAATTTAGGTGAAGATAATGGATTTACCAGGATAAGTATGGTTTTCAGACCTTTGCGTAATATTAATTATGCTAATTTAGCAGGATATGAATCCGCTGAACAAGATTATTCTGTTGTAATTCAATCAGTGGATCAGTCTACTGGTGTATAAATAACAATCAGGAGAACCTTATATAAGGTGTAAAGTTATGTGAGTAACATCACATAAGATAGTAATAATTCTCCTAAAAGTGGGTATCATTAATTTGGTATCCATTTTTAATTTATAAAAATAAAACTTGACTATTATACTGGCATGATATATATTCAATAGAACTTAATGCTAGCAGTATTCTAAGCAGACAGCTTTAGCGTCTCTGCTGGTATTCAGGAAGTTATTTAGCCTACAACTATAGTAATAACTTACACTTAGGATATAACACTTAATATTAAAAACTATAATATAATATATAACTACTTCTTAATAAACAACTTATGATATATATAATAAACTAAACATAACATTTTTTCCTAAAAAATATATAATACCTATTTAACATATAGCGACAGCTATATATATAATACATATTTAACATATAGCGACAGCTATATATATAATATAAAAATATGTAATTCTAAAAGATATTAATAATGGCTGACGCCATATATAATTCTAAAAGATATTAATAATGGCTGACGCCATATATAATGTTAAAAACAGCAGTCCTAATAACATTAGATACTATATCAGTATCTTATAATATTCAAGGAGAATAGTATGACTAAAAGAAAATTAAGATTAACAAAAGAAGTAAAAGCAAAACTATTAGGGTTCGCAGTAGTAACAGGTAGTGTAGAGTTCTCACCTGAAATTAAAGATTTAGATGAAGAATTTATTCCAGTATTTACAGTAAGAAATATAAATAATAAAGAATATAATAAAATTAAAGCTTTATATAGTGGTAAAAGTGCTGATGAAGCAAAATCAGAAGAAGTAATGTTAGATATAGTTAGAAAATGTGTAATAGGTTGGGATAAATTAATTGATATTAGCACAGAAGATTTTGTAGAGTTCAAAGCTGAAGCATCTGGTGGAGTAGATAAGGATTTATTTGAAATTATACCATTAGGTGTAAAACTACAAATATTTTCATTTATCATGAGTATAACTGGACTTAATTCTTAATATGATTGAGCCAACACTTCATGATATAATACAACTTGGGTCTGTGTTATTAGCACAGGTTCATTCTGGTATGATACAAATGAAGTGTGATATATGTGAGACAGATCCTAGTATATCTAAGGAATTAAATTGCACAATGGAAGATAATGATAATATAATATATTCACATGAAGATATAGGTGAGTTATATTGTTGTCCATTAAAGTGCATATCTGCAGATGTATTAAGTTTCTATGATAAATATCAGTATTATAAGATGTTTCCTGGAGCTGCACCTAGTTATGAAGAAGCAGATGTTAACTTTTATTTCTTCTGTAAAACCTATGAAGGTCATAAAAATAAATATGAGCTTGAAAATATGGATCAAAATTCTAAAGTAAATAAGGAAAAGAAAAGTCAAGGTAATATGGCTTTACTTAGAGGTTCATTTCTTGGTAAAAATAAAGGATAAATAATGTCAGAAAGAAATTATAATATAAATTTTGATACTGAGTATAATGATGAGGTTAGCTCTGGTGTAAACACTACTAGAGCTAATGTTCTAAGAGCTACCAGTGCAATGGAAACAGGATTTAATAAAGTTGCAGGTGCTATAGATAAAATAGCCAAAGTATCATTAGCAGCAGTAGCAGTAGCAACAGCAGGATTAGCAAAAGCTATGAAAGATCTATCTGCAGAATCAGATAGTATCATAAAGATTGCTAACAACACTGGACTTGCCATAGCTAAAATATCAGAATTATCAATAGTAACTAAATTAGCAGGTGGAGATATAGACTCATTAACTGATTCAGTATCTGATTTTACTGAAAAGTTTGGTGAAGCTAAGTTTGATAAGAATAGTTCATGGGCTAAAGCATTTGAATCAATGGGT
>Ga0307928_10002828_pt1 | contig 13258 bp, 5 predicted proteins | sample AceLakmetagen232_FD_201815 | JGI IMG/M metagenome (GOLD analysis project Ga0307928, IMG submission 201815) | Saline water microbial communities from Ace Lake, Antarctica - #232 | ecosystem: Environmental > Aquatic > Non-marine Saline and Alkaline > Saline | place: Antarctica: Ace Lake... | reverse complement strand
TATTGCTAGTTCTAGCGACACCGAAGTACCTACCACGTTCTCTAGGATGCACAATGAAGAGTATGCTATGAAATTAGCAGGCTTATCATGGAATGCCGATAACGATGGAGTAAGAGAGAACAGAGAAATAGTCATGCACAAGCCAGAGTTCAATAGGAGAATGTCACTTAACCTTGAGAATCTAGGGAATTATGTTACCATGAGCATCAACAGGAAGATTATTTATGAAGATCATCTTCTTCCGGAGTATAATTCTGCAATGGCTATCTTCAACATGAATGAGACCAAGAGTGGTACCGATTCCCAGAAATATAATAAGGATTACCTAGAACAGTATATTGGTCGTTTAGTCTATCAGAGAAACGTAGATGAAAGAACTGCACCTCCAAAGATGAAGATAGGAAATCAAACTGTTACCCTCCCGCAAGCAGTAAGGACCTTCCTTCATGCTACTTCATTTGGTAGTTTAGCTTATTCGCTTAGAATACCAGCTAAGAGTGCTGTTTTCAATTATCTGAATATGTTTACCGCTACAACTGCTCATGACATAGCTACCAAGATTTTCAAGTCTGAAGGTTTTAACAATATGTTTGGTCTAAAGGAGATGGTAAAGGCTCAGATATGGATGTTCAAAAATCCTCTCTACGCTAGGAGACTGGCGGAACATTATCATGTTATCAACAGTTCTGAAAAGGATATGCTTGATAACCCAATCACCAATAAGACCAAAAGAAATATCCTAGATGAACATTATGCTCATTGGGGTAACTGGTTTACTGATACCTGGGCCCGGGCAATGACTATGGCAGCTCAGATGATTAAAGATGGTTCATTAGATGCTCACTCCTATAATAAGCAGACAGGAGAGGTTGAATATGATGAGACGAAAGATAAGAGGTGGTACACTAATGGAAGGGTCAGAACAGAAGATGGATCTCATGCTCTAAGAGCAGCTATGGAAGAGAGGTTAATCAATCAGGGACTACAGAAAGGAGCTGGTAAATTATCAAGGGGTTATGACTTTGTTACAGCTGATGATCTTAAGTGGATCTCAAATAAGTTTGTTATTGGATCGATGGATAACCTGGACAAAACATTAATGGGTAATTCCTATGCCTCAGCGACCTTTGCTCAGTACCGTTTATTCTCCTTTGATAAGTTTGCTAATGCCGGTGTTGCACTTGACACAAGAAAGACTAGAGCAGGTGCAGGATATAAAGCTGTTAAAGATAAGAATGGAGCATGGATCAGTCAGAAAGATGCTCAGGAGATAGAGGGGTTTTGGCAGAGTATGAATAAGTCTGTTGTGGAGGTTAAGGCGGCTCTTCAAAAGGGAGGTGCTAAAGAGTTCAGTAAATGGTGGAGTGGATTGAGTCCTACAAGGAAGTTTAATCTGGCTAAGGCTACTGTTAATATTGTTGTCGTTTCTCTTCTTGTCGCATTAGTAAGAGGGTTTGGTGATGATGAAAGTGATGCCGATCGGATAGAACAGAAATGGAGTTGGATGTATAGTGATGTATTGGCAGCTTATATGGCTGGTGATTTCTTCCATAGTCCTATTCCTGCTATGAGGGCAGCAGCTCAGTTATCAGACTTCACGTTTGGTAGGATCAAGCCAAGTGCCTTATATGGTTTCTTACCTGGTCATGAACTATTTATTTATCCTAAAGGGTTCTATGAGAAGTTCTCAGCTAAAGGACGTACTGAAAGGATGGAAGATCATTATAAGAAACAGAAGAAACTCTATGATGAGCTAAAGGAAAAATATGATGAGGAGGCAGATATAGAGAAGCCTACAGCTAAAGATGGATTAAAAACTGGCTTTGGTGGTGATTGGAGTATTGTAGAAGATCTCAAAGGATTACCATCACATGCTCAAGGAGGAGTTGACCTTAGTATCGATGGAGGTAATACTTATTTCAAAACCGATGGGCTTACTTACCATGCTAAGAATGGATTGTTTATTAAAGCTGCTGATGGGCTTGCTATGAATCCTGATGATGATCCTAAAAAAGATTTAAGTAGTAAGAAGTGGCTGGGCGGTGCTTATTCTCAACAGAAAGGCAGTTTAAGGAAACCTGTTACAGATGATTACCATAGAGCAAAGAGACGCTTGTTTGGTGGAGATCAGTTTGGACTTCATTTAGGTGGATTTGAGATGCAGAAACTTAATCCTGATAGTAAAGCTTTTCAGAGACGTTCCGATAGAGACTTTGATGCAAAATGGGAAAAGAAGTATGATGATTACGAGGAGCAACTAACGGGACGAAATGCACATTTTAATCCCCAACTAGATAGGAATCCAATGCATAATATGGAAACTAATCTTAATATACCAAAAGAACTAACACCAAAGCAAATACGGCAACGTGAAAGAACTATGCCGGAGATTAAGGAAAGGGCTAGAGGTTTATATGTTGATAATTATCTTACAAAGAAAGGATTGTCATATGATGAGATTAATGATACAATGGATAAATATTACACGAATCCTAATGGTGACCTAACGCAGATAATAGAAGGTATGGGTGAAGAGGAAGAATATGGCAACTTCATGGAAGAAGAAATAAGGAATCAATGGGTTGAAGAGGATAAAAACAATAAAGAATGGAGAGAACTTGATGATATAGCTGGTCATAAATACAAGACTGATGAGATGGAGCTTTATTTTGACGCAAATAGCCATACTGCTACTTTGAAAGGCGTAAGTATTCCTGCTGATGTAGCGCATGAGCTTCTTATCCATGAGATACATGATGCGGCCGATAGAGATAACGTTAGTAGCGGGGAAAAAAGATACAAAGATCGTCCAACTAATATTAGGTCTAAAGAAGAGCTAACAGAAATTGTCAAGAAATCTAGGGAAGATCAGAAAAATAACATGCCAGCCCTGTATTTAAGTGATGATGAATTTTATAGAAGGTCAAGTAATAAGAAGGATGCTATTTTAGAATCGACTAGAGATATTAAAACTAATCAGTATGAACCATTAAAGAAAATTGATGGTGAAACACCAGCACAATATAGTCATCGTTCTGAGGTATGGAATCAAATGATAAGTGAGAAAGGTCAGAGACTTGGTTCTTTTTATTATGATGATTATGATAAGTTTTTAAGAGAAAATCCAATCCATACAGTAAAGACTTCTGTTGATGTTAATTTACTTGAGAAAGGATATGGGACGTATCAACCTGCTAAAAATGAGGTAACTTTTGCTATTGAACCTAGGAAAATTGAGAAACCTTTCAAAAGGATGACATACGATGAGAATAGTGATGTTGCTGCCTTTAATAAGCAAATTATTAATGCAACAGAATCAATAGGTACACATGAGTATAATCATGTATTACAACTTGAGAAAAATCCTAAGATTCGTAGAGCTGTGTATGAAGCCGTTGCTCATAACAATAAGGATTTAGAGTATTTATTGACACTTCCTGAAAAGGATATTCCTTACAAGCATCAAGCAAGGGAGATATTATCAAGAATAGCTGAAGTTAAGCTTATAAACAATATTGGCCCTGACGATTTTGTTTCTGAAGATATGCTGACTGAGTACGATGAGAGCAAAACTTGTGGTTTACCAAAGAGGGTTGCAGTTCACATAATGAATACCATTCCAGTAGGAACACCGTAAGCAAATAAGGGATAAAACACTACTTTAACAAATAGTAATTATGGATAAGAAAATGAATATAGAAGCTGAAGGTGGTGAACTTGTAATGAGAAATACTGCTGGTGATATCGCTATTATTCCAAAGGAGAAGAGGACTGATGCTTTGTACTATATGGAAAGCGGAGATATGGGTGCTATCAATAATATAATAGAAGGTCTTCCTAATGCCAAGTCTTATGCTGACAAAGGGACTAAGTTCTTAAAAAAACCTAACGTAGTTGAACCGGCCAGAGTTTCATCTACCTATAGACCCGTTGATCCTGGTATGTTTAGAGGTGACTACAAGCCTAAGGGGTATGAAGGCTTCTATCAAGAAGAATATGATAAGGCTTTTGCTAAAATAAGTAAGTTTAAACAAAGAGGGAATGATTGGACTCATGAGGAGCAGGCTCACTATATAGCTAATAATGTAGCACAGAGGAAAGCCACTTGGGAGACTAACCCTGAGAAGGTAGTTGGACAGTATGCTGCTGAAGCTGCTTTAAACTTTATCCCTGAGATGCCTTTTATAGCTAAAGGTATTGGGCTTCTGGCTAGAGGTGTTAAGAATGCTCCAAAGGCTGTTAAGAGTGCATTTAAGTTCCCACCAGCAGGTAAAGAAGTTGTTCTTGGTAAAAAAGCATATCAGTTAAGAGCATTATCTGAAGGCCATCCATTAACAAAGCAACTTAATAAGTATGGTCAGATCAATACTGATGCTTTGAGGCAGTATAAGAAGATGGGAACTTCTCAAATCTCTCAAGCTGATAGAAATATGATTAATCTTACTCTTAACAAGCATTATCCCGGTCAGAAGAAAGTTGATTTTAATGAATTCCTTGGTAAGATAAGCGATGATCTTGGTGGTTTTAATGCTAGTCCAACTTCACAATATTCAAACTATGGGTTAGAAAGAATAGGATATGGGAATAATGCAAAAGACGTACCATTAGCCTCTATAGACGAAAATATTGCTAGGGCTCAAGTTAATGCTCATTTAGAAGAACATGCTTTGACGAAAGGGAATAAATTAGTTGGACTTACAGATACTTTTGAAGGACAAGGAACTATTCGTGCTAGGGCAATTAAAAGTGATGGAAAAGAATTTGAGTATATTATTTCAAAAGATGATTTACCAATCTTTAATACCAACAAAGAAGGTCTTATTCAATCTAATGAAACTTTATTATGGAAAAATCCTAAGAAATTTGGCAAGGGTAGTGGAAAACATTTTGATGATCCTGATGTATTGGGTCATTCAAGATATTTTGTTTCTGAACAAGAGCCTAATATATTCCATGCAGTAGAGACACAATCAGACTATTTCCAGAAAGGAGTACCTACGCAAAGAGATACACCTGAATTCTTTATTGAAAAACAAAAGCAAGCTATTGCGAATCAGGAAGCAGCTGGAGCAAAACTTAATGTTGATGATGTAGGACAGCCATATATTAATGAGTTTTATAAAGATTTAAATAGTAGAAAAAAAGTATTGGCAGATCAACAAAAATTAACAAATACTTATGCGGAACAAAAATTATTAGAACCTAACATACAGTCTAGGTTACATCAAGAAAATATGGCTTATGCTTCTAACCAAGGGCAAACTATTTATAGAATACCTACTAGAGAAACAGGAGCTAAGATTCAAAAGTATTCATTAAAGACAAATCCTAGACCAGCTGGTTATCAAACTCCAGAGGGGGTGTTTAGAACATCAGAATTAGAAGCAAAAGAACGTTTTAAAGCTTCTATGAAGAATAGAAAAGCTCTTATTGAGAAGGATAAGAAATCATTACTTTATGCTGATGAAAGAAGAATACCTCAAGATCAGATAAATGTTATAAAAGATAGAATTGATGTTTATGAAAGAAATTATGCGCGGTTATTGAAAAAAGATGTTCATCATACGGAGGCAATAAGTGGTGCTTATTCTGATAAACATGAAACTATCTTAAGACATTATAAAGATGCTCCTAATGTAATTAAGAAATCAACTGGTTTGTCTCCAAAGAATGTAACAGATAAGAAAGGTAATTCATGGTATGAGTTTAAGATACCACAAGGATTTGGTAAAGGAAAGAATGCAATTAAAGCTTTTGGTTCTGTAGCTCTTCCTTTAGGAGTAGCATCTCAGTTAATACCTAATGGATAATGAGCAAGAAAAGATCAGATAGGGATTATAGTCCTGGTAAAAGGGACAGTCAGGAATGGCAAGTCTTTAATCGTCTTAAGAGGTGGATAGATGAGAATGGTGATGATATAGATATCCTGATCAACATTATTATTAATGGAACAGATCCAGTCGTATTTGGAGAAGGAACCCCTAATTATGTTACTAAATGGATTACAGCTCATATACTAGGAGATTCAATAACATATGATACAGGTTACAGGTGGGGAGTAGGTACTGAAGGACCTAGTGACATACTTACCCTTGAGGGAACATCCGAACATACATTCTGGCTAGAGAGAAATCCTACTATTGACTCTGATGGATCTAATTTTACTATCCAAGCTGGAGGTACTACTGACGACATGGTTAAGACATCATCTTTAGTAGCTGGAGGGACAGGCTATGTAGTTGGTGATCTAGTCTATCTAACAGCACATCTAGGAGGATATGGAGCTTACGTTACTGTAGACTCTATAACGTCACCATACGGCTTAAATACTGTCTCTATAGCTTCTGTAGGTTCTGGTTATTTAGATGGTGAATGGGATTTTAATGTACCAGGAGGATCCGGAGGTGTAGTAAGAGTTACCGTACTGGCAGGAATAGTAACTGATTTAGATATTACTTCTATTGGTACAGGATATTCAACTGCTGCAGGAGTAGCTATTACTTTAGAACACGATGATGGAGTAGGAGCTACATTAGATATTGATACTATAAATGGTGCAATAGCTACATATAGTTTAACTTATAAAGGATCTAAGTATTCCACCGGAGTTAAAGCCAGTACAAGTAGCAGTTATTTTGGTGAGAACGCCACCATAAATGTTACTGAAGTTTACAATACTTTAGATGGTGATGGAGGGAACTTAATTTTAAAACCAGGTACGTCTACAGGAACCGGTATTGGGGAGATACAATTTTTCACAGCTGACCCTTCCTCTAGTAGTCGGATAGACAATATATTAGAGCAGAGGGCTGTCATAAATTCTTTAGGTTATTGGGGCCTTAATGTCATTGCTCCTTTATCATGGTCTGATATTGATGGATCGATAGGAAATAGTATTGAGACAATAATTACTGCTTCCACTAATCTTGATGTTACTCAGTTTGATGTACTGGCTGATGCTAGTGCTAGTTCTTTTACTGCATGGTTGCCTAATGCTGTTACCCACAATAGGAGAAGACATAGGGTTAAGTGTATTGGTCTTGGGACAGGTAAGACGTTCTTTGTTAAGAGTCTTGGAGGTAATATAGAGAGCTATGCTGCTGCTACTGGAATAGAGTTTACTGAAGTAGGTCAGGTGATGGAGTTCCATTCTGATGGTGTACAGTGGTGGATAATGAATTCCTCTCAGGTAGGGACCTACTTAGCATTCAGATACATTACCCGAATAACTAATCCATTAGACTATCCTATTGTTCCTACATGGGGCGATACCACACTTGAGGCAGATAGTTATAAAGACATTCTTTATTTCGAAGGATCAGATGGTATTAGTATCCTTATTGATGCTGCTAATGATGCTGTAAAATTCACATATACAGGTACTCTATTTGCTTTTAAGACAATAACTATAGACCCTTACCCTATTGCATGGCCTGATGGAAATCCTTGGGATGCAACTTCTGTAGTAGCTGATCAGGCAGATGATACTTTATATTTTGAAGCTGGTGATGGGATATCTATCACAATGGATTCTGTTAATGATGCAATAAGGTTTTCTTTTGATGATGATCATGTTAATCCATTTGCTTTCTTCCGGATAGAGATTGATCCTCCAATAACTTCTGTATGGGCTGATATGTTTGTTGAGGCAGATAAAGTACGAGATACATTGTCTCTTATTGCTGGTGATGGAATGAATATTATTGCTGATGCCAATATAGATGCTATCAAGTTTGAGTCTACTCTCGAACAGTCATTTGCTTTTGAAACAATATTTATTGATACCGATGTTGGTTATACTTGGAATGATGATACTGTAATAGCTGATAGTCCTAATGATCTGCTTACCTTAGTTGGAGGAACCAATGTTACAATAGAGGCAGACGCAGAACTAGATGCTATAAAAATTAGTATTGACACAGAGGTTACACCTACTTGGGCTTTTAAATATATTAATGCTGCTGCTGATTCTGGATATACATGGGATGATACAGGAGTAGTAGCCGATCAAACAGAAGATACATTAACTTTTGTAGCAGGAAGTGATATTGCTATTGTGATGGATGCTGAGAGTGATGCTATCAGGATAAGTTATACTGGTTCATCTACAGGAGATCCTGATCAGAACTTGTTTGAAACAGTTGCAATAGACAATAGTGATAGTGAGTATACATGGAATGACTCATCTGTAGTGGCTGAGATAACCACAGATACACTTACTCTAGTTGCTGGTACCGATATTACTCTTTATGCCGATGATGCTTTAGATGCTATTAAAATAGCTTTTACGGGTACTGCTGGAGAACCAGATCAACTTCTATTTGAAAAAGTAGCGATTGATAATACTGATACAGAATATACTTGGGGAGTTGCCACTGAAGTAGAAGCAGATGCTACTGATGATACTCTTACGCTAGTAGCTGGTACATATATTGAACTTGCTGTAGATGCAGCATTAGATGCTATAAGGATTAAATATACTGGTCCATTAGGTACAGTACAGAACTTATTCGAAACTATATCTATTGTAGGTGACTTGGGTTTTACTTGGGATGATCAGACTATGATTGCTGATGATCCAAACGATACTTTAAAGTTAGTTGCAGGGGATAATATTGTTCTCGTTATGGATGCTGAACTTGATGCACTCCGGATAAGTACAGTAGCTAATGTAGCAAACTTTGCTTTTAAGAAAATTACATTAGATCCTGATGGAGACTATATAGATTATTTAGATTATAATCCTTGGGCTGATCGTTCTTTTGAAGCAGATAGAGCAGCCGATACATTGTATATTACAGAGGGAGATGGAATAAAAATCTACATGGACGAGCTTAATGATGGGATTAAGTTTGAGGTAGATACTGAATATATTGAAGACACTATTATTTCTCATAACTACTTCTTTGATTACTGGTCAATCCTTAGTTGCGATTTTGTAGCAGGAGGTATAGCTGATAGAACATCTACTTTTGGAAGACTCTATAATGCTTTTGCTGTTGCTGATTCAAGAGGTATTGCACCTTCAGGATGGAGAGTACCAACAAAAGCTGATTTCTTAGCATTACTAGAATATGTGGAACCTGGAGCAGACGCAGATAGTAATACAGCAGGAGGACATCTTAAATCAGATGATGAAGCTCACTGGAAAGCACTTAATGTAGGGGCTGACAACTCAATGGGATTTAGTGCTAAAGGATCCGGTTCAAGATCATCATATAGCAACGAATATAAAGGAAGGTTTTCTGTAGTTAAATATTGGACTAATGATCTTGCTTGGACAAGTTCAGGACATGATTTTTATTATGCAGCAGTTTTACAAAATGCAACTGAAATATTTAGTGTAAGTGCTGGTGCTGTTATAGCAGAAGAAGGTCATAACATAAGGTTTATTAAGATAACTACTAGCTTAACTCATGGTCAGACTGATACTGTTACAGATCAGGAAGGAAATGTTTATGATACTATTTGTATAGGTGCCCAGGAATGGATGTCTCAGGACTTCATAGGGACTAAGTTTAATAACAATGATGATATCACATCTTATGATGAATATGATGATTGGGGAGCCTTAACTACTGCTGGTGTTTGTGATTATAATGATCAAGAAACTAATTCTTTTGAAACTACTCCTTCGGCTGGAGCAGAATATAAAGTAGATCCTCACGATAAGGTTAAGTTCTGTGCTGGCACTAATATGACAATAGGGATAATAGAGGTAGATGATCTTATCACTCTAACTTTTGATGCTACTGGAGGTGGTGGTGGAGCTCAAGACCAGAACTTTATCTTCAGAGATGTTATAACCGGTGTAGCCGATACATACAATATGTATGTTGATACTGCATTCGCATTTACCCTTACAGGGTTTGTAGCTGAAGTAGACTCAGGTACTCTTACAGATGTAACCCTTGAGATTGATGGAGTAGCTGCTGATATTCTAGTTGATGGAATAACTATCACGACTACTAAAAGTGAGATAATATTATCCGAATCTGTTACAGCTAATCAAAGGATAACACTTGTACTTGGTACAGGATATACTGGAACACCTGGTATTATAAGAGGGTCATTGAGAATACTACCAACATGAAATGGTTAATCAAATTAATTAAATGGATCATGCATATTTTATTTACTCATAGTAATTGGTGTGCTTGTGAAACGCACTTTGATACAGGAACAGTTAATCCATCTACTGTTTATCTTGAGATTGATAGTCTTGTATCTACTGGATGTACATTGGATTCATATGTTATTGATTGGTATCTAGACAGTATAGCTAATCCAAAAGAATTTACTACTGGTGAAGGATCGGACCCGGCGATAGTCTATGAACATCCTTTCAAGGTTCCTGTTCTAGATGGTACATGGATTCCTGTAATAAGATATATTGAAGTTGGTGGAATAAAGTTTAAGCCAAGAGCAGGAGAACCACTTGACTATTGCAAATTAGATAGTATAATTATCGACCAATTAGAATGTGGTGATTCTATAGGATCTGCTTATGCTAATTATGATGGGACCATAAGCTATGAAGCAAACGTTAATTTGCCTGAAGAGGCGGAGATGGAATGGAATCTGTATTTAATAGCTACAAGTAATTATATTCCAGTATTTTTCCAACCAGAAGTGGTAGCTGATAAACTTACTATAAGCTATGTTAGTCCTGTTAATTCAATAGATGATGTTCTAATACAATATGTAGGAGGGCAGGATTGTGAGTATACAGATCATTTAGGAAACCCGAGAATATTAGGGTATTATGATTTTTTTGAATATCCTATAGGTAATGTACAAGGATTACCAGCTGGTACTATAGGAAGAGGTGGATCTAGCCCTACTCATTCTAGATCTAGATTTGTTTTAGATATATCAAGCTATACATATGCAGTAGGAGATTATATAAAGTTTGAGGTAGAACCAAGTATTTTTACTCCTTCCCAGAAAGACACTAATTGGAGGATAGATTTCATATGTCTTGCTACATTTGGTTCAACTCATATTGATAACGATATGAATGATCTTGACCTTAGTACTGTCAGAATGGAATATGATGAGACATATTGTAGATATAAATTAATGATTGATACTGTTGGTGGATCGGTAGACACTACTACTGATTTTTGGAAGTATTATGAATTTGGAACATGGATGACAGGAGGTTGTTCTAATCCAGCTTATGCATCTCAACCTTATGCCTGTGTATCTTTTCCAAAAAGGCTGATAGCTAGTTATAGATATATCTATGAATACTCGCGAGATTGTGTAACAGCTAATGGTCTAATTACTATAAGTAAAATAGGATCTCAAATAAAATATTCTTTTGCAAGTGGAACGGATTATACATATTGGAAAGCAAGGTATACTTGGATAGTTGCTCATGCTCATTTTATTGATTATAGTGCTGATCCAACGGTTCAAGAACATTTTAAATATATCCAGATTAAGACTAGACTTGATTTAATAACAGTTGACGATCCAGATCCATGTACTGGTGATAATTTTGTTGATCATGTTTTATATGTTGGCCCTACTGCTGTATGGACATTTAATGATGGTAGTAATTATTTTACGATAGATCTTGTCAATACACCTGATGATTATACTGAAGATCCTAATGTCTGTGATTATAGAGATAATATCATCACTGGTTCAATTTATTGGATTCAAAATTCTTATGCTGCAACTATACCAACTCCTTTGACAACGAATGCTTCAAATGATGCACCAATGAACCTTGTCTATTGTGTATTTGATTCAACGGATGTTACAATAAGTGTAGGTGGAGTTGAAGCAAGAACTCCGAAATTATTAGCTGATCTAGGACCATTAACATTTGGAGCGGAATGGTGTCTTGAACATTTTCTTAACTACCCAGGAGACACTGTAGGATTTGATGCTTATGTTTTTCATTTCTATTCTTTATATGCTACTATAGATGATCCGGATGAACCATTTACTAATTTCTCAATATACAATAGACTTGATGCCGTAACTGGATGTGAGGGAGCTTTGCCTGGTACTCTTATTTATGAATCGAAAGGTCTTAGTCCTATAACTGGTATTTTTGGATTAACTGGTAATGATGTAACTTTGACACATACTACATAATGGGATGTAGTAAAAAAAATAAGAGAGCAACAAAAGAGAATGTTGAAAAGATAGCTGATAATTATACTCGGGTTTCAGGAATCATGACAGAAACATTTGTTAAGATTATTGGTGGAGTAGAAGTTTATGATTATCAACTTATAAGAGATGAAAAAGGAAATATAATTTATACAGACAAACAAGATGAAAGAAAAGAAATTTAAAGAGACAGTGATGAGATTCCTGGCAATGATGGAAATCTTAAAAGGACTAAGGTTCATCGGTAATATGGTGTTCCAGATAGTAGTAACAAAGAACTATAATATTCTTGAATTGAAGTTAAAGGAGTTCAAGTTTAAGGAACATTGGACACCTGAATATAAACAGGCTTTAAAACAGATTGAACAGATCAAGAAGAATATAGCCAGGAAAGATGATTCAAGCCTTGTTAAACCGAAAGATGATAAGGAAGCGGAGATCTTACTCAGGAAGAAGAATGATGAGCTTAAAACGGCTCTAATTGAGTTCTGGAATACAGGAAAGAATAAGAAGACCAAAAAAGAGATTGATAAGGTTAGGGAAGAATGGACAGGTATGATCAAGACCACAGAATTGGAAGTTGATTTATATGAGTTTAAAGTTTCAGATGTCCCTAGAGAATATTTTGAGAAACTAGAGAACAAGGACCAGGCAACTGCTTTCATCCAGATATTTGAAAAACTAATTACTTAAACAAACGATTATGAAAAGATTACTATTATTTACTATTGCAATGGTTTGTGCTATTGCTGTATTTGCACAAGGAGAAGTGTTCAGACCAGCACAAGGCATAACGCTATCCAGTGGTGCTATACTAGATGTTGGTGCAACCCCTGATGCTACTTGGAAGATTGGTACTGAACGTGGGGTTGCTACTTATCAAGATTCTGTTTCAATATTGCTATCAGGTGACATTCCAACTATTAACACAGATGCTCAACTGAAGTACATATTTGTTATCCCTTCTTCTGGAAGTGCTTATTACTTTATTAATGGACAGGGAGGTGTAACTCTTCGAGAGGCAGCAAATGTAATTACTATCTCAGGAGCAGGCACGCCGCTTACAGTAGGTGATACTTATGAACTTGGAGTGAATGCTCCAAAGTTAGAAATTGATTATACAGTT
>Ga0307928_10002827_pt1 | contig 13260 bp, 11 predicted proteins | sample AceLakmetagen232_FD_201815 | JGI IMG/M metagenome (GOLD analysis project Ga0307928, IMG submission 201815) | Saline water microbial communities from Ace Lake, Antarctica - #232 | ecosystem: Environmental > Aquatic > Non-marine Saline and Alkaline > Saline | place: Antarctica: Ace Lake... | reverse complement strand
ATTTAAAACAATAACCTTTTGATAATAATAATCAGTTCCGCACATATAACCCATAGTCATACTATCAGCGAACATAATCTATAATCCTAAAGCGAAGATAATTGAGTGAATAAGCATAGATTTATTAGTTAATTAATTTATATAAATAGTATAGCGAGAGTAAATAGAAATGTCAAGGGTTAAAAAAGGGAAGCAATGAAAAAGCACAGGAAATGGAAACGAAGTGGTAAAATTATCAAACACCACATTGTAAACAAATGTAGAGGGGGTAAAGCAAAACCTTCTAATTTATTAAAGTTTGATAGCGAAAGAGAGAGAGCCTGGCATTTCATCTTTGGAAACAAATCATTTGAAGAGGTTGCGGAGTTATTAACAAGAACACAAAAAATGAAAAGGAGGAAAAAATGATTGTTCTTTGGAAAAACAAAATGTGGACATTAGCAAATTATGATTACGATTTATTTGAGAATGTCAAGAAAAATGAGCCTTATCTGACAGTAGAATTATTTGAGCTTAATGGGTCTAGTTATAAAAAGAAACAACAAGCTCCAGTAGGAGAACTGAAAGATTACTCAAAAGCGAGAAATGAAAATGCCTTAAGTTTATCAGGGCGATTAAATTAAAGAGGGAAGCCAAAATGACTTCCTTCTTAAAATTATTATAGTTATAAAGTTTTAAAATTAATGTCTGTTATATATTTAGTACAAGAAGATGGAATAAGTAAAATCTTACAGGAAGCTGGAGATGGTATTTTATTAGAGGGAACTACTTCTAGTACTTCAAGTTCAACATCATCTAGTACTTCTAGTACATCATCTAGTACTTCATCATCAACTTCATCTAGTACATCAAGTTCAACATCTTCTAGTACTTCAAGTTCTACTTCATCTAGTACATCAAGTTCTACTTCATCTAGTACATCTTCTAGTACATCATCTAGTACTTCATCATCAACTTCATCATCAACTTCATCTAGTACTTCAAGTTCAACATCTTCTAGTACTTCAAGTTCTACTTCATCTAGTACTTCTAGTTCAACCAGTTCAAGTACATCAACACTTAGCATGATAGTAGAAGACTTTGATATTATAGGATCATCTGATAATGTTGAATTATTAGGTGATGTAGATAGTATTGAAATATTTGGAGATATAGACAGCGTTGATAGGTATGGAATAAGATAATTAGTGAATTATAGCTAAAATAATTATAAAAATAACATACTTGTGCTATAATATAAATATATAATATGTAATATATGAAGATAAAATAACCTATTTGTATGGGGAATTTTATCTTTTTTTGAAAAACACATTAAATTTAAACATATGTTATCACTCAAAGCGGATAATCGACAAATTACAAAAGGTGCTAAATATAGTTATTTAAGTACAAACTATACATCAGGACAGTCATCTTTAGTATTAAGAAATATTAGTTGTGCAATTACTGGAAAATTTGCTTTAATTAGTAATTTTGGATCTCAATCATCTGAAATAGTGAAAATTACTGGAGTTACTACTTCAACTAATACTATTACTGTTACACCATCTACTAAATATGCTCATTCTCAGGATACGCAGGTAACAATTATTGGATATAATCAAGTAAGATATTACCAAACGGCAGCTGCTACATTTAGTGCTTCTGAAAATCCATTAACAAAGAGTATGGGTAGTTCAGATACACAATTTGATATTACTAATACTGCCGGAACTACATATAGATATACTTACGACGCAACAGGAACAGATCCTGATATGGATGCAATAGTTGAAATAAATAGTGAAGTTATTATAAATGCTCAAAACTTTACAGCTGCTAATAATGGAACCTTCGAAGTAACAGGAATAGGAACAAATTATTTTGAAGTAACTAATGCTTCTGGTGTAGCTGAAAGTAATAAAACAATAGGAACTGGATCAATTAAATATAGCATTAACATACAAGCTAATAGAACACATACTGTTTATGAAGATACAGTTAATACAACTGGATATGGATGGTTTGTATTTTATAATTCTAATACTAAAAAAGTTACAAGTAATTCTAATGCTATTCCATATGGAGGATTCGCAGAAAATTCAGTAAAAGATATATTTGATGCCTTCTTTTCTCAATTAAACAACAAAGAGATGAAGATGATTAGTAATGAAGATTCTTTTAGATGGCTAAATGAGGGTTATGCTAAAATACAAAATCAATTAAATCTTGTTAATCAGAATTATAAAGTAACAGATGAATGGTCATTTACAACTATTTCTGGAACTCAAGAATATGCATTACCAGATAATTTTAGTGATTTAAGATCAATAACAAATAGTAGTGGAGATGAATTAGTTCTTATTGATTTAAGAAATGTTCCAGAAAATGATAATGATGGTTCTTATAGTATTAGCACAGCTAGATATTATATTCGCGGAAAATATATTGGAATATCTTCAATTCCAACTGGAACTGACACTTATTATGTTTATTATAAGACAAAATCTAGTGTATTAACTAGTTATTATGATAATATAGATTTACCTGATAATAATTTTTATCCAATAGTAGACTTCATGATGTATAGAGCTGCTCCTAAATTAAATAGAACAGATGCTAAAGTATTTTTAGACGCATTTAATTTAGCAGTTAATGATATGAAAGTAATTAGTCATAAACAAGATGAAAATAGAGATAGCTGGGGTATATCTAGTACATCTAATGTTTAAATAATATGGCAACAACAAAGAGTCCACAACTTAAAAGATTAGAAATTCCCTACATAGATGGATGTAATATGGCCATTGGTGCAAATATTTCAAAAAAACAAGAATTAAAAATTGCTGAAAATGCTAGGGGAAATAAAATAGGCACAATTACAAAACGTGCTGGATATAGACGTCTTGGTAATGAAATTACTTCTACGGCTAATTTTGGTATATATTATTTTGATGGAGCTGGTAAAAATATGTATAGAGTTTCAACTATATCAGCTACTACATCAATATATTATTTAAATAATTCTTCTACTTGGACAGCCTTAGCTGGTGGAGGAACATCTTTATCAGCAGCAACTTGTGATTTTGTTGAAGCAGAAGGAAACTTATTCGTTGTTAATGGAACAGATGTTAATAGATATATCCAAGCAGATGGAACAACTGTTATTACGTCAGCAACAGCTACTGGTCATTTATATAACTCACCAAAAGCATTTAAGATTAATTATTTCAAAGATAGATTATATGCTGGAGATTATTATACTAGTACTACAAGGAATAAAACAAGTATTATGAAATCATCTGAACCACTAGGAATAGTAGGTTTAGTTGATGGTGATCACACTACAATAGCAATAGCCAGCGTTATTAAGGTGACTGATACAAAATATATACAAACATCAGACACTTTAGATGTTTATCGAGGTGGTGTTAAAATAGCAGATATTACAACAAATGCTAAAACAGAAGATACAATTACTATCGCGTCTGTAACAATGGCTGTAGGAACTGATTTTAATTCATCTGATGAAATTTGGGTTAATGGAACATATACTGGAACAAGAGTATTTAGATGGGCAGATAATCCAGCAACTGGTGAAAATGTAAAACAATATGATACGATGAAACTTACTGGTGGTGATAATAGTGCTTTAACATTAATGACTAATATTGGAAATGTCATGATGATAGCAAATAAATATAATTTAGCTACATTTAATGGAACAGAACCAATACCAACAAGTTTTGATTTAGGTATAGGATGTATTTCTAGTCAAGGATGGGTTAAAGCATTAGGAAGTCTTTTCTTTATTGGTCATAATGGAATGTATGTAACAAGTGGAGGACAGCCTAAACTAATATCAGCAAAAATTCAACCATTATTTGATGGCGCGAGTAAGACTGGTTTAGAAGGTAGTGCTATGGGTGTTAAAGGATTAAGTATATTTGCTTCTATTGGTGATGTAACTTTACATAATGATAATGGTTCAATTGATAGAACTTTATCTAATGTAGTTATTGAAAGAAACTTAAGAACAGAAAATTGGTCTTATCATACAGGAATAGATGCTAAATTTTTCAATAAATATATTACTAGTACAGATATAGAAAGATTAGAATATTGTGGTTCTTCTGGACATGTTTATGAATTTCTTTATGGAACAGATGATAATAACACAAATGAAATACCATTTAGAATAGATACTGGTAAAATAACATTAGCTAAAAATTTTGAAAATATATCATATCCAAAAGAAATTATATTAGAATCTGATAGAGGTACTGGAATAAAATGTTTTATTTCACTAGATGGAAATAATTTTTATGAATTAAAAGGAGAATCTCAAAGTGGTTGTACTGTATTTAAAGTAACTACATTTGGAGATAATGAAGAGCCTGCTCGTTGTCGCAGTATAAATATATCATTTCGTGAGTTCAGTAAAACAACATGTTCAATATCACGATTCGCAATTATTTATGCTAGTACTCTTGAAGAAGAAGAACACAGAAATTAATAATCAAAAACATGTCAAACGTATCAGAATTAAATTTTGAAACAATTGAAAATCCATATAATTCTAATCTAGAACGATCTGATTACGGTGTTTTTGGCGATACTTCTGAATCATCAGTACAAAGTGCTAGTGATGAAGATGATTCATCATCACAACAAACACTAAGTGTTTCAGAAACATCATCTCCAGTAATAACTACTGGTCAAAGTTTAACAGATGTTTGGCTTGAAACATGGATTAAATCTAGAAATTATAAACCAGGAGTACAGGGATTTATGATTGATGGTAGAACGGGAAATTTCTATGGAGCAAATATTTTTCTTACTGGTGGTACAATAGCATATGGAAAAAGTTCTTTTACAGATTCAGTTAATGCTGGATATATATTTTCTAGTGATGGTATATATATTGGTGCAGCAGGAGATTCTAATTATTTAAAATATGACATAGGTACTGCTACGTTCGCATTATATGGAGTAAATGTAGATACATCAACAATTACAAATATTCAATCAGGTTCAGAAATAGCTATACAGGGATGGCAACAAGATATGACATTTAGTGCAACTGATTATAGAATTGTGGCATGGGGAGCTGGTACTATAACATTATTAGATGGAACTACTTATTCTATTACTGGTGCTAATACTGGTAATATATCAGCACTTACTTATATTTATCTTGATATTTCATCATCTATTACAGTTTTACAAACATCAACAACACCTGCAGACGCAGTTGGATCTGGTAAAATATTAATAGCAGTTGCTCAAAATAATACAGATATAACATCACAAGCTACATATCAAGTATTTGGTGGTGATGGTGGTATTTTATTAGCAGTTGATAATATTGCTGCTAATGCTGCTAGTGTTAATGAATTCGTAGCTAATACTGCTAATATTAAGGATGCTATTATAAATAATGCTAAAATAAGTGATTTAAATGTTGGTAAATTAACAGCAGGTGAAATAATATCAAAAGCAATTACTTTATCTATAACTCCAACTGATGGAGATGTTAAAATACAGTCTGGTAAAACAGATTTTGGAGATACAACAAATGGATTTATATTAGGAATAGATGATTCAGATTCTGATAAAGTAAAATTTGAAATGGGAGGAGCAACTGATTATATTACTATGTCTAATGGTATTATATCTATTGCTGGAGCAATAACAATTAATAGTGGTTCAGGTATAGCAAATTTAACTGATGCTGGAGCTTTAGCTACTGCTGATACTGCTGATTTTGATACAGAAGTAAGCGGTGCTGAAAAGCCAGAAGATAACGCTACTTTAGGTGCTGACTGGAGTGTTGATTTAGATAATATACCTGCTACACTTGGAACTCCTAGCTCTGATGGTCTTTATTTATCAGCTAGTTATTTGGGTTATTATAAAACAGGTGCTTGGACTTCTTATATAAGAGATAATGGAGATTTTTATTTTGCAGGTGATGCTGGTTCTTCAATAGATTGGAATGTAACAACCGCATCTACTTTAACAGTAAAGGGTAAAATACAAACTGGTACTGGTTCAATTGTAAATGGGACTTATGTTGATAGTCTAGTAGCTAATAAAATAACTGCTGGAACTGGTATAATAAATTCTCTTTCTATTCTTTCAACTTTAACAATGGGAGCATCAGGAACAGATGGAACTATTCAAAGTTATGGTTGGAATGGAACAGCAAATGGTTTTCAAATTAAAGGAGGATCAACACCAAATTTTACTTTAATAGGAGGAACAATTACAGGTTCAACAATTACAGGTTCTACTATAAAAACAAATAATGTAACATATCCTTATGCTCAAATGAATGCTTCTGGAATACAAATAGCAGGACAATCAGTTTTAAACTTTATTACTTCTGCTGGACTTTCTTCTGGTCATGTTGGAGCAGATAGTGGGCAACAATTATCAGTTTATTGTCAATATAATAATCTTCTTATTGGAAGTGGTTCTGGGAGTGTTATTTCTAGTAGTAATCTTATACCAAGCACAGATGGTAGTAAATATTTAGGAAATTCAAGTTATGGATGGGAAAGAGTATATTTGGGATCATCATCAAGATATTTATATGATAACTCTGGTACATTATATTTTAATGGTAGCGCGGTCGGAGGAAGTGGGACAGTTACATCTATAGCAACATCTGGTGCTATTAGCGGAGGAACAATAACAACATCTGGAACAATTTCTCATTTAACTAGTGCAGGATATAAACACATTCCAACAGGTGGATCATCTCAACAATTTTTAAAATATAGTTCAAGTGGAACTGCTGTGTGGGCTTATCTTGGAGCAACAGCTAACGCTACAACAATAGTTCCAGGTTCTGGCACGACTAATTTAGGAGACTCAACTTATTATTGGAATACTATATATGGAGGTAAATTAAATTTAAAAGCATTAACATCAAATCCTAGTAATTATGGAGATATAGTACATTATGTTTCTGGTGGTGTTTATGCATTTAGAGGAATAACTGGTAGTTCTGGAGGTAGTTATACTGGAAGTTTTGATTTAACAGCTTATTAAAAAAATATGAACTATTTAGACAAAAAAAAATCATTAATAGAACGTAAAAATCTATACAAAGAAGATGTGGTAGATAAGAGAATGAATCCACATAAAGATTTTAACCCAAAAACATTTGACCCAATGGCAGATGATACAGAAGAATATCAACTTGCTAAAAGACAAAGAAAAGTACCTCCTACAATATTGCCAACAATGGGAATGAATCCAAAAGAATTAATTGAAGGACAGATGATTGGAATGTATGAGAGTAAGCAAGATTTATATCTTTTATTTGCTTATAAATGTAATGAATTACAAAAACAAATAGACGAATTAAAAAAAGCAAAAAAAGATAATTAATAATTAAAATATATGGCAATTAAAACAAATAAATCAGATGTAATAGCAAATTTTGTTAGATATCATGATAGACAACCTAATTCAGATGAATTAAAGGCTGGTGGATTAATAGAATATTTAACAACAAAAGCTCCTTCTGAAGTAGAACAATTATTATCAAAAGACTCTCCAATTACTGGTGGTCTTCTTTGGTCTGAATATCAAAAAACAATTCCAGCATCTACACCAACACCAACGCCTACTGATACTAAAAAACCTACTGATACTAAAAAACCTACTGATACTGATACTGATAAACCACTTCCATTTATAGCTGAAGATGAAATTAGAGAAACATTTCAAGCTTTTGGATATGAACCAGAACAAGCTGACATTGCCTATTGGTCTAGAAAAACAGAAGATAGATTAGATGATATGGTTGAAAAATTAAATGCTAGAAGAGAAAAGGAGGTAGAAGTAGGTCAAGAACCAGAATCTATTAATTGGGCTGGTAAAACACTTGACCCTAGTACAACAACAATTAACGCTTTAGATAAAACTTGGCTTTTAAAATTTGAGACAGATCCAGATGGTGCTGGTCCACAAACATCAGCAACAATTTTTCTTGTTAATGGAGACGATAAAACAATGAGACCATTTTTAAATGAAGAATCTTTTAATAATTACATGAAAAGTGTTGGTCGAGAAGATGTTACTATCGATAATGCAGCTGAAACTGGATTGATTACATTAGCTCCTATTGAATTATTATCTAATGGTTTAGCTTTATCGGCTGATAAAGGATATCAAATCATGACTAATGATAAAGGAGTACAAGCTGATGGAACATATATAGAACAAGAAACACCATTTGATTCAACTCAATTACAACATAGATATGGTAATACTAGAAATGAAGAAGCTGAAAAAGTTGCTTTAAGTTTATTAGATAACGAAAGTGGAGGAATACTTACTATGTTAAAATCTGCTGGACAAGCTAGTGGTGTATCACCAGAGCTTATTGATGAGATATCAAAAGACCATAATATAATGGGTCTTTATATAGACGCCTTAACATATGGTGGTTATGATATACCAAATATTATTCAAGACATGATTAGAAGACAACAAGTTAAGGACGGTAAGACTGAGTATCAAAGCAAGGTTGTTATTGATCCACTTCAAACTGCTTCTGAATATTATAGTACACCCCAGGGGGGTGTCATAGCGACAGATATTAATCTTAAGGTTCCTGGATTTTTAGGTGATATGGACATGGAAACACTTAAAGGTTTATCTATCTTTCAATTACCACAAGAAGCGTTTGATACATTAGTTCCCGCATTTGATCCTACATCAGAAGCTGGAAAAGCTGCTATGGAAGCTATTGAGGCAAGTCATTATGATATATTATTAGAACAACTAAATGCTACAACTGAACAAGAAAAAGCATTAGCTGACTTAAATTGGACAACATTCCAAGATGATTTAGCTAAAAAATATAAAATTAATATTAGCGATAATGCTGTTGAGGCTTGGGGTCAATTACAAACTATGAAATCATCATATGGTTCTAGTGGTGCTCAAAGTAGTGGAATGTTTAATGAAGCACAAGACAAAATGTTACAAGCTGTTAGAAAAGCAGATGAAAGATTAAGAGAAGAAAAATTATCTGAAGAAAAGAAAACAGAAGCTACATACTTAATGAAATCAGGAACAGCTGAACAAATAAATACTTTCTTAAATTCACTTACTGACACAGATGAAAAAGCAGCCTTTGAAAGATATTTTGAACCTAGTGATGAAATAAAAGAATATTTTAGTATTGATAATCTAAAAGCACAATTTCCAACGTTAACAGACGAACAAATTAAACAATATAGTGAATCTTTAATAGACCCTGAATCTGGAGCATATAGAAGTCAGCTATATCAAAAATTATATGAAAATAAGTATGGTCCTATTCAAGTTCCAGAAGCTGGTGTAATACCAGGAAAAGAAGCATATCAAATGGGAGAAGTATCTTATGACGAAAATGGAAATTTAAGTGGTTATGGAGCAATGTTTGAAGCAGAAAAGAAAAAAGCAGAAAAAGAAAAAGAATTTGTAACTGGACGACCATTTGATGCTGTAACTGCTAAGCCAACAATACCTACTGTTCCAACAACTTCATCTACAACTGTTAATAAAGATGGATTAACAATGGCAGAAGCTAATGAATCAAAATATTGGAAAAATGGTAAATATGTTGGAAATACTACTACTACGCCAACACCAACACAAATAAATAGTCCAATAGTAAATACACCAACAACAACATCAGCTATATGGGTTGATCCAGCAACTGGTAATACAACAGGAACTGGAATTGGTATGCTTGAATCCGATTATAAAAAGCAAAAGAAATTAAATAAATTATAATAAAAACATATGCCAATACAATATCCGTTGAATAAAAGTTATACTCCTAAAAATGAATTATACAATAAAATGATAGACGTATCTCAGTCTTTAGGAAAAGCGACCAGAGAAGCTACTCCAGCTCCTAGTCCTACACCAACATCAGCCCCTCAACAAACAGGAGGTATTTCGCAATATCAAAATATACCTAAAACTTTATCTGATTTAGGAACTCAAACTACTCCTTATGGCGGTTCTACTCGTTATGAACCAGGAGGAACGCATATGGGTGTGGATATAGCCAATAAAATGGGGACACCTATCCCATCATTTACTGGTGGTACTGTTACTGACGTTAGGACTGGGAAAGTTCAGGGGGATAAAGGATATGGAAATTATGTTATAGTAACAACGCCTCAAGGTGAAAAAGTTAGATATTCTCATTTATCAAATAATTTTGTTAGTGTAGGGCAAGAACTTAGTAGTGGTGATGTTCTTGGTACTATGGGGAATACTGGATCAACTTATTCTCAATTTAAAAATGGAACAGGAAGTCACTTAGATTTAAGGATACAGGACGCCTACGGAAAATTTATTTCGCCGATTTCTTATATAAGTAGTCATTAATAATTTTATGAAGAAAAGTATTCCAATTAAAAAGATTTGTAAATATTGTAATAAAGTATTTTTTGTTATTCCTTGTCATTCAGATGCTAAATTTTGTTCTCATGATTGTTATAGTAAGAGCTTAGTTAATAAAAAAAGAGAACCTCTTTCTAAAAATACAAAAATAAAAATAGGTTTAGCAAACAGTGGTAAAAAAAATGGAATGTATGGTAAAAAAACATGGAATAAAAATACTAAAGGAATGGTAAAAGAAAATAGTGGTAGTTTTAAAAAAGAACAAATTCCATGGAACAAAGGAAAGGGTAAATTTAAAGAATGTTTATATTGTGGAAAAGAAATGTGGGTAGAAAATTCTTTATTAAAAAGAAAAAAGTTTTGTTCTAGAAAATGTAATAATTTATTCTGGAAAGGGAGAAGGAGAAGTAATAATATTGGAAAAAATAATTGGAATTGGAAAGGTGGCATAACACCTCTTAAAATAATTATTTGGAAATTATTAAAAAGTAAAGCATGGAGATTATCTATATTCGAAAGAGATAAATTTACTTGTCAAATGCCTGGATGTAATAAAACAACAAGTGTTTTAAATGCTCATCATATTATAATGTTTTCAGAAATATTAAAAAGAAATAATATTAAAACACGAGAACAAGCATTAAATTGTGAAGAGTTATGGAATATAAATAATGGAATTACCCTTTGTGAAAAGTGTCATAAAAAAATTAGAACACACGAAAATGAATATATTAATCTATTTAATGAAATCATAAAGTTTAAATATCTTAAAGATTAGGAATTAATAAATATATGTTAAATAACAATCAACAATCAACAAAATCTGCCAACATTAAGGCAGTGATGAACAATCCTAAATTGTCTAAACTGATTCAAGATGCTTTAAAAGCACCATTAGGAAGTACGATAAGGCAAAAAGCTAAGTATGTTTTTGCTTCGTTAGACAAAACAAGACAAAACTATCTCAACGACGGGATGGGTGGTTCACCATACGAATCTTTAGGTATGTCTAGTGCTGCTACTGGTCAAACACCATCAGCAGAAACTTATTTAAATAAACCAGTAACACCACAACCAAATACTATACAACCAGTTACACCAACAGATACAGAAGATGTTAATAGACAAAATTTAGCATCACCATATCCTGGTGCTCCTATAGCACCATATCCAGCGCAACAAGAAAGAGTTGACGTAGTTCCTGGGTTACCATTAGCTACAAAAAAGACAACAACTGGAATAGAACCTCCATATGGTATGACTAGCGAAGGAATACAAAAATGGTATCAAGAAAGTCCAGAAGATGTTAATAAATGGCTTAGTAACGTTACCGGGATTAGTTCTGAAGACTCTGTAACTAGTGATGGGATAGTATCAAAACCAGATAGTATGCCAACTGACATGTGGTCTAGTCTTAAAGAGAACGTTGAAGGTCAAGTTGGATCTGAATCATGGGGATATTACGCATTACCTAAATTAAAAGAATGGTTTCCTGATATTCCAGAAGAAGATTTACCAATCGGAGCTATTTGGACAGATGAAATACCTGCTATTAAAGAAAGACTTGATGATGAATATAAACTTAATGAACTTTTAGATAATGTTAGTAAGTTAGATAGTCAAGGATTAACTATTGAAGATGATTTACAAGCATATGTTAGAGGAAGAGACCAATATATAAAAGATATCAATAAAATGATAGATAATGTTAATAATGTTTATACTGAAAGAGATGTTTCTGACCCAAGAATTAGAACTATGCTAGATAAATATAGAAATTATTTATATATGTCAAAAGGTAGACAAGAAGTAAGATATACTGATTATGTTAATCGTTCTATTACAGAACATGAGGCTAGATTAGAAAGAGCTACTGATACATATAACTCTAATTTAAAACAATTTAATTCAGCATTAGCTGATGAAAAAGACATGACGGAAGAAAGATATGATATGTATAGTAGTATGTTAAAAGATATGTATAATAGTCTTGATGATAGAGAAGAAGAAATAAAAAAGATTAGTGATAATGAATTAGCTAAATTAGTTAGTGACTTAAAGAATGCTAATGATATTAAAGACTTATTAGCTGAGTTATCTGGAGAAGATACTGGTTTAGGATTTGATTTAAGTGCTGCTAATAAAACTAAATCTTTAGCTAATTATCTTGCTGCTAATCCTGATAATACAGTAAAGTATACAGCTGAATGGAACGCTTTAAGCGATGCTGAAAAAGTTACTTGGATAACAGGTAGAGATAAAGGATACTCTGATATGGTTAGAACTATTAAAAACTTACAAGATCATAATTATAAAAGAGAATCTATAGAAAAGATGATTAAATATAAAAATTATAAACTTAGTGAATTTTCTGATATAATGGATGGCTATGAAAAAAAGAAATTTAAGAGTGTAGATTATTTAGAAGATGATGATGGTAATAAAATTAAATTTTAATAAATTAATATATGGCTTTCAATATAAATAATTTAATACCTAGTTGGCTTAAGAAAAAAAATGACGAACAAGAAGCTTCAATTAAAAATGATGCTCCATTGGGCTTTTCTAGTGCTGCTACTGGTCCAACACCATCTGCTGATAAATATCAAGAAAGTATTAAACCTAAGAATATTTCTGATAGTCTTGGTAGTTTTTTAGATAGAGGAAAACAATATTTAAAAGATGAACAAGTACAATCAGTAAAAACTGCTAAACAAGTAAAGTCTGGAGAAGTACCTAAAGCTACATTACAATCTGAATTTTCTAATGTTAGAGAAAAGCTTTCTCCATTCTTTTCTAGTATTAAAGAAAAGGCAACTCCAGTTATTGGTGATATTAAAAATTTAGTTAGTAATG
>Ga0307928_10002826_pt1 | contig 13263 bp, 29 predicted proteins | sample AceLakmetagen232_FD_201815 | JGI IMG/M metagenome (GOLD analysis project Ga0307928, IMG submission 201815) | Saline water microbial communities from Ace Lake, Antarctica - #232 | ecosystem: Environmental > Aquatic > Non-marine Saline and Alkaline > Saline | place: Antarctica: Ace Lake... | reverse complement strand
TTCAATAAAATTCAATAAAATTCCTTGTAAAACCTGTTAATACCCAAAGTGTTACACCCCGCCGGTTGTAGTTTTGAAGACTAATTAAAAACAGACAAAACAATGAATTTTTTAGGAAAAACAAAAAACTTAGGAATAATGATACTCATTATCCTCGCTTTGGTAGCTATTGATTTTTACATAAATCATAAAAGTTGGTTCTCCAAAACAGCTTAATCAATCAATCAATCAATCAACAAAACAACAAAAAAATGGACTCAAAACTCATAAAAGCATTAGGAAACAAGTATTCCTTCACAATAGCAAATGGATCAGGATCAGATGAATTAGCATATATTCTGTCAGGTATATATCACGAAATGACCGTTGCTCATGTAATCACTCAATCAGGCACAACTCCTTTCGCAGTTAGTGGAATCACACAAACACATACTTTAATTACGCCGATAACCGGAGCCGGTTATGCAACTGGTGTAGTAGTAGATGACGGAACTGTTAAAGCATCTGTTGTTTGTACTCCCGCAGATTCTAAACTGAAAATTCAGGACTTTAAAAAGTTCCTTCAGTTTTTCCCTCAATTATTAAAGGGTCTGACTATTGCTGCCGACAATGTGGCTGTATTTAACGAAAGTTTGATCTTCGTAAAAACAAATCCACTTGTAAAACGACCGATGGAAGTTAGTTTAAATCTTGCCGAATATTTTGATACAAGACAGTTTCAAACAGGTAAGATTGACATTGATCTTACCGATAACGGAATTATCCTCGATGCAAGTACTTTAATGTACATGAACATTGCTGCCGGTAGGACAGTAACGTTCACTTTCAAATTTTAGTTAATAATTTTATTAAATTTTTAGAGCCCTGCCCTCATTGTAGGGTAGGGCTTTTTTTAAAACAAGATACCATGAAAAATGAAGATAAATTAAACCTAATTATAAAGGAAAAGAATGACGAAACGAAAGTATTATTATACCGTTTCGGCATACGCACAGCAGAGCCAACATTGGAAAAAGTTAAAGAAGCATTTCAAAAATTTGGAAAACACTTTATAGTTCCATTTTTAAGGTTAGCAAACGAAAACTCACCTATTTCAAATTGGGGCGATTATGAATTACCGGACGAAGGATATATTGATGATATACCTTTTGATACAGGCGAAATTGCCAATCCTGGAGGCGGTGGAGGCTTTTGGGACTTTGGTTGGGTAGGTGATGCCGCAGATATATTTAGCCAGGGAGCATCTGCCTGGAACTCTCTAAAAAACGGTTCAAACATACCAACACCCGCACCCACACCACCACCACAACAACCACAGCAAGCAAGCAGCATAAATGCCCTTACTATTGGAGCGGTTGCATTGGTGCTAATAGTAGTTATAGTATTAATTTTTAAAAAGAAATAACAATGAAAAATGCAATTATAATATCGGTAGTAGTGCTTATTCTTGGAGTGGGCGCATATTTTATGTTTTTTAATAATGCTCTATCAGCAGAAATGCAAACTAAATGGGATAACAAGGCTAAATGGATGAACACAAAAATTGGCACTGATAATATGGGTTGGGGTGTAGCCAATGCAATGGAAACATTAGGACTTTCAAGAGAAAAAGCAATTAAGCGGCAAGCCTTGATCGTTATGGTAAATGATGGTGATATAACGCAAGCTCAGTTTGCCAAAATTTATAGTTAAAAAGAAACGATAAGATGAAAACTACAAAAATTAAGTCAAAAACATTATATATCTATGCCGGAATAATTATTATTGCCGGATTGGTGTACTGGTTTTATTACAAAAAAGATAAATACAAGATCGGTGATACAACTTCTTTAGGTTCAGGTTCAGGATCGGGAAAAACTAATAATAATGTAGTACCCGAAACGGAAGAAAAATTATTTAAGGATCAACCGGTAGAACCAATACCAACACCAACGCCAGTTCCTAAAGTAAAACGGACGACAAAAAAAATAATTACGCCCACAACTTATGATACAGGAGAATCGCCATTTGTAAATTCAACAAATGTTAGTAATAAGATGTTTGCTAAAAGTCTAAATTAATCATAAAAAAAGCCGGTAATGTACCGGCTTAGTTCTTTGAAATCTTGACTTTGGAAATTAATCTAATGTAAAACCCTCTGTATCGCAAGAAACAATATTAACAGCTCCTTCATATACAGTAGGATAAAAAATATAACCGCTTTTTTGCACTATTTTATATGTATAATGGCCATCATTTAATTTAAATGTTTTTGATGAATAGGCAGAAATATTAGAATAATAAGCTCCATTAAAATTTACTTTATAAGGATCCTCATTATTGTTTTGAAATTCAACCCAACCATAATTATTTATTTCGCAATCAGATTTTGGATCTTCAACTTCTTTTTCTTTTTCGCAGGCTGCAAAAGTCAATAAAAAAATAATCGGAATAATTAGTAATTTTTTCATAAGAGTAAATTTAAGTTAATAATAATGTATTGAGTTTCAATAATTATGCCAAAGTTAAGAAAATAAAAATGAAAAAAGTAAAATGCAATTTACAAAAATCACATATCGCGATGATCTTGACAAAATACCCGCAAGGATAAACAGAGATACAGGGGAGCTAATGCTTAACAGTATTGTATTTCCTCAACTGCCTAATTATTTTCAGCATTTCTTAAAATTACATGAATACGGTCATTATTTACTCCAGACAAAAAGCGAAAACAATGCAAATGCTTATGCAATAGAAGAATTTGTTAATTACGATAATAACGAATTATTCTCCGAAAGCGTAATACAATTAATTGAAATATTTGAGGTAATTGTAAATAATAAATCTAAAAAACTTACAAAATATTACAGTAATAATCCCGAACTTATTCCGGCAGAAAACGAAAGTGATTTTGTAGCTGCAACCGCACTTCTTATAAGCTCAATTATTGGCGGAGCAACCACAATAGGCTCAACAATATTTGGAGCGGTTAAAAGTGGCAAAAATAAAAGAGATACAGAAGAATATATTGAAGATCAAAGAATACAAGGACTAAGCAACTATATAAATACTCCAGGCGAAAAACAGGATAATTCAAATTATCTCTATATAGGATTAGCTGCTATTGTTTTTGTAATATTAATTATTGTGTTAATAATCAAGAAAAAATGAAAAAAAAATCAAGTAGTAAATATTTAATATTTGGAGGGCTTGCATTAATTGTAATTGCTGCAATAATTTATTTTGTTTTCTTTTACAAAAAGACTGAAGATGGTGGTGATTATGATAATTTAACTTATCCGGAGCAAGTGCGCCTTGTGGTAAATCACATTAAACATGACACTCAATGGGACAATGATGTTCGTAAAAAATCTGCAAGCAATGAAAATACTTACGATGAGCAACTTATTAAAGATGCCGAATGGATGTTAGAACATAAGGATATTAAAGAAATATTAAACGTTTAAAAAAATCAAGATGAAAAAATCAAAAAACAATTATCTAATATATGGAGGAATTGCATTAATTGTAATTGCTGCAATAATTTATTTTGTTTTCTTTTACGAAAAAACCGAAGATGATAATAGTTCCGGCACCGGATCATATTTAAAAAACGGATCAACTCCTGAAGAAATAAAAAGAGCTGCTGAAAAAAAAGCAATAGCTGATGAAAAAAAGGCAAGAACCGATGAAAGAATACGAAATCAGGATATAAGAGATGACGAAGACTGGATTTAATCTAAAAAACTCAATTTAAGATGAAATACGTGGAGAATTTGAAAGCTATCAAACCCAATACCTTAATTACCGCAGGCATATTCATTATAATTGTGCTTGTGGTGTGGAAAGTATGGAAAATGTTCTTTAAAAAAGATGATACGGTCGATAGTGCCGAGAAGGAGATTAAAAAGAATAATTTAACCTATTCCGAAAGCAATTATCAAACTTATGCCGATAGAATTGAAAATGCCGGAGATAATGGAGGTTGGCCAGGAACTGATGAGGATGCAATTTACCAGGTTTTCAGAGAAATGAAAACAAAAGATGACATACTTCAATTAATTATTTCATTTGGTGAACGAAATTACTGGGAAAATACCTGGTTTTATCCGGTAAAATTTAATTTAAGCAAAACTTTATATTCTGAACTTGATAATTCAGAAATCGAAGAAATAAATAATATAATATCCGGCAACGGAATTAATTACAAATTTTAAAACTATGGATGATTTATTTTCAGTGGGATTTTCGCAAGATGACACAGACTATGCAGCAAATCAATTTGAAAGCAGGTTGAGTGAAAGTCTTAATAAAATGACATTAAATTTAATTATTGTTATCTGTTTCGCACTGATAGCAAGCTATTTACTATTTATTAAATACAAATAAAAATGAAAAAAACAATAACAATAATTATGGTAGTCTTAATAGTATTAACAGCCCTTTGGTATTATTTTGTTTTCATCAAAAAAAAGAAAAATACTGGTGAAGAAAAAGAAATTCCAAAGCCTGACACCGCAAAATCATTTCCACATGTTGAGTTTCCATTTACACACGGAGCGTATGGATTTGAGATATTAATGTTACAGGCATACTTAAACAAAAATTATGATAAAGGACTGGTTTGTGATGGCTTGTTCGGAGCAAAAACACTGGCTGCATTTAAAGATGTTTCCTGGGCGCCATTAAGTACAAAGTATAGTGATTCGGTAAATAGTCTTTTATACACGAACTTTATTTCATCGGTAGAGGAAGAATTAATTATTTATTTGAAAGCAAACGGAATTGAAATTAAAGAATGACAAGATCGGAATTTATCAAAAAATATAAAGGAGATGTAATTTATGCAACGAGAAACAACAGATTATTTCCTTCGGTTTACATGGCTCAAGCTATTTTGGAATCGGATAACGGAAATTCTAATCTTGCAAAAAATTACAATAACTTTTTTGGAATAAAAGCCGGCAGCTCGTGGAGTGGCGAAACGATAACTTACGAAACATTAGAATACTTGTCCGGGTACCCGGTTATGGTGGTTGAAAAATTTAGAGTTTATAACAATGAAAATGAAAGTTTTGAAGATAGAATAAAATTACTGGAAGGCGATTTATATAAGCCGGTTATGCAAGCAGATACAGCAGACATGCAAGCTGAGGAGCTGCAAAATTGTGGTTATGCTACAGATCCGGAATATGCAAATAAACTGAAATCAATAATTAATGCTAATGATCTTGTTTCATTAGACAAAACAAAAAGTAAAATGAAAAACATCGAATTAATAAGCGCAATACTAATTATAATTGTTGCAATATTAAGCATTTACAAATATTTTAAATTAAGTTAAGATGGCAGGAATAATAAAAGTATTTCCAAGCGCATTGGAAAATTTGCAAGCAACGGCAGACACCGTTCTCGAAGTTGATATTGATACAACTTATTTGGGTTTTGCCGACAATACAAACCCCGCAAAATCAGCCGCTAAATGGGCGGTTTGTAAGGTGGTAAAATCAGGCAGCACATTTCCAATCACAACAGAAATTCAATGGTCCAATGGATCAATGAATAAAAATCAGGTTTTTAATGACTACGCGAGTTTAACATATCAATATAAAAACTTCTAAATCATGGCAATAAAATACGATTTTATGCTTGGCAGGCTAAAGCAAGAAAGAGGTTTGCAAAAACAAAAGTTTGAAGCAACCGCCGTACAAACAGCCTTTACAGTTACCGAATTTTCGTTAAACGATGATTATTGTGTGTATGAAAACGGAATACTTACCGAAAGCGGGCAAAGTAGAAGCGGGCAAGTTGTTACGTTTACAGTTGGTCGCCCTGAAGGCACAGAAATAGTAATAATGAATTAAATAAGAAACGATGAAAAAAATATTTATTATTTTATTGATGATAATTTCCTTTGCGGGATATTCACAAACAAGGAAGTCATTTTTTGAGGTCCCTGATACAGCAACAAACTTTGTTTACACTATGCCGGTCGGCTCAATAATATTTGAAGTTGACAGTCTTAAATTTTACCGACTCACGGCAAAGTTTACCGGAAGCGATAATATGAAAGATGTGTTTACAGCCGGAAGTTATGAAGTTGTGAGTGCCCAGGATGTTGACGATTTTACAAACGGTGGAGAAACCGGCGGGGCAAATAGAACCCTCGGAAATACTGATAATTATGCAATGGGATTTTTAACCAATGGTAGAGAAAGAACTCGAATACAAGCGGATGGGAGCAAATGGCATCAAAACGGAAATTTTCAATATTTTCCATCCTTTCCGGCACGAACCTTAGATTATGTTGTGATAAAACAAGTAAATCATAATACAACCGACTGGCACGAATTATTTATTGATGATATTAGCGAACAAATGATAATTACTCAAGCAATGGCATGGACATTTGATATTCAGGTGACAGGAATTTCCAGCGATGCAAATGAAAGTTTTCATTATCAGATACTCGGAGCAATTAAAAGAGTTGGAAATATCACAACTTTGCTAAATTCATCCATTACAACTATTTACAAATCAACATCTACATTTAATATAAGAGTAAGTGCCGATGATACTAACGAGGCACTTATTATCGAAGTACAGGACAGCGCAGGGAGTGTAAATAATTCAATCGTCTGGGTTGCAAGTGTACGAATAACAGAAATTTATTGTTATTTACCATAAAAAACAAAAATGATGAAAAAAATATTAATAATATTATTGTTTATTCTGCCTACTTTTTTAATTGCGCAAGATGTAAACATAGAAAACGAACATTATAAAATAACAGCCGACACGGTTTATATTGATGGCGAATTTTATGTAAATGATACAAGTATAAACGGAGTTATTGATGCCCGCCTTGCAGCTCTCGGAATAGATCTGTGGTACGGTGTGCAATGGGATATCACATCTGCCACAACCAGCTTAACAGATATTGGAAATACTGATTATCATACAACTTTGCCGGTTCATGCAGAAATGCAAGCCGCTTGCATAAAAAATGATAAATCAATAACTTATTATCTTGATGAAACGGATTTTACTAAAAAAGCAGACGGTTCAGCTTCCGATTTGACAGGAACGGACGGACAAGCAATGATAATTATTCCTAAGCATTACAGAAAGTTTGAGGAAGATGGAAATATTAGGCGTGCTAAAATATCAATGTATCCTCTCGATGGGTTTGATACAATTGCAAAATGTGCGATTGGAATTTATGAAGGATATGTAAAAACAGCCGATACACTTTGCAGTATTACAGGGCAGATGGCGACTACTTCAACTACACGGGCTGTATTTCGTACTGATGCCGCAAAACGAGGTACAGGATGGTCACAATTAAGCTATGATGCTTATTCAGCAATATTTTGGCTCTATTTAGTTGAGTATGCCGATTGGAACTCTCAGAGTACTCTTGGAGACGGAGCGACTGACGCAAATTCTACAAACTGGAATGAATATAATTTACGTAATCCGGTTGTTAATACCGGATTGATTAATTCGTATGGAATGGTGACGAGTAGTGTAGCATTTTCCGTTAATAATTGGTACAAAGGTACTGCCGATGGGACAACAGCAAATAAATTAGTTGATACAGGACGGTTTGCCGTTTGGGATGTTTCTTACATTGGAAAATATGTTGTTAATACAACAAATGTTCCTATTGACTCTGCTTTAATTTCTGCAAAGGATTCTGATGATGTTTTAAGTGTGTCGGCAGATATATTCACAACAGGTGATAGTTATTACATTTCATCAAGTACATTAAGCTCTCAAGCTGCATGTTGGCGAGGCTTTGAGCATATTTTTGGGCATATCTATAAATTAGTTGACGGTATTAATATTAATGAGCATGTAGTATATACATGTAGTATACCTGCTAATTTTGCAGATGCAACAATAACTAATTATACGCTTACAGGCACAGCAGCATCGTCAAATGGATATATTACAAGATTTTTAAATGAAACAATTATACCATCAACGGTAGGCGGTTCAAGCTCAGAGTATATGTGCGATTATTACTATCAATCTACGGGTTGGCGGGTTGCCGCTTGGGGCGGGCCTTTGAGTACTGGCTCGCGTGCCGGTTTGGGCTCTGCGATTTTCAACTATACGACGGGCGCTGGCACGTATTGCGGCTCTCGCTTGTGCTTGAAATTTTAAACGAAAAAACGATGAAATTAACGGTTATTATATTGTGGTTGTTTAGTTGGCAGGTTGCCGCTTGGGGCGGGAATTTGAATAATGGCACGAATGCCGGTTTGGGCTATGCGAATTTCAACAATACGACAGGCGCTAACACGAATTACAGCTCTCACTTATGCTTGAAAGAGAATTTGACCTTTGTAATAACCCCGGCTCTTGCCGAAAAATATAAAATTAAAAATACTGTTAGTAGTCATAGTAAACGAAAGCTGCATTTTGTTCAAGCACAACAAATGAAACGAAAAGGAAATTTATTTGAAAAGTTATGCGATAAAGGAAATATTGAAATTGCATATAAAAACGCTAAAAAAGGAAAACGATATTATAAAGATGTAATTGAAATTGAAAAAAATCCTGATAAATATATTAATGAATTACAATCGTTACTTATTAATAATCAATTTGTAAATAGTAAATATAAAGTTTTTTCAAAAAACACAGGGCATAAAATAAGAGAAATATACAAACTTCCTTTTTATCCCGATAGGATTGTTCATCACTGTATAGTTCAGGTTTGTCAGCCAGTATGGATTCAACTTTTTATAAGAGATACTTACTCAACTATTCCATGTCGAGGCATACACGATGGATTAAATCGACTTAAAAATGCACTTAAAGATGTTCAAAATACTCAGTATTGTTTAAAACTTGATGTACGTAAATATTATCCTTCGATCGATCATCAAATATTGAAATCAATAATCAGGCAGAAAATTAAAGATAAAAATTTATTGTCGTTAATTGATAAAATTATTGAAAGTGCTCCCGGTGTGCCTATTGGAAATTATCTTAGCCAATGGCTTGGGAATTTATATTTGGCTTATTTTGACCATTTTGTCAAAGAAAATCTCAAAGTAAAATATTATTTTAGATATTGTGATGACATGGTATTATTATCAAATGATAAATCTCAATTATGGGAATGGAAAAATAATATTGAAAAATATCTTAACAATAATCTTAAACTTGATTTAAAATCTAATTATCAAGTTTTTCCAGTTAATATCAGAGGCATTGATTTTCTTGGATACAAATGTTTTTATAATTATGCCCTTATAAGAAAATCAATAAAACAAGAATTTAAACGAAAATTAAAAAATAAAATAGCCACACCCCAAACGCAATCTGCATACTGGGGTTGGTTTAAATATGCAAATACATTTAATTTAACTCAAAAATATTTTAAAAATGAAAGGAAATCGTAATAAATTAAACGGTGAAATAATGCCGGAAACGGTAGTAATTAAGTTGTCAAAAAGTAATTTTCAGATAAGGTATAATTTTTCTGAAAAACCGGCAACTAAAGAACGTGTTGCATCATTCGATTATGATTATATTAATGTTTCTGACATTACAAAGAAGGTAATCAAATCAGCTATTATTAAAACTAAATACGACTATGATGATGAAATTGCTGCAATTAATAATAATAATGTAGATTATCAGGCATTTAGAAATATTGCTGATAATATTGCTTTAGAAGCAGTTGAAAATTATGAATAAATTTTCAGATTTTTCAGAAGAAAAAGCAACTTTAGAGGGAAAAAAGATCGGAATTGACAATATTTTAAATTGCGAAATTATTGTTAATGATTTTAGAATAACAAAAAGTAAGTTTGAGAATAAAGAAAATGATAATTGTCTAACTATTCAAATTATTTTAAATGAAGAAAAAAGAGTGGTTTTTACAGGATCGGGAGTTTTGATGAAACAAATTGAAAAATATAAAAGTCAATTGCCTTTTATTTCGACAATAAAAAAAGTAAATAACTATTATACATTAAGTTAAAAAAAATGATAATTAACATTACAAAAACAATATTGACGTTCGTAATAGGCTTTTTGGTTTCGAGTTTTAATATTGTAACTTTTGCTCAGAATTGTAGTGAAATTGCAAACGGAACTATCGGAATTGTTGTTGGTATTCTTACAATTATATTTCTCTATTATCAAATTAAAAAAACTAAAAAGGATTTAAAAAATGAAAGTAGGAATAAAACAAATAAAAAAGCCAACCCCTAAATGGATACGAAAAACAGGAACAGCGTTAGTTTCGGCGGGGAGTGCGGGTAGTATTTTATTTGTCAAATTAGAAATGCCAAAAATTAGCATTATTTGTGCAGCAATCGGAATAATAGGAAAAGTAATTACTATATTTTTTGGAGAATGAAAAAATGGTTCAAAAGTTTAAAAAAGTATTTTAAATTAAAAATATCAATAAAAAATGACTTGCAAGATGCAAGTCAAAAATCAAACATAATTAATCACAATATAAAAAAATTAAAAGATGGAAAAAGGAATTGAAAATTTAAAAAACGCATTAACAACTTTAATTAAAGTAGGTGAACAAATTGATGCAGCTACTTCAGATGATGGTAAAATATCACTTTGGGAAGGCACACAAATTGGATTTAAAGCAATTGGATTTGTAAAGGTATTTAAAAACGCAAAAGAAATTAAAGCTGAATATTTGGATTTAGATTCAAATGAAAAGCAAGAATTAATTTCATTCGTGACCGAAGAACTGGATATTTCCAATGATGTTCTTGAAGAAAAAATTGAACAAATTTTTTCAATATTGATTCAGTTAAATGAATTGATAAAAGAATTAATTCCAAAAGGAAAATGAGTAAATTAACAAAAAAACAATTTTTAAAAAATATAATTACTTTTTTTGAGAAAGAAAGTAAAATGAGTATTTCTGCGGCTAAAAGAAAAATAACAAAGCAATTAAAATCTGACAAATATGAGAATGATATTATTGTTTCTAATGTTAAATTATTTTACACTGATAATAATAATTATGCCGGCGGAATCAAAAGAGGGCATGGGAAAGGATTTTATATAAAAACAACTGGTTTTAATAATAGTAGTGAAGTAAAAGTATAAATTCAATTTATAATCATTAAAATTTAAATATTATGTCAAGATTAGGTTATCATTACACAGTTAATAAAGAAATTGCGTACTCATTGGCACACGCTAAGTCTATACTTAAAAAAATGGCAAAGGAAAATGAGGCTAAAGGATAATTCGGTAAAAATACAAGGCATTAGTCCGGAGCTTTTATTTGGGCTTATTGTTGCGGATAAAGTTTATGAAAATCATGGCCGGGAGCTTGTAATTACTTCCTTAAATGATGGTAAACATTCTAAAACATCTTTGCATTATTCCGGTAATGCCGGCGATTTACGCACTTATTATTTCACAATTGATGAAACAATAATAGTAAGAAACGAAATTAAAGAACGTCTTGGAAATGATTATGATGTAATTATTGAAGGCGATCATATTCATTTAGAATTTCAACCAAAACGACCAATGACATAAAATGAAAAATAAATTCAAAAAAGCTGTAAATAAAAACAGTAAACGAGTTCATCTTATTAAATATCATATAAAATGGAAGCAAAAGTAAAAAAAATTAACCAAGTTCCAAAAGGATATATCAAAACAAGGAATACAACTACTGCTCCAAAAGGATATGCTTGGTATAGCAATGGTATATCAAGATTTGATAAACAAGGTAAAAAAAAATCAGTATTAGTGAAATTAAATCATAATAAAATGGCAAAAAAACGAAACATGAACAAAGCTCCTTTATTAAAAAGGATAGGAGCAAACATCACACCAGGGCTGAAAAAAATGGCTAAGAAAAACGGTGGAATAGCTCTAAAAATTGTAAGCAAAAGAACCGGAACGGTTAAAAACCGGACCATGGACAGTAAGCTCAAAGCATTGCCCCCAGGTTATCGACTAAGTAGAACCGGAAGAGTGTATTACGAAACTCGCAGAAATCGTTCTGATAAAGCACGTAAAAGGATATAAAAAAAGCCCTCAAACGAGGGCTTAAAGTTATTAGCATATATCATTTAAAAACTTTTCGAGGTTTGGAGCCGGTGCGCCATAAGCGGCCTCATCGTGCCAAAACCTATAACACTCATCAAACAATATGAACGTTTGCAGATGGTCAAGTTTTTTTACTTTTTTAATCATTTTATCATAATCAAAATTATAACTTTTACTTATCCTTTCCAAAGTTTCAACATCTTGCAAAAGAGTAATGAGTAAATTATTATTATCTCGCATAGCATAAAATGAGCTTTCGAGTATTGTATTATTAAAAGTCGCTAAGATCCCTTCCATTTCATTTTTTGCGAATGTTCCCTTTAGTATTGTAAAACCATTTCGACGCAAGTTAAGAAAGTTTTTAACAGCTTTTCCGGCTGAAGTGCCTGGCATTTTACTATATAGTTTCGATAATTCGGCTAAATGTTGATCCGATACACGGATGCTAATTGTGTTTGTTTTCATTTGGTTTGAGTTTTTAATGTTAATTCCTTTGAGTTTTTTGACTTTTAAAAGATGGTCATTCAATTTAGGATAACAACCTCTAATTAAAATTAGTTTGTTCATTTAATTAATTCTTGAATGTAATTTTATTAATTCTACAAAGTTACACCAATGAAACACATTTGTCAAGTTTTTATTACATTATTTTTAAAACTAATTTGTAAGTGGTTGTATTTAAGTGGAATAAAATTGAAAATAATTTAAATTGATTTGGTGATATTTATATTTTTACAGATTTTCTGAACAGTTTTTACAGGAAATGTATCCTTACGTACAGCCGCATAAAATCCAGCTTCGGTAATATCAATCATTTTAGCAAGTTCTTTCAGCGTAATACTTTTGCTTTTTGCTATCTCTTTTATTTTGTTGATATACTGCATTTTGTAATTTTATACTGAATTAATGTTTGTTTTTACTTGACATTTGCAAAAAATAGTTTAATTTTGCTTTTCTAAATTTAATATTAATTTTCTAATTAAGAGCAAATATTATGCCATCTAATCGTATTTTATTAAGAAAAAAGACTGTAAAACAATTATTTATTAACGAGTTATTATTTTCTCCACAAATAAGAACGTATTTAATTGTCAAAAATATTGCTAATCTTATTGAATATTCAGAAAAAACAATTTACGCTGACCTTCGCCCTCTCAAAAAATTAATCAAAGAAATTAGAACCGGAAAATATATTTTGCCAAAATATTACGAATCAATAAT
>Ga0307928_10002825_pt1 | contig 13265 bp, 16 predicted proteins | sample AceLakmetagen232_FD_201815 | JGI IMG/M metagenome (GOLD analysis project Ga0307928, IMG submission 201815) | Saline water microbial communities from Ace Lake, Antarctica - #232 | ecosystem: Environmental > Aquatic > Non-marine Saline and Alkaline > Saline | place: Antarctica: Ace Lake... | reverse complement strand
AAAAAACTTATAATCAACCTGTGGATAACCTGTGGTAAAATATGTTTGGCTGTGGGAAAACTGTGGGAAAACTGTGGGAAATTCTTTTTTACCTATGTATTTCTTTTTTTAGAGGTTAATTCGCCAACGGCGGATTATGCGCCAAATTTTTTTGGGCGCACTACCTCTAAAACTTGATATTAGTAAAAGAATTTTTCCACAATTTTTCCACAATTTTTCCATCAGCCAAACATATTTTACCACAGGTTATCCACAGGTTGATTATAAGTTTTTTGGTTTTTTCCAACTCTTTTTCCGCCCCTCGCAATTTTGCGCTCCGCACCTCGCTTTTTCGCCCTCGCACGCTCGCAATTTTGCGCTCCGCACCTCGCTTTTTCGCCCTCGCACGCTCGCAGTTTTGCGCTCCGCACCTCGCTTTTTCGCCCTCGCACGCTCGCAGTTTTGCGCTCCGCACCTCGCTTTTTCGCCCTCGCACGCTCGCAGTTTTTTTTTGATGAAGTTATCCACAAGTTATCCACATATCGGCATTTTGAACTTTGTAAATTTTTAGATTTTCCGGCACTCGTTCTGTTTTTGTTGTTAAATTTTTTTTACAAAATTCAAAAAAAAAACGGGACTTGACAAAATCCCCTTTTGTATGTTATTATACCTTTGGTATAAGAATTAGAATTAAAACATTTTAAGAGAAGGACCTAAGGCATTTTTCTAAGAGAAAATGCCAGAGATATTCTTCTTGAGTAAAAATTCTATTAGGAGTAGTATTTTCATCAACCTCTTGGCTTAGCTCAGGAGGTTGGTGTTTTATTAAGCGGGTGATAGACCCGACGGCTACGCCGTTTTTTCGGTGTCCCCAGGGTTATCAACCCTGCACGCTAAGCGACCCAAGCAGTTTTTCCTATTCCGAGGGCCGTGCTCCCTGAACTTTTAAGTAGATTATTCACTCTTTTGATGTTTTATCAAGAGAGCTAATACTGCGGCTATTCTTTGTATTCACCGCTACCCACTAAGGGATCGTGGAGGCAACTCTATTCCTAACCTATTAAATCGACTATAAGCCATAGACCCAAGCCGATCATTTCTATCGCTATTACTGTTCTGCAATACCATTTCCAAAACGGTTCGCAGTGCCAAATTTTTCTAAAAATGTTGTTCGCTAATTTTTCCATTTTTCTGGCGGCGTTAAAATAAGATTTTTTTTTTCTAATAAAAAAAGGCAACCGGTATCTACGGTTACCCTGTTTTTATATCCGTATCTAAGCAATACTTTATATGCCGGACCGAGGATTGTGTCCCCGCAAATATGACATTTCTTTTTTGTGTATTGCATAGTCGCATTTTACTTGATATAATAAAATGTGTCAAGGTAGCAAACTGTGAGCAAGTTTTATGTCGAAATTTTTTGAGAAGATAGAGCCGTCTGATATTATTGCTGTTATTGTTTTAGTAGGCGGTTTGGTGTTGAAGTTTAGAGGGTTTGACGGATTGGTTGGTACTTTACTGACGGCTGTTGTTATCTATTATTTTGGGGATAGGACTATTTCCGGGAAGATTATACAACGCCAGAGAAAGATAAACGGAGTAGAAACCGTCGAAGAAACTATCATCAGAATATGTAAAGAAGAATTGGTTGATCCCGCGATAGCTATAAAAGTAGCTAAGTGTGAGAGTCAACTAAATTCCTCTGCCATAAATGTAAATTCCGGGGGGAGCAGAGATAGAGGGATTTTCCAAATTAACGATAAATATCATCCCGAGATGAGCGACGAGGATTGTTTTAATATAGAACGATCAACAAAGTTTTTTTGTAAGGCATTCAAAGCAGGACATTTGGATTGGTGGAGCGCCACAAAGAAATGTTGGGATAAATAAAGTTATCCACCATTGACAGGATTTCGTAGTGCGCGATAATAGGAATAGACGAAGGTTTTTTTATTCATAATTGTATTTTCCTTCGTCGAAAGGTCGGAGCATAATTCACCGTGGATTAAGGACTGGCGGCTCGACCAATGTTTAATTTCTATTAAACATCTCCACGGTGGTCGCCAGTTTTTAGATTATATGACCATAGAATTTGGTAAAATTTTATCTGATTTTGCTTTACTTTTGAGAGATTGGATGGCGCGGACCATAGCGAGCGAAAGCGAGCTTTTCGAAGAGATAGAAAAATTGCATAAACGATTAACCGAGGAATTGCCTAAGCAGGAAATTCCAGTGATTGATAAAGACAAAGAAAATTAGAGCAATGAAAAACCGCCTGTTTGGGGCGGTTTTTTATTTGTTTTTTATTTGTATTTTAAGATAGTGCCAAAAATTTTGCTCCTGAAATGTTTTTTAAGTATTTTAGTATTTTGGATTACACAGTGCCCGCCGATTTTGTTATTTAGTGGCGGGTATAGGTTTGGTCGGACTACATCTTTCATTCCTAATTCCCGGTATCCGTTGTTGTAGCTTCTTGTAAAATCAGAGATTGCCTTGCCAAAACTAACATTGTATTTTTTACAGAGCTTTTGGGCTTCACCGTGGAATGCTATACATAGCCCATAGTAAGTTGTACTCAATAATTTACCCATTTCGGTTGTTTCGGACGGTTCGAATATTTTTGTTTTTAGGCCTAAAGATTTAAGGTGCTTTCTTGCCATTTTACCCGCTTTTTTGTTATCGGTTCCTATGTATTTCAAAAATGTTTTTATTCCCTCTCGTAGTTTCGGATGTACTCCCCTAATTGGGCTGTGGACGATCATACCGCCAATTTTTTTTGTTGTGCCGGGCGCGACAGATGAGTGGATTATTGTCAGGTTCGGTTTAATTTCGGCTATCTCTTTTTTTACGATTTTAATAAAATGCTTGGAATAAGGGATACAGATATTTAAGATGTCAACATCTTTCATATCATCGCCGCCGTCAAGGTCCTTGATCTTTGGATTTTGATAAAAACTGGCGATTGCCTTGCCTATTTCGCCGTAGCCCAATATTCCTATTTTGTCTATTTTTTTATTCATTCGGTTAATTCTTTTATGATTTTAATTTGCTCTTTTGGTAATTTTCCCCATTTTGTATTTGTTTGACTTCTTTCTGCGCGCTTTAGTGCGATTTTAGCTTCCCGGTATTTTTTTAGAGCGAAGAAGCATTGACTGATAAAAAACCAAGTTTGAGCGTCATTTCTTTGTTCCGGGTTGTAAATAAAATCAGTTTTAATAATATTAAAAGCGTTAACCAAATAATCGGCTGCTTTTTCCCATTTTTTTAATATCATATAAGTTGTTCCTATTCTTTTTTTAATTTCCCAGCGGTCGGGTAATTCTTTTTGCGCTTTTTCAAAAGATTTCACGGCGCGCTTTGGCTGGTTAAGTATATTCTGTATTTTCCCTATTTCATAATAGACGAGCCACCTTTCCTGACGGTTCCTTGAGAATTTTAGATATTTTTTAAAGAGTTTAATTGCGGGCTTTAGTTTGTCTTGCGAGCCGTAGAGCTGACCCAGATAAAATATTGAGCGATAATCTTTCCTGTTTTTTTTAATGCTTTTGCCAAGAATTTCCGCGAGCATTTTTTCTCTTTGTTTTAATCTTATCTCGGCCGCATTTTTAGATTGTCCGGTTTCTCTGTCGTGTATAATGACAAATTTTTTGTATTTTCCAGTATCTTTGCATAGGGGGAGATTGTGTACCTCTTTCGTCCATTTAATATTTGCTTTAATTATTCGTGGGTAGTAAAAGTGAAAACCGCTTTCCAATATTACCTTTATAAGAACACCGTCTTTTTCAGAGTTTAATATTCGCCTTATATTTCCGGGTTGTTCTACATATTCGTGGCCGTCTAAAGCCAAGATCCATTTTGTTTTTACTCCTTCCTGCGCGAAATTTCTTGCTTTAGAAAAACTGTTTTCCCATTTGTATTGTTTTAGAGTGTCCGCGTATTGTTTGGCTATTTGTAGCGTGTTGTCCTGACTGTTTGTATCGACAGAAATGACAATATTGTCCACGAAATTTATACACGATAAAATCGCTTTTTCTAATCCTTTGCCCTCATTTTTAACAGGCATGACTAAAGAGATTAGGTTTTCGTTTTCTTTATGTAAATTTACTGTCAATAATATCCTTTCCCTAAATCCTTCGTAGTTGTGAAATTCTACCTTGCCAAATTCTTTAAATTTTTTCCGTAGTTCCGGGACCGTAAATTGCCTAATGTGGTTTTTATCTAATACCTTGTTGCCGTTGGGTACTGAAACTATCCATTTTGAGTTTTCGTTGCTGAGTAATTTTAGATTAGCGAAAAGATTTTTATCATCCGGTAGGTGCTCCAAAAATTCTGCTATGACTATGGTGTCAAATTTACCATAAACATCAAGAGTTTTCGCTGTTGCGTCCTTGACTAAAAATTTTGCGCTTGATCGCCTCATTTTTTTTGCTAAATCAAGCCCGATATTTGAAATGTCTAATCCTGTGTAGTCGCCTTTGTAAAAATCGGCGAGATCGCCTGTGCCGCAGGCGATGTCTAAAACTTTACCGGAGCATAAGTTTGCTATTGCGTCAAATCTTATGGGGTCTGTGTGTACATTCCCGCCGTGTTTTTTGTAAAAATTGTTGTAGTTTTCTTGGGACATTTTATTGTGTTACTACTTTTTATGTTCTCCAACATCTCCCTTTGCAAGCCCAGCATTTCATATCGTTGCCGAAATAATATCCTGCGTGTGCTTCTTGCCGCGTTAATCTTCGCATTTTAGATTCGTATCTAACAGCGCCGCAGAAGTGGCATTTATGCCTTCTTTCGTCAGAGTGTATAATTTTTTGTGATATTGTTGCCATATCTTTTCATAGGTTCGCTTAATAGAGCTATACGATTGATTTACAACACAACCTTACCTCTGGGTAATTCAAAATTGCTGATTAGCAGTTCTTTCCCACTTTTTGACTTTGGATTAGCGTTGTATCTTAATACAAATGACTTAAAATAAATTTCGTGTAAAAAATAATCTATCACAACCCCAGTATCAGTATTCTTTTTGCGGAAAAGAAAATCGCCATTTTTAAAATTCTTGAGTATATGTTCTTTTGTGGTTACAACCCCAAACTTTTTGAGCAATCTTACTGCTTGAGTTGAGGTGAGAGATTTTTTTACTTTCATATACTTTAATTATAATGTAGATACTCCGGAGTGTCAACATATCGATATGTCGCCACATTCTATTTATGTTATAGCAGAAAACCCCCTGTTGTATAGGGGGCTTTATTGCTTTTCCCACAAGGAAAGAAAATGCGTTTAGTTATGCTCCAGCTCCTGTCATATCTGCTACCATTAAAGCGGTCTGGGTTGCTGTCCAACTTGCCAATGTCTTTGTGTAAGGGGATCCTGTAAAGTCAAGAGCGATCGCGGCTTTTGCTAAAAGATATAAGCCGAGGGCTTTATCATAAGGGGCGATTGTGTCGTAGGTTAAACTGAAATCGGCGATGACTAAGGTGTCGGCGTTGACTTTTAGCGCAGCCCAGAGGACTGTCAATGCTGTCAATTCTGCTAACACCGAAGAGAAATTGCCGGTCATTGTGGCTCCGGCTCCCGCGATGTAATTGTCTTTGATATACTGTACCAAGTATGACTGTTTGGATTGTTTGTCTGGGATTAGGTCTAAATCTTTTAGTTGGGTGTGAAAACCGCTGTCTTTAGATACTTTTCCCACCGCTTTGCCAGTCCCCCCGATAATAGTTCTGATATTCCCTTGACCGGCTGACTGAGGGTTAGCGGGTGTTACCCATTGTCTAACGGTTTTGATACCTTTCCAACCGATAAAAACTAAAGATGAGGCCAATTTACCTCGGGCATCGTCCGAGTGTAGAGGTCCATATACTTTTGCCATATAATTAACAAACTGTGAAATTATTTAGTGCCTACGCGACTTTTTAATTAGATTGTAGGTATTCCTTAATAAATAAATTGTAACCGGAAAACTTTTTATACTTTGCTCTCTCATTATAAACATCTTTTTGAGATATTGTCAAGTCCTTCCATGCGCCAACGGCTTGACCGTATAATTGCCGATGTGCTTGTTGAAGCAAGGTGCGGGGATTTGTTGGAGTGTAAAACCTTCTTCTTACCACTATCTGCTTTTTGGCTCCTCTTCTAACTTGATAAATGCCGTAGAGTTCGTTATATTCGCCATACAAAAATTTTCCATATTTCCGGGCGCCGTATAAAGTGGGGTGGCCTAATTTTTTCTTGATTTGGTCGCCCATTGGTATTTTGGCGACATCCACTATTGCCATAGATTATAAAAATATTGGTTTAACCTCTTGACAGTTTCTATTTCTTGTATTATAACCGATGTTTCAAAATTGATAGTAAAAGCGTTCATTGTGTAGTTATGACTTCCTAAAATTGCTATTTTACTATCAATTAGCATTAGTTTAGTGTGGAGCGTTTTTTTTGATTGTATTTTTTTCGTTTTGATATTTAGCTGTGATAAAATTCTGTCGATATAGGGACGATCTGTTAAAATTTTGATTTGCTTCCCTTTCTTAGAAGCGTTGATTATTGTGTTATTAAATCGTTGGATAATCGAGCCGGGCTGATCGGGGTACCAGCGCCATTCAAAAACGATGATGTTGATTGAGTTTTTAGCCCGCGCTATTAGCGGGATTACTTTCGGACCAAATTCGTCGCCGATGATTATTTCCATAGATTATGTTTCTGTTTCATCCGTGTCCCGGATGATTTTGCGGATTACTCGGGCAGGTTGGTCATAGAGTGCGATATAGACATAGTTTCCGTCAAAGGATAAGCCGAAGCAGTTGGAGTCGCCTATTGTCGCGGTCCAAACGCTAACAGTGGCCATAGTAGAGCGGTCTATCTTAATAACTTTAGCGGGGGAAACATAAAGCCCGGCATAGATGTAGGTTCCGTCAAAAGTCGTAGACCTGCATGATTTTTCCCCTACCGCCCCTGTCCAGGTATCGACCGTGGTCATCCCCGAGTGTTCTATCTTAATAATTTTAGCGGGGTCAATATTAAGCCCGGCATAGATGTAGGTTCCGTCAAAAGTGAGGGCGATTGCGTAGGATTCCCCTACCGCCCCTGTCCAGGTATCGACCGTGGTCATTGTAGAGCGGTCTATCTTAATAATTTTAGCGGGGTCAATAAAAAGCCCGGCATAGAGGTAGGTTCCGTCAAAAGTGAGGGCGATTGCGTAGGATTCCCCTACCTCTGCTGTCCAGGTATCGACCGTGGTCATTGTTTCTGGGTCTATCTTAATGACTTTAGCCGGGTCAATATTAAGCCCGGCATAGAGGTAGGTTCCGTCAAAAATGAGGGCATAACAGGATTTTTCCCCTACCGCCCCTGTCCAGGTATCGACCGTGGTCATTGTTTCTGGGTCTATCTTAATGACTTTAGCCGGGTCAATATTAAGCCCGGCATAGAGGTAGGTTCCGTCAAAAGTGAGGGAGTAGACATAATTGTATAGCCCTATTCCCGGCCAGGTTGCGACCGTAGCCATTGTTTCTGGGTCTATCTTAATAACCTTAGCCGTAGGGCCAGAAATTCCGACATAAACATAGGCCCCGTCAAAAGCGAGGGCGCGGCAGTAGTTGTCCCCTACCTCTGCTGTCCAGGCTTTTTGCGGGATTTTTTCTGCTTCGCTTTCCCACATTGCCAAGAGGCGTTTCCAGGCCGAGATGCTGCGTCTGTGTTGTTCCCAAACCGCCCCTTTCTCAATTTTGTCGGCAACTATGCTTCTTATTAGGTGGTCTATTATTTCACTGGCTTTGTGGGAGTATAAACTCTCTCCTTCTTCTATGTGAGCGTTGGGGTCGTCTTCGTGGTCTTGTATCTTTCGGTCGATGGCTTCTTCGATTCTTTCCATGTCAATCTGAGAGGCAGGTAGGTTTGCCCAGGTCGTGGTGGTCGGGCTTGGAGGGCCGACCCCCCACTCTTCAAACATACAATCTACCCCGGAGTAAACTCCCCAGTCAACGCCGCTGTCGGTGCTTCCGCAATAAGTGCCTCCGGTATATGTGGGTTCGCTTGTGTCTGCTCGCCAAGATAATTTATTTGAGGCGTCCCCGCTGACGGCTCTGATCACGATTGCGTACTGGGTGTCCTTTGATAATTCGGCGCCGCCGCCCAGTGTTATCTCGTACCATTCGCCGTCGGTGTCGTCGGTGATATTTACTCCCTCTATTGTGCCGCTACATAAATCGCCGCCAACGGCTTTGCCTGCCGCTGTATTTCTTATACTGATTGTTATTGTCCCCGGAGCGCCTACACGGAAAAACATCAGTTTTAATTTGCCGATTAACTGGTCCACTTCAGGCGTGAAAGTTTGAGCGCCCCAATTGTTGCCGTAGATGTCGCGGTCGCCGTCAGCGCCGCTATTGTAATGTTGATATAAGCGCATTTTTTGGTAAATTTGGGTTATTGATATTTTAAAATGCTCCGCCGAATTTGTCCCTTTGGTATTCTATGTCTATTCCTAAAATAATAATTTCGTTTGTCACCTCGAGCGCACTGGCCGCTATTCGTCTTAATCGGCAGCCAAGAATATCCCCTGGCGCGATTTCGTTGCCCTCGCCGTCAATGTCATAGTCAACGGTATAAATTTCGTGATATTCGTCATATTGCGCGTTTCGGTCAGTCAATATTGTTGTTTCTACATCTACATCGTTGGATGTGACGGGGGTCACTTCTTCGTGTTTGGTATTTTCCCACGCCAGTCGGAGTTGGAATTTGTCGCCGACATCTTCGGCTCCGGCAAGGCAGGCGTGAATTTTAACTCGGATGTTGCTTGCTCCATCCCAGCGCTCCGGTACTTTGTGCGTAAAGTATAGCTCCTCGTGGTCGCCGGCATATACCGGCAAGCTGTACCCCCAAAACAGTCCTACTTGGACCTGATCGGGGACTGCTTGCTTTTTAATTTCGTTAAGGTTTATTTCTGGGCGTACAGTCAGCTTTTTCGGACTTAAAAATGTTTCAAGGGCTATAACCTCGGCGTCAAGTTTAGTTATGTCTTCGGCATAGCCGATTGTTTTCTTGTCCTCGTCGTATACTACGCCCGATTTGTTTTCTTTTGTTCTTGGCGAGTAAACCCCGCCCGGAAAATCTGCCATAATTTTTTTGTGTTAGTTTATTATTTTATTCCCAGAGGGTACCGTCCGGGAGCTTTAGGGGCGGCTTATCTGCGTATTTGTTTTTAATATATTGTTGCATAAAACAGAGGTACCCGTTGTAATTCTTCGGGTCGGCCGGGAGGCTAACGGCCGGAGGAGGCGTGGGGGTTTCGTAGTTAAAAGTTACTTCGTTAAACTCGTATTCGTTAAACATAATTTAATTTCTACTTATCCAATGCTCCATAACATAGATATAAACTGTTTTAGTAGCAGCGGCAGTGTTTTGTAACTGTAAACAAAATTTTCCTGCGCCGGTTGTTGCTGTCGGTAAATTAGAGGAGTGAGTTACTTCAGCCCCACCGTCTATTTTAACCCCCACCTCTACTCCACCCTTCCACCTGATTTCAATTTCGTGTATATCCTGTGTAACGGATCCTATTTCTGTTGTAGATTCCCCTGCGCTATCGCGGGCTACGACATAAGCCGTTGAGTTTACTATTTTTAGTCCAACATATCTGGCGGCGCCCGGATCTCCTAAAACTACATAAAATATCATATCTGTAATTGCTTGTGGATTTGTAACCATTCTTAAATAAGCATTTCTATCCCAAGTCACCAAATCGTTTTCTATAAATATAAGCCTATTGCACGAAGCCCGAACATAGCTGTTACTTGACGCCCCTGTTGTCAGTTTCATTGATTCAGTCGTAAAAGACACCGTTCCAGTGCTTGTTGTCCATACATATATATTATGTTCGGTGGGTATAATCGTTATCCTATATGCCGAAAGAAAAGCCCCCTCGCCGATTTTTCCTTGAATTTCTTTAATAATTTCGGCGGTAATTCTTTGTTTTACCGTCGCCCCAGCACCATGAGCCGCGGCGACTGTTTCCTCTTGCGCCCGGTCGCAAGTTAAAACATCGCCGGTTCTTGAGGTGCAGAGTAAAATTTCGTCCTCAATAGAAACTGGGAAATTAGAGGCGGAAAATTTAGCCCCCTCGCCAGTGGTTACTGTTAGATCGACAGGGTCGCTGTCGTCTATCCCCGAAGCAAGCAGGCTGTGCGCGTTGTTTTTTGTACTTAAAAAAGACATAGTTCTATTATTATATTTATTAGCTTTTTATCTAAGGGGCTGTGATAAAATCGTTCCACTGCTTTTTGTCGGCGGCGTTTAGAGATTGCCATTTCCCCAGGGCTTCTGCATAATGGGCGCGCATTGTTGTTTGGGCGGCTGAGGGTGTAAATTTTTTTACGCCGCCGGGCTTGTTGTAGTGGGTAGCGAAACCTCTTTTACCATAGATTTTGAAGATTATATTGTTCCCAATTTGTTTTTGGGCCTTGTCGCTATGCAAAGGCCCAGTGACTTTTACCATATAGTTTATGCCGTCTTTGATTTTTTAGGGGCTTAGAATGCGTTTTAGCGCTTCATATTTCTGAATTTTGTAAATTATTGCTGTATTATAGCAAAAAACCACGAAAAAATCAAAAAAAACAAATTAAACTAACTGCTAATTTTCGGCTATTTCTTTTTTGATTATTAGACATTGTATTTGAGCTTTACATTAGTATCTTTGTTTTTACTTTCTAATTCTATATTTACTCTCACTAACTTCCTATCTTTTTGAATACTAATATTTACAATTAAATCTATATTTACTCTATCTGTATTTTGCTTTACTAATATCTAAATTTACAATTAAATCTATATTTACTCTATCTGTATTTTGCTTTACTAATATCTGTATTTACAATTACTAACATCCAAATTTACAATTAAATCTATATTTACTATATCTGTATTTACAATTACTAACATCCAAATTTACAATTAAATCTATATTTACTATATCTGTATTTACAATTACTAACATCCAAATTTACAATTAAATCTATGACGGATATGTTGACTTATAACTTGCTCCTTCCGGTAGAGTTATCGGTTCCCAATGTCGTAGTACCTGAAAGAAGCCACGATTAAAGGTCTGTTCTATTTGATTACAAAAAGGATCTCGGACCCAATTCTGACCTGACCACTCCGCATATTTGAAAGTTCCGTAGGTTCTGATTCCGTAGTCGGAGTAGAAGTTTTGAGCAGAGTGTATCATCTTGGGATTATCAAAAAGTAAAGTTCCTCTCACTTTATAAAGCTGGAGATATAGGTGGTAGGATATCGCCAGTTCGGGAAGTTGGCTGATTTCTGCTTCTGCGGTATCCCAATCGGACTGTAAAGGTATTTCTATCGTTAAGTCACGATTTAAGTTCTGTCCCTGATAAAGATGACGAATTGAGGCGTAGAAATGGGCGAAACTTCCTGGTCCAGTAGAGATTAGATTTGATTTGTAGTTGATAGCTATTTTAGCAGGGAGGGCAAACATTTCGTTAATCTCTACCGGTTCGTACATATTCTTTTTAGCTATAACCTTCTGGGCTATCCAGTAAGAGGAGGGGTGAGATTGGTAAAGTTTAATTTCTTCGGCCGGGGCTTCTATTAAAATCTGCCCTACCATATTTTGATGATATTGGTTAGGGGTCGCCACTCCTTCTAATCCAAGTTTGATTCTGCTACATTGGTCAGCGACAAAAGTTCTCCAGCCGTGTTGTTGAAAGTGAGGGTCTGCGCTTTTCCAATTCTGTTTTGTTACATCGCTAAAATCTGCCCATAGCGCGCCACATATAGATAGATAGCTTCTGTTCTTTATCTCTTGTAACTTTTTTTTAGATAACGCCGCGGTTTTAGTTCTAATTCTGGGAATAGTAAATCTATCCATGCTTTGAAGTGAGGAATAGTATTTTTCTTTTAATTCTGTTGGTATTTGTAAATATCCTGTTTTAGCCATTAAATTATTATAACATATTTACTCTGTAAATGTCAGGTAGCGAGTAAGGTATATTTATGAGAATACCAAAAGAAATAGCGCGGTAGGTGGTGAAGGGCGCTCGGTGGTAGAAGGGTCGGGGGGCTTCGCCCCCCCCTATCCCCTTCGCTTCGCTCTGGGGACAGGATGTCCCCCCAAACAGCAAATAGCACGGTTTCTGGTAAAGGAAGCTCTGTGGTAAAAGAATCGGGGGGCTTCGCCCCCCCCTATCCCCTTCGCTTCGCTCTGGGGACAGGATGTCCCCCCAAACAGCAGGTCGGACGGTTTCTGGTAAAGGGCGCTCGGTGGTAGAAGGGTCGGGGGGCTTCGCCCCCCCCTATCCCCTTCGCTTCGCTCTGGGGACAGGATGTCCCCCTCCCCGGGGAGCCAACAAGGAAGGAACAACGGCTTGCGGAAATTCTTGGCTTGCTGGTTTTCTGGTCTAAAAAAGTTATCCACAGGTTATCCACTTTCTTATTTCTTCAAAAACAGTGGAAAAACAGAGGGGAAAAAAGGTATTGCCCTGCGGGCAAGACACCCCAAAAGGTATTGCCCTACGGGCAAAACAATCAAATATGCTTCTAAGAGGGTGCCAATAACCGTACTCTCAAATAAACGCCCTTAAAATTGTATGCCATTGTCTACAATGGCGTAATTTTTATTAAAAAGCCGCACGCCCCGCGCGCGGCCTCCCCCCAGCCCCACCTCTGGGGGGAGCGCTCGTAAAAAAGCACTTTTTGCGGCTACGCCGAAAAAGCACCTTTTTCCTTCGCGCGGCTACCCTCCCAAATGCCCCACCTGTAATTTCCTACAAAAAAAACACAAGGACTTAACGATAATGAAAAGGAAGTGGTAAGAAATCCGGGGGGCTTCGCCCCCCCCTATCCCCTTCGCTTCGCTCTGGGGACAGGATGTCCCCCTGAACAGCCACCCACCACAAAAATTTCTGCGCGCGGTGTAAATAGCAACTCCTCTAAATAAAGTAAGTGGTTCCACCGACCTCGAAAAATTTTTTTTAGAAGCCCTGTTTACCCCAAAACAGTGCTTTAGAAAAAGTAGAACAAAAATAGAACAGACGAACCCTAAATAGTTTTCCACTGTTTTTCCACTGTTTTTGAAGAAATAAGAAAGTGGATAACCTGTGGATAACTTTTTTAGACCAGAAAACCAGCAAGCCAAGAATTTCCGCAAGCCGTTGTTCCTTCCTTGTTGGCTCCCCGGGGTGGGGGACATCCTGTCCCCAGAGCGAAGCGAAGGGGATAGGGGGGGGCGAAGCCCCCCGACCCTTCTACCACCGAGCGCCCTTTACCAGAAA
>Ga0307928_10002823_pt1 | contig 13284 bp, 13 predicted proteins | sample AceLakmetagen232_FD_201815 | JGI IMG/M metagenome (GOLD analysis project Ga0307928, IMG submission 201815) | Saline water microbial communities from Ace Lake, Antarctica - #232 | ecosystem: Environmental > Aquatic > Non-marine Saline and Alkaline > Saline | place: Antarctica: Ace Lake... | reverse complement strand
CTTTATCATCAAGATCTGAATTATTAAATTCAATTACAATATCTTTTATTTTAACAAATATAGGGCCAAGAATATCAATAATACCACCGGTTACTGTAGCAAGAGACTCAAGGCTTGTTACAACAAGAGACACTGCAGTTTTCATGCCCTCAACAGTTGTTAGGTCAAGATCATTTTCTACAAAAAGGTTGACAATCTTATCCCACACCTCCTTTACTTTTTCCTCAAGGCCTGATATGTTAAGCTTCTTTATAACCGTTTCAAATGAATCTGCAATATCCGTAAAAACATCTCCTATTACAAGCTTAGCATCCTTCCACGATTGCATCTTTCCAAATTCAGTTGTTATTGTTCGCAATGCTGAAACAAATTTTTCTTCAAAAGTTTTTGTTTCTATTTTTGCCATTGTTCCAGATAACTCACCTATCTCTGTTTTAGTAGAACTAATGGCCAAAGCTGCCTTTGTTCCTAAATCCTCAAACTGAGTACCCATAAGGCCAACCCCAGCATTGAATTGAACCGACACGTCTTCTGTTTCGTTAAGTTTTCCCTGAATTATATCAAAAGCTTGTATGGCAGTCATTTCCCCGGATGCCATCTTTTTTCCGAATGCTACCGGGTCAATACCTAAGCTCTGCAATGCATCATTTGTTGTCTTTGAATCGTCCTGAATTCTAACTCTAAATTCTTTAAAGAGATCGGCTGCTCGATCAGTGCCAAGGAAGCCCTCTGAAAAACCAGTCTCCATTATAGAGAAAAATTGCCCCGCATCTGCCCCGCCGTTGGCAAACTGTGTTGAATATTCATTTATGGATTCGATAAAATCTCCAGATCCATGGAGTCCTTTTTGATATCCAGCCACAATAAAATCAAAAGCTTCCTCTGAAGATAACCCAAAATTCGTCATTAAGTTTTTTACGCCTGACAAAGATTCGTTTACGTCCACATCAAATGTTTTTTGAATTTTAAGAGCTTGCTCAGTAACTTTACCGATGTCTATTTCAGCACTGTCTCCAAGTTTTTTCTGTGCAAGGATAACAGCTTCAAAGGACGCTGCCATGTCTTCGCCGTATCCGGCCTTGTATACATCAAGAGCAACATCTTTAAACTTTTCAGCTTCTTCAGGCAGCAACCCAAGACTATTGACCATTTTATCGGTTTCTTTCTCAATCCCTGCTGAGGCTGTAACTCCTGCAATGGCAAGCCCTACAATGGCCGCGTCAAGAAGTGCTACGAGCTTTGTAGCATCTGCGAACGGTTGACCAATATCTTTCATATCATTGCCAAAATCTGTAACATTCCCGCTCATAGTGTTCAGCGTTTTAGAAACAGAATCCGTACCGGCAAAAATAATCTCAATTGTCTTTTTTAGATCAGCCATTCTTTCTTTTTCTCCGCTCGTTTTGCTCGGTATAAAATCTGTTCCACAACTCCATTTCTATCTGTGATAACCGGCCATATGGAAATTTGTCTGGCATTATTTGAAACAAAAATTGTCCTGATTTGTCACATAAATACATTGCATTTTGTATCAAGTTGTTACCATACAGCCTATTTATTCCCCCAAATCTGCACCATCTCCCGTTAGGATTATTATTGCATTTGTGATTTTTGTAAAAGTCGTTATTTTCGACTCTGCAAGTTTTACGCATAAATTCGCAGGGAAGGGTGGTATCGATGCAAATTCAAGCAATTTGTGCCGTCTAACAAGTTCTTCAGGAACTATATCATTGTTTTTATTCAAAAGAGTTTCAAGACCTTCTTGCAAGTCTTCATTCGTTCCTTTTGCAATTGCCTCAGTCATTATTTTTACTTTGCTTGCAACACTGGCAGCCTCATTTGCAATAAAAAGCTCGATACCAGTCAAATTCCTAACTTTCCATTCTGGTTTTTCATCCTTTCCGAAAAAAGCTTTCAACTCTGGAACTTGAATAGTTTTAGTCACATAGGTTATTTGTGCGGCATTAAACTTTTCTAAATCAAAGGACATTTATTTGCTCCTGTTTTATCACTCCAAAAAGTTTATGTGGCAGGGTGCCGGAGCAATCACCTTTTCCTGGTATCCCAGTAGCCACATAGGGAGAAAACTATGAACTAAAAAGAACAGTCTTTTTAGGTGCTGAAATAGTACTCGCTACTGATATATCCTCTGCGACCGGGTATGTAGTTACCAGGCCCAATGTGCCCTGTGTTAAAGAGTATGGAGTTTTGTTTCTATTAGGATAAAATCTGAACACAAGGATCTCATCTTCATCAGCTATTAGGGCATCTGTTATGCCATCATTTAGCCCGTCCGCCGTAAAACTGGCCTGGCCAAGGGTACTTGCCACACTGCCAAGAGTATTATTATACACCTGTTTTGAAGATGTAGAATGGTTGTTTTGGGCTGGTTTGAAATCCACAGAGTTCCCTATCTCGGTAAAAATGGGAGTATATCCAGATACATAAACAGGTTTAAATGCATCCCCAGTATGAACACCTACACTTTGTGCAGTATCAAGCTCAACGTAAGCGTTTTTTTGTGCAACAGCATCAGCTTTATTACCATCTCCGAGATTTGAAACGGGTAATTTCCAGGCTGGCATGTCAAACCTCTCGACGTGTGTCCCGTCAGTTTGAAAAATCTCAGCAGAGGTGATAATAGCGGAGGCAGAAGTAGTGAGTCTTATTTGACCCACTTCAATACTCCCGACAGCTACAAATGGGGGGCCACCTGCTCCGCCCCTGGTCTCTGAAAATACAGTGCCGGATGCTGCGTCTGTCCCTGGAATAACTTCCACCGTTGTGCCGTCGGCAGCAAGCTGAACAGAACTTATTTTTGCAACATCAGTTGCTGGTCTCACCGCCCCGGATGCCATCTCAAGAGCTGCTTCAGCCGACACCGTTTTTAAGATACCGACAAGATATGCTGTGAAACCGGCAATATTAACAGTATCAGCTGCCGTCCCTGGTGTAAGCAGGTTTCTACCTGTTACAACCCCATCAGGCCTTACGTTTAATTCATAACCACTCTTATCTGAAAAAATTGTTTTACCTGAAACGGTATAAATTTTTTGATCCCCAGAATCAATTCCCGCCGTATAATCGAAAAATGCGCGGGCTGATTCTCGTTCCAATTTTGCAATCTTTGCTGTTGCCATTTGTTACCTCTCTTATATTTTATTGCTGATACGGGTTTCCTGTCAGCGTATCATATCTTATTTCAAATTCTATAAATGAAGAGGTGACGCTATCCTCCGCATTTGGAAAATCAGCAGGGCCACCAGTTTTATATTGTACATCTTCAACCAAATCAGAGACTTCAGTGTCAGGGTTCGTCATTGCCCAGATTAAATCACCAAGGATTTTTTCCTGAATAATAGAAGGATTTATACTCCCGAACTCCATTAATCCCTCCACTCTAATTACCATTGTACATACATTTTTATTGTATTTACTGGTGATCTCTTCGACACTTGGCCACAGGACACAAAATGGTAGATTCTCAGTCTCAAGGTCTTTAACAGCACGAAAAACTGTTTGACCTATATTTGTATTAAAATCCTCAAAAACATTTGCGATTAAAATATCAGATAACCGGGTTGTATATGCTGCAATAATTTGCTCCCTGATAGTATCATCCATGACGTCTTAAAATCTCCTCAATCTTTTTATCAAGATTTTCAGTTAATAAATTTGCAGCATCTTCATTAATAGGAGTCAATATTTCGTCTTTCGACAAAATATCCTCTATTCTCGGGCCTGTTAATCGTTCAATTGGCAATCTACCAACTCGTTTCCCATTAGATCCCAAGGCACGCCACCAAACATTAGGAGTCCCTTTTACCGTAGCTATAAAAGCATGTTTTAGAGTTTTTCTAATACTCGTTTTTAAAACCTTAACTTTCGTTCCTGCCCACGTCTTTTTCTGAGTAGCACCAAAATTGATTAGACCAATCGGTTCACCAGTGGCAACCACTCTGCCAGAGATGTTTCCATAATTCGCTTTTTTAATCGACAGATCTTGATTTATCCGACTTGCTTTTAAATTTAATTCCTGCCCTAACCGTTTTTTTACCTGCACTTTTGTTGTTGTAGCGGTCTTATTTATTGCTGTAACCAGGGCCTTAACTGCACCATTCTTTATATCAGACAGCAACGATTCAACCGCCGCAACATCATTTCTATTTATAGTAATGCCATTTGTCATTTTACCACCAATCTTATATATCTACCGTCGTTTGATTCTATCCGTTTAACGGTATATGTTATGCCGTTCTTCACGAAAATAGAACCATGTCTCGGTTCACCGATTTCAGAAACAAAACCCTCTATAACTGTTCCTGTTTCCACAACTGTAACGTTATAAGAATCCGGCTGTAAAATAACATCATGATCAACTCGAACCGAACATTCCACAGAATTCCCGGAAACAGGCGTATAAATAGCTGTTCCACAAAAAATTTTTGCTGAACTGTTTACCAGGGTTTCTGCAAAATTATCAAAAATCATCGAATCACCCCTAAGAGGTTATATTCTCAAAAAGATATGAACAAGCTGTACTGAGGTTGCTTTTTATTGCGAGATCGGAGTCTCTGGATGCAATCAAAGCCTCTCCGGTATCATGCCTGACTCTTATAACATCGCCTCTAATCTCTTCTTCTCTGTATGATTCGACAATATGCCCGCCGCCTGATTCCTCGGTCCAAAGAAAAGTTCTTCCTATGCAAGGTTCTGTAAGATCCATGGATGAAGAAATCTTTGTCAACATGGCATACTCACTACTCCAAAGATCAGCAATCGATGCGTCCTGCCCTTTCTTTGCAGAATCATATACCGCTCCACCCACCATTACCTCTGGAACATCAAGGATTTGTGCAAGCTGTTGCAAGCTCATTCTATTAATGTCCTGTCCTGGGAAAGTGTATTTGATTAAATCAATAATCTGGTCAACCCGTTTTAAATTCAAATACGTTGAATAAGCAATAATAAGCACATTTGGAAGTATCCCACATGCTGATCTAATCGAAGATTTCCCGGTTGCAATATCATCAAGAGGGGTCGCGTTTGTTGCATCGTCCCATTCATTCGTAATAGAATTTGCGGTAAAATTGGAATCGTTAAAAATCATATCAGCGACTCGTTTCTCCTGACCACGCAAAATAATATTTGTGGCTCGTTTTACGGCAACAGCTTCGGCGTCAAATTTAGAACCATAAAGTTTCCGTTCTCGATCGTCAACCGCTTCCTCCCATCCATTTTCAGATGTAGAATAAAAGCCCTCTTCCCACTCAAAATCTGACCTGGGATATTTCCCTCTCATTGCCCGTTTGGTAGTATGCATTTTAAGCATGACTTCCTTTGGCATGACCGGATAACTCGCTGTTTGTTTTGCGACAGGCATAATCGGCATAACTTTAGTCCCAATAAAGCCCATTAACGCTTGATCTTCCTGCATATATTCTTCCACCAGAACCCCCAGGTCAGGTCTCTGGATCGCTGTGTCACTTGTTGGGTGTGCCATTTTATATTTTCCTCGCTATTAAATTTTAAACGAACGTGGCAGTTGCGTAAATTGTAACATACTCTGTACCCATCCACATTAGGTCAAGAACCTCTCCAGCCGCATCGAAAGTTGCTACTTCAGGGTCAGACGTAGTATGTTTTGCAATAGTCACTGTGCTTGATGTAGACGCCTCAGTCATAATCATCAAAGTGTGCCTGCCGACAACCGTATCATCCGCCAGTGTAGCGGTGATCGCACCACCCACGCTGTTAAGTAAATTAGTAGAGCCCGGAACAATCGCAGGTGATCCCGTGGTCAGTGTCGTGAAATCCGTGGAAGGTGCCGCAAAAATCGTTACATACTCTGTGCCTGTCCATTCAATGACAACTGCATCATCAACCGTATCGAAAGTGTATACTTTTGCATCACCTTCATCGTGATGGGCGATGGTAACCGTGGAACTGTTACTGGCCTCTGACATTACAAATTTTGTCTGCCTACCGATTTCGGTATCATCGGCCAGGGTCGCGTCCACGGCGTTATCAGTGGAATCAATTGTATTAATGGAACCAGGGACAACCACAGGGGCGGCAACAGTTAGATCAGTGGCGACTTCAGTCGTCTCACCAAACTGATATGGCAGGATTTCGATAATATCACCGTCAGCTGTGGCGGCCTCAATGGCAATACCGATTTTTTTATAAATTCCGCCTGCAGTTGAAATCGCACTGACTTTCCCGGCGGCTGCGGCATAAACAACAGCATCAGCGGCTATTACCCCGGCTGCTGTCAACTCTATTGTACCAGCTTCAGACAATAATCTGACTGCTACATTGTCACCGGAATTTGCTGCATAATCTGTTATTCCAATCGGCACATCCGTAGAAACAACAGTATTGTGGATAACGGTGCTACTGGAAAGCTTAACAAGCCTTTTTGCAGCAACATCGGCACCCGTGGTTAGGGTTATTGGGCTTTTAATCTCACTCATTTTTATTTGCCTCCTGCATGTTTTTTATAAAGCTCAGGAAATTCTTTAGCAGCTTTTGACATTGCTTCACGGGAAGAACATCCTTTTTCTTTTTTAATCCCATTCCATGCTGCCATGAAATCTTTTGGGCCTTCGGTTACACTTCCCACTCCACCAGCTCCGAGATTTCCGACTTGATCAGACTCAAGTCCTGCAAGGATTTTTGCTTTCATATCCTCTGTCTCTTCCTTTTTTTCAGGTTGCAAAGCTTTTATAGCCTCATACTGTTCAACTGTTACACCTGATTTTGCAAGCACTTCAAATTTCTCACCATCTGAAAAGTGAACCTTCGCAAGGGCAAGAACCTTCTCTGCTCCGGCTTTTTCTCCTTCGGCCAGGCCTTCTGCTTTTGAAGCCTGCTTAATTTTTTCAAGAAGCGCTGGAGCGTCCTTTTCCAATTTTTCTAATGTAATGTCCATAAAATTTTCCTCATCATGGATGTTAATATTTACGCCCTGGGGCGCTTCGTCAAACTTTGAGAACGTTGTTACTGCTGTGTTGTCATCTGCTCCAAGCGGAACAAATGATGTTTCAAAAACTTCTGATTCAAGCCAAATCTGAGCAGGGCCTCTTACAGTTTTACCGTTCACGACCTCTTTGGCTCCTCTTTCCAATTCAATTATTTTCAAGGGCTGCACACCTATCGACGCTTGCCACGGAAAACCTTCGTCAGCGAGACCCTTAACTTCCTTTGACACATCTGTAACCTGCGAAAATCGACCCTTCACAAAAAAGCTTTGATCTGTATAAGTGCTGTTTGAATAACCAACTATTTTATCCCTGTCATGATTTTTCAATATAGGGATTTTATCTCTTGCGGTAAGTCCATCGAGATCAATTGCAAGCCATCCCCACCATCGTTCTACCATCTCCCCGGTATATGCCTCAATCAGAAAATTATTTTTATCGTCTTCTTTTTTCAGCAATGAAACTGGAGCAGATAATGACAGTTTTGTGCATTTTGCATCTTTCAATTTTATTTTTTTATGCATCTTTTTCACCATCCTCAGCTTTTTCAGAGTCTTTATCTTCTTTCGACTCATCATTGTCCTCACTTTTTGCGTCAAGTTGACCGCTCGACAATGTAATAGGACGTCTAAAACCTTCATCCTCTTTCCATGCAGTATCAACAAAATTTGTATTTTTTGGGAGCTCTAACATTTCCCTAAAGGCTGCTTCATCGTCCTGTTGTGGTGTTAATCCACCAGCCCTAACTCCCACTCCATATGCGTCAAGCTTCCCCTTAATCTCATCAATTTCACTGACATCCTCTCCGTTACTCTCCTCTTTTTTACTCTCAGATTCAGAATTCTTTTCCCCGGCCAGCATGATGTTCTTTTCTTTCATTATTTCGAGTTCTTCCTCAATCTGTTCAGCAACTTCAAGGAATCCGGCCCCACCATCTTCGATAATAATTCTTTCAAGAGGCTTAACTCTGGCATTAAATTTTTCAATATTTGCCTTGATCTGTTTCCATGGCTCGATGTCGCCCTTCGGGGCACCACACCATTCCGTGTTACAATATTGATGTTTCTTTTCATAAAAATCAGTGATATCAAGCTCATCACGTAACCATGCCTCTTCCATCAACATCGTATACTTCTTCTGACAATCCTTTTGCCCGATTCTTTTTCGATGATATTCATAAACGCGCCAAGCTTCTAACATTGCAGACCTGAAACCTGCAAAAGAAACACCATCCACGTCTTTAAATAGAACTGGATATGGGATCCCGGTACTCACTGCAATCGTCTTTTTTATTAATTTTGTAAACGGTTCAAAGGTTACTCCTGGCCGAGCCGCTGATAATAAATGAGGTTTTTCTCCGGCTGATCCATACCAAACTTGCCCCGGGGAAAATTCTTGCATCCTATCGTCTTCGTCAAAATCTTCTGTGTTACTCACTGCGTCTGCTACCACCCCTGGATTTTCTGATTCAACGAAAAGTGACAATGCCGCTGTAATTACATTAGAGGTTAATTCAGCGGAAAGTAAATCAGAGAAGTCTCTGAAATATCTCATTGCAGGGGCTAATATCGGATAACCACGAAATTGTTCAGGATCTTTTGATATAAAATCATGCAAAACAATATAACGATGGCCTTTTTTTGCAGGAATACGCATAAAGTTTTTTGAATTATCGGTCATGTATTGGCCAGTTTCGCCAACTTTTTTTATCCAATAAGCAACTGGTTCTCCCCATTTTGAGATTTCAATGCCATCTCTTATATTTTCGTCTTTTCTTTTGTCAGTTGGAGTTTTCAACCTGGCCGGATTAATTACCTGGCTGGCAAGAGAATATGGCCGCATCGGTGATGGCTGCATAAGCAATATTTCTAAAGATTCGCCCATACCAAATAAACACCTTGTTTTCAGATGCTGAATTTCACCATCTGTCATGCGTCCAGCCACATCAGGATTTTGAGCCCATGCTTTATAAATCGCTTTTTGCTGTGCCTCTATTTTTTTTATCTGCTCCCTGGGCAAACCCAAAACTTTTGAGTTCAACGCTGGATTAGGCTGCAATCCTGCCCCGATTATTGTAGTCGCGAACGTCTCTACAATCCCAGCTGCATGTGGGTCGTCATTGATAAGATTGATCGCTCTTGAAACAATCATATCCCTATCAAGCGTTTCCTGATCTTTAGAAAATAAACGCCGTGGAATCCAATTCATCATCGACCCTGTTCTTTTTGCAGCATCTCTTCTATATCCAGGGAACCCGGTGCCGACTGATTTGGAACCAATTTTAAAAATACTTTGAAAGAATTCTTTAATCACGTTTTGTAATTCCTTGATTTATTTTTAACCCACCAGTACCATTCTCTTGTTTATATCGTTTTAACAACATGGATTCTCTAATATTTAGTGATGACAAGTCGGCCATAGTGACAGTCTTATCTCCCCATGTCCCTGATTGCCCTGACATAACGCTGGTAATTGCTGCCTGAACCTCTTCTAATTGCACTAATGTAGTTTTTAAAGCCATTTAATTCATCCATGACGGACGCTGATACCCGCCTTGTTGCTGTTGCGGTTTTCGTTTTTGTCGTCTTTTCTGTTTCTTAACTGTTACTTTTTCTGACAAAACGCTTAAATTTGACTCTAACTTTTCAAAATCTATCCTAACTATACCTGCTTTATAGGCGGCTGCAAGACAATAAACATCACAATCAAGAACATCATTTCGTTCTCTTGTCTTTATCCACCGATACCGTGGATAGCCATCAATAAACTTTTTTACCAGTTTTTCTGCTGTCAACTGCCTATAAAACTCTTCATCAAGACCCATTGGGAAATGGTAAAACCCAGGGCCATGTTCTAATATTTTTAATCTATTATAGATTGTGCCCTTAGCTGTGTCAACACCTATATTCCATAATTCAACACCATTTGGTATTTTGTGCCCTAAAAAATCAACATCTTGTGAAGAAGGTCGATTTAAAATTGGTTTACCTAAACTGCTTGAACCTTTCAATGCAAATACTTTCGGCCCACGTTTACGACAATAATTATAAACTGCTTGTGTCTTATGTCCTCCTGTATCAATACCCATCGACAGAATATGTAATTCTGCACCAGATGCATGCTTATACGATCTATTCAATAGGTCATCGAGTTGTTCCCATACATCTGGCAAATCAGGGTCTCCATATAATGCTGTCTGGTATATGGTCCAGTTCTCCTCATCTTTCCCGTATGCTTTCAATAAAAATTCGAGTCTATTATCCTGCGTATCTACACCAGCACATAAAATACACCCACCTTGCGGAATCGTTAATATCTTATATGGCTCTGCTCGCGTCATTAAATTTGTCCACTCTGGCTGCTCTCCATCCTCCTCATACGGTTCAGCGGCCCGAGTATTCACCCAAACTTTCATGGGTAACGAGTTACCTTTTTTTAATGCGGCCGCTGCTTTTATAAACTCCTCTGCTACTTGCTGCCACGACAACCACCCAAGCGGAGAATAAAGAGAATTAATTTTAAACCCACGCTTTTTTCTTTCAGGGAATTTATGGACATATTCACCTTTTGCCATCATCTCCGTTTTTTGCCACTCATCAATCCTCTTTTTGCAGAACTTGCACTTATACCAAGTGTCTATTATTTGCCCGTCATGATCCCGTTTAAATTTTATGCCATATTCAAAACCGATCCCGCCAAATTCTAAGAATTGCATTTCTCCACAATGTGGGCAAGGGACATAAAATAAGCCCTGGCTTGATTCGTCAAACTCTTTTTCAATGTGCGAGATCCCTGCAACAGTTGGAGTAGAATTAATATAGATCTTCTTTTTTGAACCAAACGCATCTGTTCTTTTTTTTAGCAGGTCATGCGGAGCCCCTTCATCTCCAGCATCCTGTGCAAAGCCATCCAGATCATCTAAAACTAAATAACGAATAGAATCAGATCTTGCAGACGCAGGAGAGTTTGAACCCGTGAACGTCCAGGAACCACCCGGAAACTCTTTTAACAATAGTGTATTTCCTGAAGTCCTTGACCTTACTTTCTTTATAATTCCTGTCAAACATGGCATGGAAGCAACAGACGGAGCTATCTTTTTTTTAGAATGTTTTTTCATCATGTCGTCTGTGGGTTGTGCCATCAAACATGGTCCAGGATAGAGATGTGCAACACAAAAAAGAAAATTATTAGCAAGTTCCGTGTTATGAGTCGGAATCATAGATTTGCCACAAAGAAATAGATTTGACTTTGAGTCAACTGAAATGCAACGAACAGGGGTGCTGTCAACCGGGGTTACGCTAATGATTCTACGTCGCTTAACTTCAAATGGCCTTTTTATTTCAGATGGCTTTTTCATTCTGTGTAATTTTCTTTTTAATTTAAAAACAGGCTTATCAGATTGGGCATAAAAATAAATGCGATATTGCTTTTTTATATCTGAATATCCCCCATGAGCCATTTTTACATGTTTCTGTGCCGGTCGTTCTTTTATTGAGGCTTTTAACCCAAGAGAAACAATTAATTCGTATACGCTTTTTGCAATCTTTAAATCAGATTGACAAAATTCTTGCCTGCCATCTTTCGTGATTGACCCGTCTGTATCCATTAAGCCCTGCAATAGCTCCAGTCTTTGGTTATATGAGCCCCTTAAATATTTTTTTGGGATATGTTTATTTTTAAGAAGATTTAGCTCTTTCAACTTAGAAAAAAACACATGCTTATGGATTATCGGGTCTGTTGGGATCTTGTATCTACCGTAAAGATACCTTTGCCTATTACATTTTTTACAAGCACCACTTTTATATTGCCCATCATCTAAATAACTATGACCTCTTTTGCAAAAAAGAGTGTCTTTTGGCTCTATGTGAATAGTTGCAACGTTTCCTTTATTATATTTTTCATACCGAACCTCTGCGTAATGCCCACTCTCTTTAATATGTTGACAAAGCTCCTCCGAGTCCTCTTTGCTTTGTGTTATTATCGAGCTTGCATTTGATCCATCCCCTATCCAACACCCCAGAACATATGGCGAAATTAAAAACTTTTTTTGGTTTGTGACTATTGATCCTGCAACAGAGATTGCGTATCTATTTCTTTTCATTTTGCTTTTTGAATAACACTCATGAATTGTTTCCATTATTTTTTGTGTAGAAAGAACCTTTTCTTTTAAAAGCTTATAATTACGGGTGTCAATAACAGCCCACTTATGATCTTTATCACAAATAATTACTGACCCATCAGAGAATAAGACTTTTCTACATTCATGATTTATGAATATTTCAGACGTAAAGTTTACATTGCATACCTTCCCTTTTTCATCATAAACTTGATCACCAACCGATATGTCGCCCATGGTTACCCATCCATCGTGGATAGGAATTTTGGTCTTTAAGTCAAGAGCAAAACCTGCTTGCGTTGGTTTGATTACAACAATTGTCTGTGTAGGGCTTTGTGGAGATAATTCCATCAGAATTTCTTCAACATATGGTGTCCTGGAGGTTCTATATTGTCCAGGCTCTACACTGGATTCTTTCGGTAGATATCTATATTTGTTTGACCAATCCACTAAATTTATATATGGATCTGGTTTGATACCTTGTTTAAAATGGAATATATATGATTCTTGTTTCATTTACTCAATCTTTCAAGGGCTGCGTTAAGCTCCTTAACAAGTAATTGATTCACAGTGTGTTGGTCAGTCATAGACGACAATTCAGCAGAAATCCTATCAGGTACATTGAGAATCGCATCTCGAACCTGTCGAGCAATATTGAAGAAATCTATTTCTACAGCTTCGGCTTTTACCAGAGTTCCGATCTTCTCCTCATACTCTATTTTTATCAACGCCGCTTTATACTGTGCAATAATTTTTTGGGAATCTGAAAGAGAGAGTTTCCCAGTGCCGGCTTTTTTTACTTGATCGGTCATCTCTTTTTTAGTAGGAGGGTTTTTCTTGACCTTAGCCTGAGCTTTTCTTTGAATCTGACTAACATTATCAGCTACACATTTATCAGCTAATTCAATATCATAATGTGGCTTGCCAGAAATCATTTTGAAGGCACCCTTAAGTTTCCCAGCTTTCCTCCACCTTGTAACTCGACTGGTATGGACTTTTTGATGCGCCGCATAGTCTTTCTGATTTGTAATAAATCCCATAATTGCCTTTCTCGTTCAGTTGCCGCAATGGTTGCCGCAACAAATAAACATTAAGAGCCTTTATTCACGCTACTGTTGCGCCTATTCTATTACCTTTTTCTACGTTTTTATCGAGCTTAGCCTCTCCGCATATTAGGAATTAACT
>Ga0307928_10002821_pt1 | contig 13291 bp, 11 predicted proteins | sample AceLakmetagen232_FD_201815 | JGI IMG/M metagenome (GOLD analysis project Ga0307928, IMG submission 201815) | Saline water microbial communities from Ace Lake, Antarctica - #232 | ecosystem: Environmental > Aquatic > Non-marine Saline and Alkaline > Saline | place: Antarctica: Ace Lake... | reverse complement strand
ATTACGGCCCCAAACAAGCTCAGCCTCTTCGGGTTTTTCGATCTGAATAGGTTCATACATAGGTCCATCTTCTGATGTTCCTATGATTACAACCCTTCTATTGCGAACAACTTGAGGCGGAGTAACATTTAAACCAAAATCCTGTAAATAAGTAACAGGTTGTGGTACTCTATTTTCTCTAGCCATTAGTTATCCTCCAATTAAGCGTATTTCATCCATTTGTCGAGAATCTTTTGTTGAGATTCTGCATGGTTTAAATAGTCATTTCCCTTTTCTGCAGGAAGCAGACTATCTACATCAATATTTAAATTGATCCTATTGATCGGTCCTACCGACTCAATATTTACTTCTTCAGTTCTGAAATAGTATAGGACAGAACGCACATGGTAACCGTTTTTCATTTGTATCATGGTGTCGTCCCTAACCCTACTCCACAAAAACATATTTTGAACACCAGATTCACGAAACATTCCTCGGTAGTTAGAGATATAGTTTAAAAACCAGTGAGTTAGAAGCTCTACTTCATAGTTAGATTTACTCCAGATGTTATATTGTACCAACATATCATAATGTTGGCCTTTGAGTTTAAGAAACTGAAGTAGCCTTCCACTTCTAGCTATTTGAGTCGAGGTGTTTTCGATTATGTATTGTTTTGTGGTGTCTCCAAATACAGCGATATACTCCCTGAATCTTGGACGCACTTCTTGAGTCCCTCTGAATGGGGGCCCGCTCATTGTTCCAGGCTCCATTCTCACAACGCCCCAAGTAATGGCATTTCTTGGAACCTGCGGGGGAGTATCATAGTTTTGCTGTTCCTTTGGTAAAAGGAACTCAGGGAAATCTGGACTAAACCAGATTCCACTGGGATAATATTCGTCTGGGGAAGCCCCTTTAAAAGGATATGCTCCAAAATCATTGTCTACACTCGATGAGGCTGGAACTTCTACTAAGTTTCCCATAGGAGCAAGTATTTCCAATGAATCGGCCATTAAGTTGTTGATTTCTAATGGCGTCCACATGTTTCCATTGGCTTTTAGTCTTCCTCCAACGGTCTTATTTCTAGAGTTAATAATGCTAGGATTATTGCTGCCTCCTTGATATGAAAAACTAAGGAAATTGGGTTTATTGGAGTTATTCTCTATAACCACGAATGAAAAATCTGGTGTTCTATCTTTAAACATTAGTAGCTTGTCTCATCAAGTTCAGCTTGTGTGCTGTAAAACTGCACATTCCCATTTTCTAATCTATATGGTTGTGCTGCAGTAATTCTATATCTATCTGACATTATAGACTGAGTAACTGTTGGTCGAGCCAAGTGATCGTCAACACTTAGTTCGATTATATGATCACCGCGTTTAGGTTTAACTGTATATTCAAAGTAGTAAATATATCTGTCTTCTTGAGCTACTCCTGCCTTTAGTGGTTCGAGAGGATTTCCTTTAAATGCTATAGGAACCCTGCGACTTCTAATTAGAACATCCGTATATACAAATGCAGGTCCGTTGATTCCTTCTCGAGTTCGCCTATTATAATATTTAGAAGTTTGACTCCTATCATATTGTCTTAAAACTACCCAGTGACCTTTTGGCTTTCTGTTCGCGTTTCCATAGAGAATATAATTCATCTCTAGTCTGAGATCAATTCCTTCTCCTTGAGAAACTAAGCCGCGATACATCTCTGTATTAATATAAGTGTCTGTTCCTATTACATCAGCTTGGAAGAAATTCATTATGTATTAAATCCTCTCCAATAATAGCCTTTTTCCCATGGTCCCGATGGCTCGTTAACTCCACCATTACGAACCACAGGTCTAATGACTCTATTATGTTGAGGTTCTCGTACAGGATGGGCGAAGCCTTTCGAGGTATCATGGTATCCTCGAATCGCAGTATTAATATGATTAAATGCTCTTAACATTTCGTTCCAGCAGTCATACATTGCTTTCATCTTATCAGGAGCAGTTAAAGCAGGATTATTCGAACTAGCACCACCCCCTCCGTACTTAATAGTCATGTCTCCTAGAGTTTTTAATTGATTGCTGCTTGAATCTGTGCTAGATCCCATTTGCTTAAGAAGTGCTAGAATATCATATGCGGTTTTACATTCAACATATCTTTTAATTATTTGTGGAACAGTTTGCCAGTCACAGCCCCAGTAATCATATGCATAACAAGTACTATTAGATAGATTGTACAATTCGACCGCGTCTAGAGAATTCTTATGTATCATTCTGTAAATGGCGTCATCCAAAAGCGTATCAGCAGCTGGCCCTATCAATAGTTTTACTCTTCCAAGTGTTGTAAAAACTGGACAATATATAGAGGTAAACCAAAACTGATAGGTAGAATGAAGTACATCAATTGTGCCTCCATCAGGGGGAATAAGTCCAGAAACATATGGATCTATAGTAACCAAATATTCTCTATTGGTAGTAAGTTGGCCAGATGGCTCTATATGCAAGACGTTTCCGCTAATTAAAAGTGTAAAATTCATTATTAACCTCATAGTTTGGACTAAAATTACCTAAGTTTAGTATAGTCATTATTCTTTATTATTTTACTCCAGCAGGCGCTCACGTAAGTATTTAAATCCTAGGCGGCGCAACATAATTACCCCTTATTCTAGGTGGAGCATAATATTTATTTGGTCTAGTGGGGGATGGTGGTGACGGTGGTGACGGTGGAACAATAATACTAATTACCTGATTACCAGTAACAAATATAATAGCCTCAAGCGATTGAGTATAACCGCCTCCTGATGCTATGGAATGTGTTCCTGAGACAAATTCTATTATAGATGATGACGAAGAAAAAGCACAACCACTATGGTCACCAATTTCAAATAAGATTGTTGTTATAGAATGATCATACGCTGTTCCAGTAGATATTATATGTGAACCAGAAACAAAGAGAATAACAGAAGTAGTTGTTACAAATTCAACTATATCAGCCTTATGTGAAAGAGATTCAAATTCAATTATCTTAATAGATTGGTCATAGCAGACGCCCGTTTCTATATTATGAGAACCTAACACAAATTCTGCTATAGAACTAGAATGAGAATATCCTCCTCCAGTACTGATTACGTGAGATAATGGTTGGAATACAACAATACTTATCGAATGATCATATGATGTGCCAGTAGAAATAGTGTGAGTTCCAGGAATGAACTCAGCGAGGGTGACGCCGTGTGCGACTCCCCCACTAGTGGCTGCGGTGTGACTCCTTGCAGTAAATAATAAAATTTCAGTACTAGAACTAAAACTTGCTCCAGTAGTTGCTGAATGAATACCTTGAATTAATTCTATTACTTTTATTGTATGTTCATATGACGTTCCGCCAGAAGCTTCATGATTATTTGAAACAAATTCAACTATTCCAGCAGTATGAGTATGCCCACCGCCTGTACTAACAGTATGAGAAAGAGCTTCAAAGTTAACAATACTAGAGGTTTGTTCAAAAGTTGGGCCAAAAACCCAGAGTGCATTATTACCACCACTATCAGTATTAGTTGGATCCGAGGCGTTGATACTGTTAGTAGCATAACTATCTGTAACATTTATTCCAACAACAACCATACCAGCGGGGTTAACAAAATCCCAATGACTACCTGGAGTATCAGAGACCAATATAGTGTCATCCCAATCGCCATTTGTATAATTTTCAAGTGTTATTGCTTCGCCTGATTTAAATGTGTGTGTAGTAGCTGCTGTAAGTATAAGTCTATTAAATGTAACTGCGACGTTATAATCACCATTACCTGTAGCGGTAACGGCGGCATCAAATGTTTTAGCATCAGGCGATGTAATAGTAATATCAGCACAAGAAAGTGTTTGACTATTTAAATCGAATGCTCCATCAGTCAATGTAAAATTACCACAAACTAATGCATCCGCCAGTGTAGTTGTAGTTGCACCAGCAGAGTTTACAGTGATAGCACCCGCCCATGTTTTACCATTACTTGTCAGGGTCGATGTACCAGTAATAGCGGTTGTCGGCGCGGTAAGGTTATATGTAGCTGTTGATAGGGCTGTAACATTCCCGCCAACAGACCAAGTAGCAGAATCATTTATTGTGATAGTGCCTAAATTGTATAAGATGGGATTGGTTGCGCCAGATACGGTGATTGGGCCATCAAAGTTTCCCGTGAATGTTCCAGTTGCGTGACCGCATCCGTAACTAAAATCTGTACATGTTAAAGCAAATCCACCTTGATTAAAAGTACCTGATTTAGTTGCTCCGTATCTTCGCAAACGCAACTCTTTAACGTTTACCGCTCCTGTCATGGTAACAGTCCAATTATAACTAGCGGATATTTCAAAAATATTAAATATGCCTGTACCCGTATAGGTCAGTGCAGGCATAGTAATTGCAACATTATCACGCTTCGGGGTTATATACCAATCAGCTGTACCATTGAGTGTTACCCCCGTACCAATTGTGTAAACATCACCATCTGGGAATGCATAAAAAACACACGCCCTATTCAGAGTGAGAGTCGCATTATTGCCCACCACAAGGCCAGGCCCACTACTATTTGAAAGGTAGGTTGTCGCGGCACCAGATGAAGTAAGAATAGCACTCGCGCCCAATACCAGTTGTTTAGCATTTGAAAGGATTTTATCGGCATCCAGCACTCCCGCCGTCACAGTATTAAAGGTCAACACGCAACTACCTGCCGTTACAGCACCAAGTGTAGAACCTAAATGATATTGACTTGATGCACCATTGAGAGTGACTCCATTTCCAAGATTAGCAGTTCCTGAACCATCCCAAGTTACATTTCCACTCGCGGTCAGCGTGTGACCATTGAGCGAAACCGCTTGGTCGTTAGCCGCATCAACCGTGAAGTCGGCGCAGGAAACATTGTCCTGTGCAGTCCAGCCGCCGCCGGTTTTGGCTATTACTATGTCGGCAACAGTTTCACCGGCAAAGGTGGGCGTGCAGGCCGTGGTGCCGTTGTATGTCAATACCTCGGTTCCGGGAACCCATGCTGTATTCGTGCCGAGGTCGAAGTCGCCACCGATTGTCCACGCTGAAGACGAGGCGTTCATTGTAGCTGTCGCGCTATTCCAGGTTGTTGTTTGAAAATATCCCGCTATATCAAGAACACCCGCGCCAAGATTTACGGTAAGCGCCGAGCCGCTCTTTCCACTACCCCAACCACAATTTGCGGCAGTGATAGTGTGATCATTTGTATTGACAGTCATTGCCCCTGTGCCCGTCGGATGTTTTAAAATCCAGAAAACGCCGCCAAATGATGCATCGCCCTGATGTTCAAATGTAGTACCTCCGGCTTTTGCTCCAATATAAAAGGCACCTGTAAACCCGCTTGCGTTTATCTTTGGGATATTATATGTTGTTGACGCTGTATGCGCATATATTGTAAATTCCGCGTTCCCATTTATAGTGTGGTCTGCGTGAAAATTCAAATCATCTATTGCAGTTATGTCAGCTCCAAAATTTTTATTATTTGTAAATGTGCCACTTCCAAATGTTAGTTGTTTTGTAAATAAATAATTAGCGCCAGTATGAGTAGTGGTTTTTCCCGCGCCAGCGGCAGATATTTTGTGGACTGTTCTATTAGCACCTGAATTATTTGTCAGGTTCCCAGTTCCCTGTAAATCCAAATCAAACGAGAGCAAGGACGTTGCATCATACGTTGGCCCGGCATTAAACACAAAATCGCCATCCGCATCCTGCACAAACGTATTCCGTAATTTAATCGCGTTTCCGGTTCCGTCAAGAGACACCGCGCCAGACACCGTACACGCCTGCGCCGGATTCGTGAGAAAATCGTCGGCAAAATCATCGACAATAGTGAGTTTCGCAATGGACACGATCACATCCGTTGAACAGTTATTCGCCACGTCACCAGTACAGATAACAGTGTCCGTGTCGCCCGGAGTATGGTTTACGTCCCAATTTGCATCCGTACTCCACAACACAGACTCAGAGCCGTCCCATGTGCAATCCTCTCCTGCACTGTATCCCCGCGCGGCAATGGCCAGCCACGCCGCCGCACAGATTACGAATATTGGGTGTCGCTTGATAAAATTCATCACGGTATCATCTCCCCTATTACCTTCGGTTTCGCCAGCGCCAGTGAATCCGTATCACTCCATATCACCGTCTTGATATACGCCTTCAATACCTGCCCCTCAACGGTCGCGGACTCAGTTATCGGGCGGTCTATCACGCCGACGACGGTATCATTCACCGACACCAGAACCCGCAATGTGTCGCCTTTGACAAGTTTCTTACCCGCTGGAGTTCGGTACGGAGCCCATTCCCGCTTGACATACTCTGGCACGGTCACGCTGTCTACAACGTAATGCACCGCTGTCGTATCTTTGTCTTTGATTATTAAACTATCAGCATACACAGGCTCTTTGTGGATTGCCACAATCTCATCGGTCGCCGTTGTCTTTTCAATCTTTTCCGCGTATTTCAGCGCCGTGTCAGGTGCGGGCTTGCTTATAATGCCAATGCCAATTCCCGCCGCAAGCGCCGCCGCTGTTGTCAATGTCGTTTTCGTCGCACTCATTATTTCCCCGCTTTCGTTTTTGATATAGCGTCCCGCATACCATTCCCGGCAATCATTCCGCCGACGATAATAACCAGCGAAATAATTTTCTTGTCTAAATCGCCGAAACAGAAGTCAATCCCCGACTGTTGCACGGCAAGTCCAATACCGGAAATCAACACCCCAATTTTCATCATGGAAATTTTGCCGAGTTCATTTTTAAGATTAAGCTGCATATTATTTCCCTTTCAATTTGGCCCTGTACCCCTTGATATAATTTTTTATATGATGCCGATACAAAAAAAGCGACAGAAAAAAAGACACGCCAGAAGTAAACTTGATCCGCACAGATTTATCATGCGCATTCATCGCGCCCCGCTTGCCTATGTGATAATAATTTATCCAAGGCATGTGCGGAACAGGATCGCAAAAATTCTCACACCTGATAGTGTCCGGAACACGTCGATTATACGAATTGCGAAAGGCCCGATTCCCGACTCGCGGTGAACCGCTCAGATATACCCTCGGGGCGATGCCAGTATTGTACTGGATGTCTATCGCACAAAGCGTAGCTAAAGCCGCCCCGAGAGAATGTCCAAAGATAATTATATTCGCAGGATGAAATTTCCGAACCAGCATAAGAATATCACCGCGTATACTTTTCTCGGCCCTGTTGAACCCAAAATGCACACGAATCCTTGAACCTTTATTCCCGAACGGAACCACCTTTGTTTTATACGCCCGTATATCCGTTATCACATCCCGCACCGATGCCGTGCCGGGAAAACCTATGTAAAGCAACTCTTCGTCCTCTTTGTATTCGAAAATATATTGCGTATCCGTTTCGTCACTCTCAACCTCGCACGGATAATACCCCCTATGCGGGAATTTCGGCGGGCCGTCATACCTGTATATCTCGCGCAATAGTTCTGCCGCTGTCAATGCATTCATTTTAAAGCCCTTCATCTTCTCTCACAATTATTTTACCAGTATCTCCGCATTTAAAATTCCATATAAAAGCATGCCATAACTCAGGATGAATTGTCAGGCACCCGGCTGAACCACGCCAAGTTGATTTGTATCCTTTATGGATATAAACCTTTTTCATAAAATACTTTCCACCATGATTTAAATTCGGTGCCCTTGCATTTACTTCCTTGCCATCATTGATTAAAATACACTTACCGAATTTCCAATGATAAATGCATTTATAATAAAATGTCCCTACATTGATAAATCCATAGCATGCTTCCCATTTTAGTTTAAAATTAAATGGTTTATGCGGATTCGGGCACGCCGATCCAACACAGGCAAATACAATATGATTATTATCAATGACAAGAAAGGTATCGCCATAAATATCCTCATCCGGATATGTGCGAGATTGTATCGTAATATTTTTCACGACAACTTTCCCTTAATGAATGCGACATCTTCCTTCACTTCGCTAAGAACAACCATTTGATGATCAAATTTTCCGCGAAGATCATTCCTACAAAGATGGTATTCAGATCGTTTGACATATCCGTTTTTACTTGTCCCGTATTTATAGGACATCCAGACCGCACAAATGATCCCGGCAACCGCTGAAGATGTAGCAATCCATTCTGTCATAGTAATTCCTTACATGATGTCTATCGTGTCAGGGCCTTCGCCGTGAACCGCCTGAAGCTCTGGCGTATCTTTCCAATCATCAAGCAGTGTCCCGGCTGTCATTGTATCTTTTACATAAAGATTTATTTCATCGGAAGAACCATATAAATAACATCCAACAGCTACCCGTTCACTTCCCGGTTCAATCGTTTTCGTAATTTTGTCGATCACGAATTCTATTGCCTGATTATTTGTCTGGTGCGGGAGTTGCAATTTATGGTGCTGTGCAAGATGCCATTCTTTTCCAGTACCATACGGAACGCTGAATCCTATAGGTTTCTTAGGATCAAATACCACGCCAGCTGGGGTGCCATCAGTATTAATCGCACCCATCCAGCTAAACCATGTGTCAAGACGAGACACTGCATCATCGTCAGTTACTATCCATTCGCTGTCTGTAAGCCTTGCGGATGGCTTTTCAATTTGTCGATACGCATTCCACAGTACATGTGCTCGTGTCCATAAAAGTTCTGCCGTCGTTCCACTCAATCCAATAACATAGGAACTATCGAAAGAAGCTGCATTTGAATTCGTTATTTGAATAACCTTCTCATATTCACCGCTTGCATTATTTTTGCAATACCTGATATACGGCTCACAGTAAATATTTTTGATTGTCGGAAATTCAACAGATTTCAACGATCCAGGAAGAATATCGCTCAATGAAATTGTCGTTGTCGGAGTGGTCAAAGATCGCTGTGCAATATATGCAATTGATTCGTTTCCATTTGTCGGGTTCTGATAATTCACAAGAAAAAACTCACGGCAAAGACTTTCAACTATGGTGTCACTATATGCGTCCTGTTCATCAAATATTTGTCTTGCTGGCCGGTAATTTTTTATCCCATCAAGATCTTCATAATCAAACCCACCCTCAGATGTTGACACATCAATGAGCGGCTTATTCGCATATTCCTTCCCCCAATTCTTTACCTCTTCTTGTTCGCTCCAATTCTGAAGTCTCAAAGCATGTTCGATAATATCACCCGGATTATTTATCATAGAACATGCGAGTTTGCGGCCATTGCCAAGTCCACACGAAGAAGAACTGCTGCTCGAAGAACTCGAAGAATAATACATTGAGGATGTCGAACTGCTTGATGATAAACTACTGCTCGATGAATGTGATCCAGAAGAGGAAGAACTGCTCGACGAAGAAGATGAAGAACTCGAAAAACTGCTTGATCCCTCTGTCTGTCCCCATGATGCACCGTATATTCTTCCCATAAGCGGAGTATAAACGGCATCACCGATCGACATCGTGTTTTCAAGGGCGACTGCTATTTGAAATATTCTCACCTCTCTCTCAGCCCCGAGAACGCCGTCCGTGTCAGTATACCACCCGAGAATCAAATGGTCTATCGTGTTGTATTGAACTCGATTTGAAACCCCGGGCAATTGGAATCGCTCATATCCGGTAATCAAGTGAGCCGGATCTGCTATTGTATTATTGCAATAGAAAAATTTATTTGACTGCCCTTCATCATAATAAAAATCGGGAATATTTCGCAGTTGTCCAGTTCCGCTTTCCCATATTCCAGCAAGCACTGTATCATAATATTTATCTCCATTTACCACACTCAAAACATCATCGGCATACCCCCAGGCACTTCTTGATCTGAATCTCATAATGATAGAATTTACCGGCCCCTTGTTTCCGGTCATTTCTGCGCCGATGCATCGAATCAATATATATGCATTTTGAACGGAAGTATTTGCAGGAGCCTTGGGGAGAACAATTTTATAATAAAGCCCATATCGCAATGTTGTTTGATAAATATCCCCGCCGATTGTCACATGGTGCCCGTATCCAGTTGCGCCATTTTTATCATTTACATATTCAGGTTTTCCGTATTGATCAAGGGTGAAGGTGGCATATATTGGATATGATGCAGAATCATAAAGACCATTAGCCTTTTTGTTCCATGTTTGCCATCCAGTATCATCAGAGGTATTAAGGTTTACAAGCGTTGCTTCTTTATATGGTTCAATCCTTTCAATTGGCAATATTTCAAATGAACTTGCATTATTCGGGTTTTCTTTAAAGTGCTTCATGTCAATATTGAGATTATTATTTTCATTTGTTGCTTCTGCTGTAAATGTATATTGCGGAAGTTTAAAAAACAGCTTCTCTGATTCAGTTACTACAGCATCGGTATTTTCTGTTGTGACATCTGCCTTCACGCTCGACATATAGCCATATATGTCAAAGCTAGACGTTTTCTTTTGACCATTAATGCCTGTTATTGCCCTCAAATTCCAAGTGTCGGCAACATACTCCTTGTTTACATCAACAATATTTACCCACGATTGGTTGTCTGCCGTATATGATCCATCACTCGCAAGAGAATCCTTGAAATAATCTTCGATTGTTATTTTAATAATACCGGCATCAGAATCAAGATCGACAACAGCATTTTTTATTCTACGGTAATATCCATTACCCGTTCCCTTTACGGCGAACAGATATCGCCCAATAAGATCGGTAAGGATTAGAGTTCCGGTTGTCGTTTGAACATCGTCAACATACCATATTCCCCATGTGATCGTGTTTGTTCCTGAAATACGAATATTATATGTTAGTGGCTGCGTTTCTCCATCATCATCTTCAACAGGAAATGTCTGCAATCCTTGATAATTTGCACTGTAGCTATTAAAAACAACCTTCAACGGTGTTGTTCCGAATTGATTATTAACTTCATTTGTATGCGTTATCTCTTTGTTTGAAACCCTGATAAATTTGGCGTATCCATTCCATTCTATATTGTCGTTTTTATCAAACACTGGAAGGAATTGTCCAAATGTAATAGGAGTCATTTTTCCGAGAGATTTTGTGTCTGCATTCGGATAATCAAAGGCATTTATAATTGTTCCAAGATTTGAGCGGCGTTTAAGTCTTGCCGTTTGAATCGGTATAGAAAGGCTTTTTTCATTCCATTTTATATCTTCGCATATACCACGAAACCTTACTGTTCCGTCTGCGTCAACAAGCGCACCGGAAGATATTTCAAACTCGACTATCTCGGCAATAAGCCCCGGTATTCTGATATCTTCATCGTCCAGTTTTTTGTCGAGTTGCGTAAATGTCCCATTGATAGAAATAGTATTTGCTATCGATACATCTGTGCCGCCAATTGTCGATACCCCTCCGCCATCACCAATGTCTACACTTTCATCAATTTCTGATATCGGAGATTCACCAGATAACACGCCGATTTTCCATGTGACAGTCGGGCTGTAGCTTGTTAAATCAGAATCTACCCATCTGAATTGACTATTTGCACCCGAGACAGAATAGAGTCCGATGTCCGATGCGTTCGATACGGTCGGCGCACTATCGAGATAAATTCGAACTCCAAAAATTAATGTACTCATGCTGCCGACACCAGATAAAAGGATAAAGGAAATGAAAACCTATCAAATGCATCGTGAGTTACTTCCATTGAATCATTAAGGCATTGACAGGTATATGTCCCCGAATCGCTATTGTCACGTCCGAATAGATAATATCCAGAGGGCGCAACAATAGTAACATTGCTATCTCTCACACTTGAAACCACATGATTGATTAAAGCAGCCGATTTACTTTGATTGCATATCATCGGCAATATTGTTGAATAGGCATCGTAATTTTTATCAATTGTTGAGACTGTTCCATCCATCGAGTGCTGACTATTCACAATGTAATTTGATTTTGATTTTGCTCCATCTGGCGGATATCTCAGATTTTCAATTGATCCTATTTTGAGATCGTCTTCTGAAATTTGAGAAGGTAAACTATAAGACGGAAATGATTCTGCGATAAACGTAGCTGCACATCGAAACCAGCCATAAGGCTCTTCGAGTTTGTTCCCAGGATCGATCTCAATCAATCTGCTCTGAAATGTTCCCGCATCACCCTTGTCGGGACAATAGGGATAAAATCCACTACCGGAAGGCAATGTCATATCGACGGATATTCCACGGCCCTTGTTGCTATCCTTAAATGTATTTAAAAGCGTTTCCATTTCTGTTTCATTAAGTAAAAATTCACATTTCAACATACGATAATCATTCGTCGCCCCATTATCCCAGATTCCGTATCCTTTCGGGCTTAACGGAGAAAATATGAGAGAGAGAATAATGCTCGACGCATAACCATAAAGCGGGCATGATACCGTGTAATCAGTACCGCCGACAGTCAATGTTATATCGCTTGAAGCACTCATGCCATTGCCGGTTTCATGAATCCAAATCGTATTGCATCACGATATGTGTTTGAAAAATCCCTGAATTTCTTATGCGCGTAATCAATCACTCCGCGATCTGCATTGCCACTTATATTTATGTTCAATTGCGGAGCACCCATGCTTTGCCGTGTCTGATAGTTATTAATCACCTGGGAACCACGCGGAAGATTTACTAGCTCTGGGCCTTCCTCTCCAACGAGCGACATACCGCCGCGAGCATAGGATGTTCCGCGAGCAAAGGATTGGCCCTTCATATTTGATATTTGAGCTGCCGTAGCTGCTACAATTGCACCAACCGCCAAAACAGACACTCCTATTTTAGCCCACACACCTTCAATTGATTCATCATTCAACACAACTCTAATTGCAGAAACACTTGCGGCTGCTGCTTCTACGATTGCCATCGCAATTAAAATATTTTGTTTTTCTTGAGCACTTCGTTTGCTGTTCCGCACTGATGCTTCGGCAAGCGTCATTATGCTGTTATAAAATCTTTTTGTATATTCACGTATTTGCTGTTGTTCATAGTTTGCGATTGCAATATTGTTACGTGCTCTTTCCCATTTTAGACGCGCATCTTCTGCCATGAATTCACGATATGATTTTAATGCCTCTTGCTGCATTTCATTTTGATTATCAAGATCACGTTTCCTTGCTTCGTATTTTACCTTTGCATCCTCGCGCATATATTTTCGATAGACATCAAGGTTTTTGTCCATCTGTTTTTTCTGTTCTGCGGCTGCTTTTTTTAACGCTTCTTTCTTTAGTTCTTCTTCTTCGGATGTGCCAAGAGCGCCGGTGCCAAGTTCCTTGACTTTTGATTTTTTTACTGCGTCAGTATATTTATTCACCATTTCGGTGACTTTAGGAATCTGCTTTTCGAG
>Ga0307928_10002820_pt1 | contig 13291 bp, 7 predicted proteins | sample AceLakmetagen232_FD_201815 | JGI IMG/M metagenome (GOLD analysis project Ga0307928, IMG submission 201815) | Saline water microbial communities from Ace Lake, Antarctica - #232 | ecosystem: Environmental > Aquatic > Non-marine Saline and Alkaline > Saline | place: Antarctica: Ace Lake... | reverse complement strand
CTTTGAAAACCGTGCATCCTTTTTCAGATTCTCCTAGGAGTTCATAAAAATCGCCACCATCCAAAGAAACAAAACATTTTATACCAATACCCCTTTCAGATTCCAGAATTATCTCACGAGGATAACTGATATTTTCAAAGTTTTTAGTTAAGTTTATTTTTCCACTGTCAATTCTAAATGGTATTTCGTCTGAATCGTCATCCTTTGTACCTTGTAAAAAATCATTCACATTACTACTAGAACTACAAAACTCTAATTTTTCTATATCAGAACTAGTAATATATCTATGAAAGAATTTTGCATCAATCCCAGTGTGTATGTACCAATTTTCTGTTCTTAAATTTCTTTCTACTACTACATCAGATAAAACTCTATTAATCGAACCATCTAAATTATATAATGTTACATCACCTAATGAGCAAAATATACTTAATCCTTTTCTACCCATTGCTCCTGCTTCTAATCCATCTTTACTTGCTCCATCAAATAATGGTTGTATCTTTGCTGATATTAATTTTGGAGTATCACCAGTTGTTGCATAAATACCATTATATCCTAAGAAGAATAATGTACCCAATGTTTTTACCCAGCCTTCACCTGAAATACAACCAACTCCTAAATCAAAACTTGTTGGTATTGGCTGTGTACCATTATATGTAGCTAAATTATATTTATTAGCTATCATCATTATATCACCAATATTTGTAAATAATGTTAATGCACTATTATCTCCTCCAGTTAATTTCATAGTGTCATATCTTTTTACATTTTCACCCGAAGCTGCATTATCTACCCATCTAAATACTCTTGCACCCGTATAAGTACCATCTACCCAAATTTCATCAGATGAATTAAAATTTACTCCACTAGCAAATGTAATTGCATTTATTTGAAAACTAGTTTCTGTTTTAGCCTTTACAGTTAAGTCAGCAATTTTTGTACCACCCCTATAAATATCTAATGTATCAGTAGCATATATATATTTTGTATCAGTTACTGTTACCCAATCGTCTGCTCCTGGTGTGGTGTGGTCGCCGTCAATTAAACCAACTATTCCTAATGGTTCTGATGACTTCATAATTCCAGTTGGATATCTTGTTGAACCAATATAATAATCTCCAATATATAATCTATCTTTATAAAAATTAACTTTATTTGCTTTTGGTGAATTATATAAATGTCCTGTTGCTGTTGCTGATGTTACTACATTTAAACTATTTGCAGAAAAAGTAATTGTTGCATCTCCAGTACCAGTAGCCTTTGTTAATGTTCCACTTGCAGATGGACTACCAGTGCCAGAAGTAGTTAATGAAGTACCCCCAGCTATTGTAGCAAGAACAGTAAACGTTTTACCATTATTAGTATAGGTAGCACCAATAGTTGCATTTGCAGCAGTAACAGTAAAGAAATATTGATTAGAATTAATATATCTATTGGAGTCTGTTCCATTCATTATGAAAAGACAGCTTTCTGCTTCTACAAAATCGCAAGTTGCTGCTTCTAATCCTGTACCTTCACCTAATAATGATGTCCATACTGATGAATTATTAAGATAGTAGATTGAAGTTGTTGCTGCCACGCTGGAAACCCTATACATATTTTTTCCTTCACTATCAAAGTAATATAATCCAAAATTTGCAGTTGAAGCCAAAGCATTTCCTAATCTTATATATCCATTACGTTTCGTTACCGTGCCTATTTTATCACCTCTTGCGTTCTCAGCTATTTCTAATTCTTGACGTTTCGAAATTACATGAGATACTATCATGTTTACGCCATCAATATAACTTATTTCTAATCTTTTCAATTGTGATTTTGTTGACATATTGATTTTAATTATTTAAAAATTCTTTTATTTGTTCTTCATTATTATTTTTTATTCCATATTTCTTATGAAATTTTTTATGTTCTTTTTTTGAGAATGTAATTCCATTATCTATAGCTAATCTTAATTCAGGATATTTAGAAAAGTTCTTAATATGATGAGCATTTAATTTCCCGCCTTTTATATTACTCTTCTGACATATCCAGTTATCTCTTGCAAAGACTGCCTCTCTCCATAGTCTATATTCTATACAATTTCTAATTTTATCATTTTCTGTAGATATACCACCTTTCCAATTATGATTTTTTTCTCCACTATTTCTACCAATATTAGATTTACTCATTTTTTTTCTAGTTTCTATAGAATGATGTTTACCATATAATGGATGATTTTTACCAGAATTAATTTTACGTCCTCTGTTTGCCAAACTTATCTTTTTTTTAGATTTTTCTAACATGTGTTTACCATAAAACGGATTATTTTTACCACTTTTTGCTTTACTCATATTTTTTTTGGCTTCATCAGAACGAAGAATACCAGTCATTGATATACTCATTTTTTTCTTTGTTTCATCTGAATGATGTCTACCAATTTGTGCTTTACTCATATTTCTCTTAGCTTTCTTAGACGGTTTTTTACCAATTTTTACTTTACTCATCTTTTCTAATGTTTCTTTAGAATATACATTTGTTTTCCCCTTATTCCATGGTATCTTTATTTTTCTCATATATTTATTTAAACATTAGATGATGTACTAATTCCAAAAGAATCTAAGGAATTATTTTGTTTATGGCTGATAATTTTCATATTTTGGATAGCAATTTTAAATGACTCAAAGTGTTCTTTAGCATTAGATTTGTCAAGTTTTCCAGAAGCCCTATAAAGCATCCAATCAATAATCAAATAAAAACAATTATCGGGAAGTTCAACTGAATCGTAGTATGAATTTAAAACTGTTGATTTTTTCTTATAGTAAACATTATATGTATCAGCACCAGTTGGAATTGGAGAAAAACCAATATATGCACCTCTTAAAAAATAATTTACATTGCCATTACTATAAATAGCATCAGCATCATTTTTAGGAACATTTTTAATATTTATCGTGTTTATTAAATCTCCATCACTATCCGTAACTGACCTTATGTCACTAAAATTAGTCGGTAGAGCATACTCTTGAGTTCCAGATACTGTTGTAACTGTCCACTCATCAGCAATATTATAATTCTGATTTACTAGGTTAAGCTCGTTTTGAATCTTTGAAATTGCCTCATTCAGCCACCTAAAAGCGTCAGAATTATCTATAAGTTTTTGCTCTTTATTATTAAGCTGAGAAAAAAAGGCATCAAATATATCCTTCACAGAATTTTCTGAAAATCCTCCATAAGGTATGGCATTAGAATCACTTGTTTTCTGTTTTGTTATAGAATTATAAAAACAAAAGAATCCATACCCAGTAGTATTTACAGTATCTTCATAAACAGTAAATGTTCGATTAGCTTGTACATTAATACTATATTTTATTGAACCAGTACCAATCGTTCCAGTATCGGCATCAAGTCCAGTAGCATTTGTTACTTCAAAATAATCAGTTCCTATCCCTGTGACTTCGAACGTTTCATTATTAGCAGCATCAAGATTTTGAGCATTAATAATAACTTCACTATTTATCTCAACAATAGCATCTATATCTGGGTCTGTTCCTGTTCCAGTATATGTATATTTAAAAACATTACCAGTTTCGTCTGAAACAGTAAATTCAGTAGTAGAATCACCCATACTTTTAGTAAGAGGATTTTCAACAGCACTAAAGGTGGCAGCAGCAGTTTGATAATATTTAACTTGATTATATCCTATAATAGTTACTTTAGTATCTTGAGCATGGGCATATTTAGTAGATGGTGTAATTGTTATTGTATTTGTAGAAGTAGTTACTCCAGTAATTTTTACTATTTCAGAAGATTGAGAACCAAAATTACCTATTAATGCAAATTTATTAGTAACTGCACAACTACTATTATTTAAAACAAGAGACGCTTGTCCAGATGTATAATTTGTACTTAAATAACTAAATTTAGCACCCTTAAGAAGCTGTCTGTTATCACTATTTAAACTTAACATATTTTTATATATTATTTATTTTTTTAAAAAAAAGACAAAATTGCCCAAACAAAAGGGATAATTTTATCTTCATATAATTGTATTATACCATAAGTATACATAAATTTAAAATATTTAACATTATTTTATTATTATTTTATTCCATATCTACCAATTTCATCTATACTACCATACATATTTATAATATCTATTGAACCACGTGGAGTAAAATCTTCTATTACCATTGATGGTGAAACACTCGGACTTACACTAGGACTAATACTAGGAGATATACTTGGTGAAATAGAAGGACTCAAGCTCTGAGAAGGACTTTGGCTAGGACTAATAGAAGGAGATTCTGATGGACTAATTGAAGGTGATTCAGAAGGACTTATAGATTGTGATATTGAAGGTGATATACTAGGAGAAATAGAAGGAGATATTGAAGGAGAAATAGATGGACTAAAACTAGGACTAATTGATTGACTAATTGAGGGACTTATAGAAGGTGAAATACTAGGAGATATACTCGGACTAATACTAGGTGATTCAGATGGAGAAATACTTGGAGAAATAGATGTACTAGGAGATTCTGAAGAACTAATAGAAGGTGATTCACTGGGACTAATTGAAGGACTAATACTAGGACTTATACTAGATGAAATTGAAGGACTTATTGAAGGTGATTCTGAAGGACTTATTGAAGGTGATTCTGAAGAAGAAATACTAGGTGATATACTCGGTGAAATAGATGTACTAGGACTTTGACTAGAACTAATAGAAGGAGATATACTAGGGGATATACTAGGACTTATAGACGGAGAAATAGAAGGAGATTCACTAGGACTAATACTAGGACTAATACTCTGACTAGGAGATTGACTTGAAGAGATACTTGGAGAAATACTCTGTGATATTGAAGGAGAGATTGAAGGAGAAATACTAGGACTGATACTCGGTGATATTGAAGAAGAGATAGATGGACTTAGTGAAAGTGAGATACTAGAACTTATACTAGGTGATATGCTTGGTGAAATTGAAGTTGAAGGTGATTCTGATGGACTAATTGAAGGACTAATACTCGGTGATATAGAAGGAGATATACTTGGGGATATAGAAGTAGAAGGAGATTCAGAGGGCGAAATACTAGGTGACTCAGAAGGACTTATACTAGGTGAAATACTAGGGGAAATACTTGTACTAGGACTTTGGCTAGAACTAATACTAGGTGATATAGATGGAGATAGAGAGGGACTGATTGATGGAGAAATACTTGGAGAAATAGATGTGCTTGGAGATTCAGAAGGCGAAATACTAGGCGAAATACTAGGTGATTCTGATGAACTAGGAGAACCTGAGGGTGATAAACTTGAAGACAAACTAGGACTTAAAGAAGGGCTTATAGATGGAGAGATACTCTGAGATGGTGATTGGCTAGGACTTATACTTGGACTCTCACTAGGCGAAATAGATAGGGATATTGAAGGTGATAATGATGGGCTTATACTCGGACTTATAGAAGTACTAGGACTCTCACTTGAACTTATTGATGGACTAAGTGAAGGTGACAAACTAGGACTAATAGAAGGACTTATAGAGGTACTTGGTGACTCTGATGAAGAAATACTTGGAGACAAAGAAGGGCTCTCTGATGAAGATATACTAGGAGAAATAGAAGGACTTATACTTGGACTAATACTAGGACTAATAGAAGGACTTTCTGATGGACCAACAAACTCTACATTAAAATAATTTGTTTTTAAACTTGTTACCTCTGGAGGTGAAACTGACGGACTTATACTAGGACTTATTGATGTGCTTGGACTCTGACTTGATGATATACTTGGTGATTCAGAAGGGCTAATACTTGGTGAAATACTAGGTGAAATAGAAGTAGAAGGTGATTCTGATGGAGATATACTAGGTGAGATACTAGGGCTTTCACTAGGAGAAATTGAAGGACTTATACTAGGACTTAAAGAAGGACTTTCACTAGGACTAATACTTTGTGATGGACTTTGACTTGGACTAATTGAAGGTGAAATACTAGGACTTATACTAGGACTAATTGAAGGACTTTTACTCGGTGATATAGATGTACTTGGTGAAACTGAAGGGCTGATACTTGGAGATATACTAGGAGATATTGAAGTACTAGGTGAAACTGAAGGCGATATGCTAGGAGATAAACTAGGACTAATAGACGGACTAATTGAAGGACTGATACTTTGACTTGGACTTTGTGAAGGACTAATACTATGACTTATACTAGGAGATATACTAGGAGAAATTGAAGGGCTTATACTAGGACTTTCTGAAGGCGATATAGAAGCACTAGGAGATTCACTAGGACTAATTGAAGCACTTGGTGATTCCGAAGGCGATATGCTAGAGCTTATAGAAGGACTAATACTTGGAGATATGCTTGGAGATATCGAAGTACTTGGACTCACAGAAGGAGATATAGACGGAGATATACTTGGACTAATAGATGTAGATGGACTTTCAGAAGGGCTTATTGAAGTACTAGGCGATTGACTTGGAGATATGCTTGGTGACTCTGACGAACTAATACTTGGACTGATACTAGGAGAAATAGACGGTGATAAACTTTGACTAGGACTCTGACTAGAACTTATACTTGGCGAAATAGAAGGACTCAAACTCGGACTTATAGAAGGAGAAATTGAAGGACTTATACTTTGCGAAGGAGACGTTGAAGACGATATACTAGGAGAAATACTAGGTGAAATACTAGGAGAGATAGAAGTACTTGGAGATTGAGAAGAACTTATTGAAGGAGATATTGATGGTGATATACTTGGAGATATTGAAGGAGAAAAAGAAGGACTCAAAGACTGACTAGGTGACTCACTAGGACTTATTGATGGAGATATAGAAGGGCTTAGACTCTGGGATGGACTTTGTGAAGATGATATACTAGGACTGATACTTGGTGATTCACTTGGGCTTATAGATGGAGAAATTGAAGGTGACTCTGAAGATGATATAGAAGGTGATATTGAAGGGCTAATTGAAGGAGATATTGAAGTTGAAGGAGATTGTGAAGATGAAATTGAAGGACTTATACTCGGACTAATACTTGGGGATAAAGAAGGTGAAATTGAAGGAGATATACTTGGGGATATGCTAGGACTCAAACTCTGTGAAGGGCTTTCACTAGAACTAATTGAAGGGCTTTCACTAGGACTTATGCTAGGTGATAAACTAGGAGATAAGGATGGAGATATGGATATACTTGGAGATTCTGAAGAGCTAATTGAGGGACTTATACTAGGGCTAATAGATGTACTAGGTGATTCGCTTGATGATATACTTGGTGAAATACTTGGTGATATGGAGGTACTTGGACTTTCGCTTGAAGAGATGCTTGGTGATTCACTAGGGGAAATAGATGTAGATGGACTTTGTGAGGAAGATATTGAAGGGCTTATACTTGTACTGGGACTTACTGAAGGAGATGCACTCGGTTGTATTTCTAATAAAATACCATCATCAGTTTCCTGTAGTATTTTATCTCCAGTTTCTTGTAATATGTAATCTGCCATTTATCTAATACTTTAGTATTTAAAAATTAACTATTTTAAATCCAAATTCCTATTGCCCGCGGACACAACGCACACAGTAGGTGTTGCTCTTATAGTTGTAGTACACGTTGCCGTTGTGGAAATACACGCTCAAGGCGCTGCCAGTGTTGTCAGGGTTGGTAGTAGAAGACCAATAGTTGTTGGACTGAGTATTTGGAAAATAGGTCTGGTCAATGTATGGAGCTGATATATTAGCATCATATTTTACAATAGATACTAATTCTTTTATATTTGGCAATCTCCAATCACTATATCCAGCATAGGTCCCAGTAGTACCAATTTGGTCCTCACAATAAATCTGGGCATTTTCCCAAGTATAAGTTGTTGCTTTATTAGCAACAGTTTTTTGTTCCCACATTAATCCCGTATTTAAGTCATTGACAATAATTTCCCCACCTACATCTGTGGTAGAATATCTCAGAGTAGCTCCGGATTCATAATACCCGTCATCTCTTAGCTTAGTGCCATAAGATGTTGTCTGCCCAGTTGCCGGGATGCGAGCAAGATTATCAAAAATCTGATCTGTGGTATGCATAGTAGAGCCAGGTCCAACAGATGGGTCGGCAAAAGCGCCAGTTGGCTTGCTGGGTACAGCCGAGTCCACTTCTGTTACATAATCATAGATGTTTTCTAAGGTGTACATTCTGCCAGCACTGTCTGGAGCTCCGGGAGAATCAATAGTTCCAGCTCTGATAATCAGATAACCTATTCCTACGGTTAGTGATATGCTCACTACTCCGTATAATAGCTTATACTTCCAGCTTACTTTGTTGTGTTTTTTAAACATAGTTTTTCCTTGTTTAGGATGTTAATAGCTTTACTATTTTACATCCTTGATTTAATTAATTATATATAAAATTGTTTAATTATTTATTTCATATTATTATTTCAACCCAGGGGGTCGGAATTAATTGTTTTAATTTATTTAACATAATTGTCTTTGCCTCACCCTCCGCCTCGGCTTCGCCTTAGGCGAGACGGGCTAACCCCTCTCCATTTCACTTCGTTCAACGGAAGAGGGGCATTTACTCGTTAAAGTTAGGAAACCATGAGGATAATCTATTTGTTTATTTTTTCAATAAATATTTGTAATTTATTTAATACTTGCTTTAAATTGTATTGAATTTCTTTACCCTGTTAAATGGATAACTGCTGTTATATTTAACAGGGTGAATTCTTAAATCTAATAAATTTTATTCTTTTGGCTTCAATATCTTCTTGTCTTAATTTATCTTCTTTAATTTGTTGCAAATGAATAGGTCCATCTATTTCTATAGCTAATTTTAATTCTGGACAATAGAAATCAACCACATAGCCTTCTATCAAATATTGTCTTCTCCCGCCTCTATATATTTTTTAATTGTTGCCTGCCTTCGCGTGCCGTCGCCAAAGTGGCTTTGGCACGTCGGCGACCGAAGCGGCTACGCGCAGGCAGGCCAGCCCTTCTCCCTTACCCCTCCGCCCTGCGGGCACCTCCCCTTATCAAGGGGAGGAGGGAGAAGGGCGCTTACTCATACATTAATTAATGTACTGAATAGTTCAAAGCATTAATAGATATTCGAGTAAGTGCCCCTCTCCCTCTCCGAGGGAGAGGGGTTAGCCCGTCCTCCGTAGAAGTAGAGACTTCTACTTCGGAGGATGGAGGGTGAGGGAGGTTTATTCATAAATATACTCAATAGTAATAGTTAATTGACTTGGGCTGTCAGCTAAAATTCCTTCTTCATTATAAAAACCGCCAATTACATTTGATAAAACAACATGCATTCCAGTTTCCGAACTTATATTTATATTTAAATCATCTGATTCTATGTTTGTATAATTTCCTGAACAAATCTGGCCATTTATTTCTGCTAATGTTTGATTATTATTATCCTCTAATTTCAAATCAATCTTGCCATTCATTCCGCAATAATACTGGGCTTTTATTTTGGTAATAATAATGTCATCTGACGGCTTCCAAGAATTATCTCCTTTACCCCAAATATAAGTATTGTTTTGTGGAGAATCTACAAAAGCCGAAACAGTGTCTCTGCGAGCGTCTTCTGGAAGAATATACTCTACTCCTTCAACATTTAAATCAACAGTATTCCCAGCTTTACCAACCTTTAAAGTAGAAGTGCCAGTAGTGGAAATTTGAGCATCTGTTAAAAATCTTATTTCAGATATCCCAGCTACCATTGGTTCAGTTTCTCCAGTAGATGTGCTGGTTATTAAAGATGGACCTATTACTAATGGACCATAGAAACGAGCAGCTTCATTATCTTCATTAGATACTACCGTTAATGTTGTGGAAGCAATGTCCTGGGACATAGTAAAACTATCAACCATAGCATTTTGCGGACTGATTAAAACATTACCAGCACCATTTACTGAAATCACATCTTTGCCATTATTTTGTAATAACCATAAATCATCATATTGAGCAATTTGTCTATTAAAATCATTTAACACCAAAGCATTATCTCCAATAACTTTGCCATAATTATCATGAGTAGTAGAAAGTTTTGTTGCTCGGCCTAAATCAAAACTATTGCCTGAACCAATGAACATATTATAGGCAGAAGAGATTAAAGTATATTCTGGCTGATTTACTAACTTATTATCTTCTTCATCAAACTCGCCTTGATAATCTATTAATTCAAAGTCCTCTAAAAGATAAGTTTTGGTTTTAATGTCCGAAATCTTAGTATTAAATACAGAATTTCTAATATCAACTTGGCTTAATAAAATCTCATTTGTGGTAGTGGCGCTGGTAGAACTGGCTGTAAAATCTTCATCTATAATATCCCAGTCCAAACCAAAGGCAGTATTATTAATTTCTACTCTATCTAATCTTAAATCCACTAATTTTTCGGTTGTAGAACTGACAATTCCGCTTTCCATATTATCCAATTGAGAAACCAATTTAATGGCTGAAGAAGTAGCTGTTTTTTCAACACTATCATCACTGCTATAATCAATTAAGACCTCAGATATCTCAAAATCATAAACTCCGGCCAAAGTAGAACTGGCTCGACCAAATTCATTAATAGCTCTTAAAGATACTACTTCTTGGCCAATACTATCGCCGTATAAAGCTAAGCCAATATTTTTAATAGAGGTTTGAGGAGCACCAATAATTACCGGCTGGTCAATCTGAGTAATCTTAGTATTTTGCCTTCCTGAACCAACAATATCAACATAAGGTTTAAGCTCAACTTGTTCATTATATATGCCTGGCTTAACTGTAATTAACCATCTATTGTTTTCAGAATTTAATTTAATTGCCAATAAGGCCTCATTAATAGTAGTAAAATCCCCTCCTTGCTTAGCAACTATTATTTCGTTTTGTCGATCATTATTTAAAGCTAAAATAGTATTTACATCTGTCCGCGCTTCAGCCAATAAAACCTTATCTTTATCATCTCTGGCAGTATTAACAATTATATTTCCTAAATCATTAATATAAATATAATTAGTAGAAGTGGCATAAAGTTGAATGTCTGTAAACTCTTTAGTCATAATATGCGAACCAGCTATATAGCCCTCACCAGCAGAAATATTGACCAAGAAAGAATTCCTGTCATCTGAAGCTTTAGCGAAAGATGATTCTTCGCCTAATTCCACCTTTTCCACAATCCAACCATCACTAATATAATTATTAAATATTTCTTCTCTTAAGCTAGCATCAACAAATACACCATTATTTTCTAAAGTATTATAATCATCATTTTGACTATAAAGTTTAGCATTTTCTCCGACATAAATATCCATTAACTGTCCAGCAAATTCATTTTGAGTAGAGTTTATATTTCCTCCTAAACTGGCTAAGGCCTGTCCAGTAATTTGAGTCAATTTATTGTTCATTAAAATAATTTCTGCTTCTTGAGCAAAATTAGCAATGCCTTGATACATATTAGAGCTAAACTCATTATTAGAAATCAAAGGATTTAATTTTAAACTGGCCTGAGTATTTTCTATATTAATACCAATGGCTAATTCAGTGGTAGAGGCAGTTAAGATATTGTCATGTATTGTTGGCGAAGTTCCATTGACTGAAATTATAATTGGCTCGGATAAATTAGAACCCTCGGCTATTAAATGGCATCCTTCCACTCTGGCATTATCGGAAGCAATTATAACTGGAGCATCCTCGCCAATAATTTGAACACTATCTTTGTTCTCACAAATTATATCAACATATTCTTTCATTATAACTGTTTCATTATATTCGCCGGCCTTAATATTAATAGTATATCTATTATCTAAATCATTATCAGTAATAAAACCAAGAGCTCCGGTAATTGTAGAAAAGTCCCCGCCTGATTTGGCCACTTCAATAACTTTATTGCCTGTAGAATAATAATTTCCTAATTGAACTCTAACCAAAACTTGTGCTTCAGCTAAGCTTTCTGTGCTTGTTGTTGTTGCCATATCTTCCAAGGCAATACCTAAAATGCCAGCTCCGTCTTTACTAGCTTTTTGGGCTTTGCCTTTTTGAGCAGAAGTAGTTAAATAATCACCTTTCTTAATTAAACCATTAACAGCCGTAACATTAACTAAGGTTGTGCCGGACATTACTACAGCTTGACCGTTTTCTTTGTCTTGCGAAGTTATAATTGCTGGATTTTGAGCAATAACCCCTAAAATCATTTCTGTGTTTGCTCTATCAGCTAAACGAGCTCTAGTACTAGAACTAGTATTCATAATTACTATGTCGCCAAACTCAAAATCATCATCAACAATTTCCATCATTTCAGCATATCCAGAATTTGAACTTAATAAAGTCCCGCCTAAAACTATATTTTCTCCAACTTCTACATTTCCGACAAACTGAGCATTTCCTAAAACATTTAACTCGCCGTCCACATATAAATTACCAGCAATTCCGGTATCACCTTGCACAAATAAGTCGTTACCATTTAATTCAAAATCTTCCCATTCTAAAACTGGTATTTGCTCTCCTATAAGAACATTGTCTCCAAAATATGTCTGGCCAGCATCAACAATAATAGCCCAATTATCAGTGTTTGGATTATTTAAATTAATATATTGGCCAACTTGTTTACCATCTAAAGTATCATTAGAACTTACAATATATGAACCATAAGCAGTGTCTTCGGGATTAGAGGTCTGTAATTCTGTATAAGTTCCATAAACGGTCTGAGCTAAATTATCATTGGCCGTGGAAAGTTTATTATAAACTCCATAACCAGTTGAATCTTCACCACTTACATAAATATCATTAAAATCGCCAAAAGCATAAGAGTTGGCCTGTTGTAAATCAATTTGATATAAGTCGCCGATTTCTTCGGCATTAGCAATAAATTCCCAAACATTTTCTTCATGCTTGTCTTCTAATTCTTCTTGGATTAATGCTATGGCATTATTAACGCTGATTAATTCTTCTTGAACAATGGCTTCAGTTGTTGAAGCAAAATTATAATCATCAATTCCTTGGGCAATTAATAAAGCGACTTCATCCTCAATTTCCATTTCAGCAATTCTGGCAATAATTGTGTCTTCCACTATTTCCACAGTTAAACTCTTATTGCGTCTAGATATCATTACATTAATAACGCCTTCACTTCCAGACAAGCCCTCTAAAGCAACGCCAACTGTTGAATCACCAGCATTTGCCCGCATAATATATCCCGGAGTTGAAGAAGCAGAAGTTAAAGAATCACCAGGCCTAATTTCTCCATTTCCATTTGAAACCTTAGCTGGAATCTGGCCGAGCATGGCCACAATCTTATAATTTGGATTATCAATATATTCT
>Ga0307928_10002819_pt1 | contig 13292 bp, 17 predicted proteins | sample AceLakmetagen232_FD_201815 | JGI IMG/M metagenome (GOLD analysis project Ga0307928, IMG submission 201815) | Saline water microbial communities from Ace Lake, Antarctica - #232 | ecosystem: Environmental > Aquatic > Non-marine Saline and Alkaline > Saline | place: Antarctica: Ace Lake... | reverse complement strand
CTGACACTTTACATTCGCACCATCATAATCAGTGGCAGCGGCCCCATCAAAAGTGAGAGTCGTCAAACCTTCGTACTCCACAGAGCCAACTGGAGTCACACCACCAGATGTAATCTGAACCACATCACCAACATCATTGATGTAGTAGAGATCAACCTTTCCTGTTACAGCATTGTCTTTCGTGTAGATTTTGCCGCGATCCGCAACATATTCAGGATCAGCGGCTTGCTTGTACATCGTCTTCGGTCCAGAGTCAGAAGCACTGGAAGACCTCGATGTTTCGCCAGAACTGTACTGAGCCATAGCCGCAAGAGGTACAAGCGTAAGCAACAACGCAATTAAGAATCTCATCTTTCCTCCTGTTTATCTGTCAAAGTACAGTTCCGACCAACATGTAATTGCACCAGTTTGGGTGCCGCTAACCTTGTAGTTCCAAACCTTGAAGTACGGCTTACCTCTCGTCGGGATTGCAAATTCAAACGGCCCAGTAGCATCGAGCCGGTATATTTTATTGTGATGGACCATGATGCCGCCGCCAATGTCTTCTATCTGAGCCTCTTGGTACATTGTTGCATCGCCCGTGCTTCGCGGCCAACTCACTTGGAGGTATGCACCACCCTCAGTACCCTTGGTGTAAACACCTCGAATGATGAGTTGCTCCGCTCCGGGGGTTGTATTGAACGTCCCGATTGCAGCGATGGTCGCAGCGATCAATTGACCCGTGCAAATATACGTTGAAGTCTCAGTATCTACGTGACCCGCAGCACTGGCGAATGTGACGTATAGCCCTGTATCGATGCCGTCAGAAGTCTTGAGCGGCCCGACAGTTACGCCAGCCTGAATTGGAAGCGGGTCTGATTCCCACGTTGCACCGTTGTCATCGGACCACTTCCACTCCTCATTTGCGAGGTTGTAGACTTGGTACGTACCGGCAACAAGTGGATTGCCAGAAAGGGTGACATCATCTGTACCCGCTCCGGCAAAAGCCTTCGCACCTATCACGCCTGTGTGGATGGCCTTCTGATAGCCTCTTCTGATAACCATGTTTCCTCCTAAATATCGCTGTCGATGTCGATGTACAAATCGCTCAAAAAACAAGGGGGCGAGGCGGTTTAATCCGCTCCGCCCCCCAAGTTACGAAGAGTTTCAAAGAACTTAGGTGGTGCCTGACGTACCAACAAGGCCACGCCACGAATCGTAACCAAGCACGAAACGCTGGCGAGATTTCACCTTGTACCCACCGCTGTCGAAGTCACGGCCTGCTTCCGTGCTGAACGGTACACGTTCAATACACTTCATGCCCGTGCGCTTCACATCGGTCTGGAGGAAGAAAGCGTTTTCATCCGTGAGGTACTGCCATGAATACCAATTCAAACCCTTCATGTTGAAGGCATTGGTTTTCAAGTTCGCGGATTCGCTGTCGCCCTGTGACGCAAGAAGTTCCTGCGCAACAAACTCATCGTTCGGATGAATAACGAGTCTCTTCGGACGAATCATCAGCGGGTAGCCCTGCTCGTCGGTTGTTTCTTCCATGAGGCGGATCATCGAACGAAGTCCGTCACGGGAGAGGTTGACGTGAGCAGCGAGCGTATTGGCTTCCGTCCCGCCCTCGATGAGAGGGTGAGTCGTTGCAAAAAGCGCGACACCATCATAACCGGTGTTGCCGAAGCCATCGTTGAACTGAGCAGCAGCAAGCGTTTCACGCGTCTGAAAATGCGAACGACCGAGGCCGCGATGATACTTCTGCATTTCCTGATAGCGATCATCTTCGACCATCTCTTCGGACATCTGAAAACCTAACTTGTAGGTGTTCACGATGTACGTCTTGTTGAAACCAGAGTTCACGTCAACATACGGAACGTCCGCGTTCTCAGCCGTTTCTTGCGCGGCAGGGAGATCACTGAGAGAACTGTACTGAACCATCTCTCGATTGATCTTCACCTTGTTGTACACATTGTCGATCATGGATGGGTAGTTCTCCCATTCTTGATACGACAGCGCCTCTAATGCAGGAAGCGCATCTTCAAAAAATAAGTCTAACCTATTTGCTCTAATCATGACCATCTTGCGCCTCCTTTAGAGAACAGTTGCAATTCCACCGCCAGCAGATGCCGTTGGCGTACCTGCGTTATTGTAAATTTTACTGTTACCAGTTCCATCCCAAGCAGTTACACCAACAGCCATGCAATCCTGAAGAACAATGTGCGTCGTGTGTGACGGTGCAACATCGAAAACCTGGTTGATGTCGGTTCCGTTGTTCTCGCTTGTTGCAACAAACAAACAACGTTTAAAGTGCGTGAAGCCTTCGATGCCTCTTGCGTCAACGGCTTTAACTAACGGATGAGCAGCATCGTCAATGTAACCAATGATCCTGCAATCTTCAAACATGTTCTTCGACGAACTCCCATCAAGCAGAATCTCGCTACTGTCTGCACCGCGAGCAATCGTATCAAGGCCAATCGTGCAATTCTTGAACGTGTTCTCTGTTGCAGTATCAAGTTTGAGAGATGCTGCACCAGCAACATCCATCGTTGCATGGCCGATACCAGCGAAGTGAACGTTCTCGAAGTAGTTGCGATTTCCAGAAACGTAACCGCAATGCAGCGAGTTCGCATCATCAACACCGTGGAACATGAAGATATTTTTGAACTGGCACCCAGTACCCGTCACCTTGAACATGAACGGCGTAGATGCAGTCCCTACACAAAACTGACGGCTACGCTGCGAAAACCGCGTAGGAGCACCAAGCCCGACCAAGTGCGTGTAACTCTTCGCCCACGTAAGGCCACCCGCTGCAATCCCCGTCGGAGACGAAGACCCACCAAGATAATACACAACATCGTTGTAACCGTCACGACACAGGCCGTATGCGGTCACAACAGACTTGAGAGCGCGGTCCATGCGCTCCCCCGTATTGCTTTCGGAACCCCTCGCAGGGTCCACAAAGAATGACTTCCCGCTGGTAATCATACCAAAAACGGGTACGCCATTCGAGGTCAAATTCGTAATGTCACTCATGGCAATCCTCCGTTTAGGTTAGACTCCAGTTACGCCAACAGACTTATACATGTGGTGGTTGAACGTGAAGATAAGGCGGTTGAACTCACCAAATGCGTTCTTCGGGTCAGGATACAGACCAATGATTTTCAACGGCAACGTCGAGGTATCAGTAACAGAACCTTCGTCGATCTCTCCGGTTGAAACAAAGGTGTACGCATTAACGCCACCAACAATGATTTCCGCGTTCAGGCCAATGGCCGTCTGCGCCGTGCCAGTACCAGTACCATCATCCGTCTGAGCGTGCATAACGAGGTCCGGCTGGTCATAAACCAAGATGTACGGATCGCTCGTTCCACCCTTGGAGGCTGCACAGTAATGCGCTGCAACACCAAGAAGCGTCGTCGCCATGCTGGTTGCACCGATGTCAACCAAGCCAGCGTTGGTCATTTGGACCAACATGTTCTTTCCGATTGCCGTGTTCGCCGCAGCAAGTGAATACTTGCGAAGACGAAGACTTCCGCCACCAATACGGCCCATAATCTGAAATCCATTTGCTGCATCTTTGTTCGCCATGTTGTCCTCCGATGTATCGGTTAGCCTACAACTTCAGTTTCCTGTTTGAAATCAGAACTTACACTCACTCCACGTCCCTTGTGGGAACGCATACGAACACCTTCAACCATTGAAGCACTTCTTTCTTTCTTCGCCGCGAGGTTTTCTTTGTAATCCTCGTCCTTGATGCAGACCAAGGCTACATCTCCGTGACGAACAATGTTGCCCAAACCCTTGTAATCACTTTCATTTCCGGGTGTGGAACCCTCAACTTTAGTCTTCTTCTTCACGGGTCGCCACCCCTCTGGAAGCAAAGAAACGTCCTCTCCTGTCACCTGCGTGTATCTGGCCCACGCATATCGGTAACCATCTTCCATCAGTTCCTTCGGAACCTCGAGATACTGCCTCGTCTGGTTTCGACGGCCTCGAAGTTTGCCTTCACTCGCTAATTTACTCATAAGGTTTTCCCTCCCTTTGTGCATAAAAATATCCTCCATTACGGGTTGAGTCAAATCCTATAATGGAGGACATTAACTTTTTGTTTTAACTTTTACCGCTTACTCGGTCCTCTTGCATCTCTGCGGGCAACTGAAGCCTTGTATTCTTTTTCAGAAATCCCCATCTCTTCACATAATGACTTCTGATTTTTGGTCAAAGTGGTCCTGACTTCGCCAACATTTGCAGGAGAACCACCGGCGGCACTATACGATCCCTTGGACCTTCTGACATCATTATCGTCATCTTTCACGCCAGCCTCCTTGCGAAACTGAAAGTCTGCTTCCAATGCAACCTGCATGAGAGCATCGATTGGACCGCTTGTGTTACCAAACTTCTTCTGCCAGAGTGCATGTGCAGCCTGATACTCACGTGTCTTAGTGTCTTTCAGCCAAGGGAACCTGCCAATAGCCTCGTCATCAGATGCTTGCCTCTGTGTTTCAAGCCTTCTATTCGAATCACTTTCCTTCAGTGCTTTCTCGGTAATCTTTGAGGCTTCAACCCGAACGAGCCTTTGAATGTCGTTTGGATCGGTTGCATCGAAGTTCTCAGTTATTGACTCTTCTTCCTCTTGCTTACGTAATCCTTCAACCTTTTCCCCCACTCGGCGCTCAACACCGGAGATTTCGCCTCGTAGTTCACCGAATTTTCTGTCGATGATTTCTTCAATGTTTGGTGCGCTTGATTGCCGTTCAACCTCTTGCTCTTCTTGCTGCTCCTGCTCTCCCTCAACTGGTTCGTTCTCAACATCCTTAACCTCCGTTATGTTGTCTTGGCCGCCACTATTCATCTGCACCCTCCTCCTTGTTTTCTTCTTTTTTCACGTCAGCAACCATTTGCCTAATCTGTGAAAACAGCAGGTCCATTCCACTCGCGTTCCCGCTCAGTTCAATCATCTCACGCTCATACGACGGACTACGAATGTCCGTACTCAGCATCCTCTGGGCAAGACTCATTTTAAGTTTGCCCGCCGCCTCCTCCAGCGCCGCCCACTCCGGGTGCGCCACTAGGTGGCGGAGCCGCCTGCCCAGCGCCCTCCGCAGGAGCGCCACCTTGCTGCTGTTGTCCACCTTCACCTTGTCCACTTCCATTTGGGTTCCCTCCCATTTTCTGCATCGGCGCTTGCATACCCGCCTGATTGGATTGCTGCTCCTGTGCCTTCATCATTTGAACCATCTTGGTGTGGCCTTCCATCAGATACTGATAAACCTCTTCCCAGTTCTCAGCGACCTTCCCTTCGTCCATTGCTCCCTTAAACTCTTCAGACTTAACGAATAATGAGATTCCCTCGAGTTTCATTTCATGCTTATCGTTCGGAATGATTGGAGCCTTCAATCCTTGCACAATTCCTTTCAACTCATCAACAACGGTCCACGCAACCTGAGCGTCCTTCGGCTCTGTGATATACCGGTTGATGTTGATCTCGCCACGTTTCTCTAGGATGTTCTCGAAAACATTGTACATATTTGCTGCTGTCACGATCCCGAGATCGAGTGCAATCTTCGATCCGAACATGTTCATGTACATCATTGCAGTCTCGAGTTCTGCGTCTTTGTCGGAGTTCATCGGGTTTGCTGTGACCTTTACGTCTACGCTGTATGCAAGGTCTTCTTTGTTGACCTTCGACAAAGCAGGGTCTTCAGAGATTGCACCAACTCTTACAGCGGTTCCAATCGGAAGCCTGTCAGATACAAGATTCCACATATCCGACAACATGATCTCGTATGTCTGAGTCATGTTCTTCACCATCTTGAACACGTTCCCGGCAAACTTGGATGACATCTCTTTCATACCAGACGTTGATCTAGCGCCACCTACAGGGTTTGGCATCCCGCCCAACTGAAGATCATTCACGAACGACACCTTCTGTGCGTACTGCAATATCTGTCCTTCGAGTTGGCTAGACCACGTGTGGGCCTGTGGCCTCTGCGGAAATGCAACATCGTCACGTGGTCGCTCGAGCGGGAACAATACGCCCGGTTCCATCTTGATCGGCTCTTCTGGAAAGCCGGAGCCGGGGCGGTAGAATCCCATTGGCGTGTTGTTGATAACTCCGTTGTCAATGGTCATGGAGTGCAACATCGACAACTCTCTCTGTAGCGGGTACAGCGTTTCAACTACTCCACGATACGTGCTTCTTCCCGGTCTGCGGTAGTATCCGTACTGGTAGAACGGCCTGCGTCCAATGTCTGTCGGGAGAAGCATGTTGAGATGGCAAGCACCGCAAATCTTTTGAGACTCGACATGAACGTACAGAACAACGTCCTCGTCAATCCCGTCATCGTCGATGTCCATCGTCTTGTGGATTTCCATAAACAAAAAACCATCGCGGTCGTCTGTTTGAATACCGGTGGTCTGGTCCTGCTTTTTGACGAATTGCTTTCCGGGTTCTTGCGCGTCTGTCTTGTCTTCTCCCTTTTCAAGAACTTCTTTGGCCTCTGTAGACCAGAGAATTTTGTTCTTAATCATGCTTTCAATCTTGTCTTCACTGAACCTGACGTAATGGCACACGTACTTCGCAGCGTTAATGTCGCCGGGGAAGCAGGTGCTTCCGGGGATCAGGATGTCGGAGTTCTGCACACACTCAATAATTGGACCGTTGAATACTTCTCTGACCTTCATGGTCTGTTTGTATCGAACATCCTTGATTTCTTCCTGCCCCTGCTCGTCCTTCTCAACGTCAACGACTTCAGTAATCGCTTCGGCTTCTTGAGCGAGTTCTTCCATATCGACACGTTCAAACATTGCAACATTGCGAAGAATGATCTCCCACATAAGTTTGGAAAATCCCCAGCCCTCTGACGTTGCGTTCCAAAGAGTGTCCGATAGCGACTCAAAGATGCCCCTGCCTCTATTGGCGAGGTCGAGGATAACCCACTTGAATATAAGGTTAATTCGCTTCAGCCTCATCTCATCAAGACCTTCTCTTGGCTTTGCTGAGAACGGGTTGGATGATCCAAAGAAGATGTTAAGGAAGTACGAATGAAGTGCTTGGGTCATCCACTCAGTGATTGGAATGTGGACGTTGGATATTGAATCGTATTTGCCGTACCTGATTGGAGATGAATAATCGTCCCACTTGCCCAAATGCTTTATTCGTCGATTCAACCATACCTGTCGTTTGTCTTCGTCCTGCCTTATCACATCCAGAATTTCTAGTTGAATCTGTTCCTTCTTCTTTTCGCTCAACGTAATTGGCTGAAAATCAATTATGTCTCTCATCGGTTGGCCCCCGCATATTTGATTATCTTGGGAGTGTATCTAAACTTGGGATTCTGCATTACGATATACCCCAAAATATCCATCATGTCATCATAATCCTTCACAATTTCACCTTTTGCATTACGACGATAGTTGTTAAACTCCGCTATGACCCGCTTACACCTTGGATGAACTACGATTTTCCCGCAGTCAAGAAAGTATTGAATCGTTTGAATCCATTCTTCTTTTCTACCTGTCTTGCTCGGGATGGTCGTTGGTATTCCCATGCGCTTGAGTATATCTCGCGGCGAGTCTTCGCCATCCCATCCTTGGATTTTGCCGGGAGTATCAAGCACGCATCCCATTACACGACGCTTGTTCAGGTAGTTCTCTGTCTCAATCTCCCTCATGTCTACGATTTTCGCACCCAACTTGGAGATCGTGATCTTCTCGAATATCTCGTTGAAGATAATAATCACCCCGTTTGGATCGATTGCACATTGAAACCAAGCATGAGGCTTCGCTGGATGCGGATCGATTCCTTCCCATATGGGCCATTTCGGTTCAATCTCTATCTCACGGACGTGCTTATCCTGATTGAACTGCTGGTATATCCTGCCGCTGAGATGCCTGTACATGCCGAAAATACGTGCCTCACGGCCTTCTGCCGACAGTTCCGCCTCCCACTCCTCGATTGCAGATCGTGGCAAATAGCCGCCAATGTCCTCACAGTTGTCCCACGTGGTCATAATGTATGAGCCAATGTCCAACCGGTCGTGATTCATCGCAGGAAGCCACAGGTCGTTGTGTATCCAAGGCTCTGTCAATGGGGTGAAGGACCACCATAAATGCCCGTTAGCGCGAAGCAGGCCACGCTTAGTGGCATCGTATATCTCTCTGCGGAATGGTTCATCGAAGGCGGCCCAATCAAGCGTGGCTGCCTCAAACGCTATATCGTCCTGCTTTGCGGTCATAATGTGCATCTTGGAGCCATTGTTGATGTCAATGCGAGATATGATGCCTTGGGAGTTCCTGCGAACGCTATACGTCCCATGCGGCAGCCACTCGAGAAACTTGGGCCACAGCACTTGATGTACTCCTTCTTCACCCGGCAGGGCTGTTACAACGCGTCCAACATTCGGAGTTCTTACCTTTATGTACGGATGAGTACCGTATGCGTACCAAATAGCCTCAATCACTACCGCCGTCGTCTTGCCCGACTGATTTCCCCCCGCTAGGAGTCTCGTCCTTCGTGTGTCCTTGTGAAAATCGAGTTGTCCCTTGTGTGGTCGGTAGGAGTCTATTTTCCTGCACTGCATTACCTTCTTCCGCTTCAGCAACTGCTCCACCAGATTCCTCTTCGAGTCCTCGTCCATCGTCTTCAACTTCTGCATCAACGTATTCATCTGCTGTTCTTCGCCCAAGCCAAGTTCTTTCAGCGTCTTTGATGACATCTTGTACCATCTCCATGATTATACTATCGAGTTGAGATACGGACATCTTTGAAAGATCGTCCACTTCGAGCCGGTCAACTGGCTTCGCACCCCCCATGTACGAAACTTCCTTGAGTGCTGATTGTCTCACAGTCTCTGACTTTGCCTGTATTGCAAGTCTCGCCATCTCGAGTACCATGAACGGTGTTACTCTTCGAGCGATTGCACGACCGTCTGTTGCGCCCTTCAAAGAAACTTCTGCCCGTGCAATGCCGTCTATGAAATCTCCCCACTGCTCGGGGTTCATGCCACACTTCTCCGCAGCATCTATGAAGTTGCCCCACTTCTTGTAACGTCTAACCTGCAACTCCAAGTCCTTCTTGGAAACCTTTGAAGGCAGAACAGACGATTCGATCTCCTTCGTCTTGACAGGAGCGTCCAGCAACCTGCTGACAGCCTTATGTGCTTTCTTTCCAGCCATGTTTCCCGTTCCTCATCACCACGATAAGCGGTGCAAATGGATGCGTCTGATCGAACAACTTCTTCTTGAGTTTGAAATCATACTTCTTCGCAGTCGGTGGAGACTTAACATCGTACACAAGTATCTCGTCTTTCTTGTACGTGATGAAATCGGGTGCGTACTGTATCCCCGGTCCAATCGTAACCTTCGGATGAACATCGATGTGCAATAGTTTGCTGTCTGAACACAGCAAAGAATAGAAATCGGCTTCGGTTATTGAATCAAATCTAAACCCATTCCGCACCGTCGGCTGGTTCCTGTACTTTAACTTCTGGCTTGGCTGCTTCCACTTCATGTGTACCCCCGATGTAATCTTTGATTGTCTTGCGCAACCATACGCTCATCGTCTGGCCTTTACCGTAGAGCATGGCCTTCAACTTGCGGATGTCTGCCTCTTCGATGTACACCGAGATACGTCTTTCAGTCTTGATAACCATTCCACCCCTCCTTTTGTTTTTTCCATTTACGTGCCAATGGCTTTGCTTTTGTAAAGTCCTCACCCCACTCAGTGAAGTCTCCTCTCGCTAAATCAACACTGCATGTCAAAGTTCTGGTTTTCCATGTACGTTGCTTGGCAATGATAATCTCACATGCGTTCTCTTCTCCTGCCGGGATCGGCTTCTTCTCCAGATTATAATAATAAGCAGGTCGATAAATAAACGACACAGAGTCAGCGTCCTGCTCGATTGCACCACTCTCCCTCAAGTGTGACAGCATCGGACGCTTGCTCGTACTCGAGTGTCTTTCAACCTCACGATTGATCTGACACGCAACGATCACCGGTATTTCAAGAGTTCTCGCCAACTGCTTCAGCCGTGACGTAGCGTATGACACTTCCCGTTCACGGCTCTGCTGTGTTGGGCTTCGTATCAATTGCAGGTAATCTACCACAATACACTGTATATTGTACAACTTTTTACACATTATCGCCTTTGCGTACATTTCGTCAATGTGATGCCCCGGCGTGTCGTCGATGTACAGCGGCATCTTTCTCTTCTCTTGAACCTGATCTGCAATCTCAGGTGTCAACTCACCTGTCCACAGTTTGTAGAACTTGTCCAGCAACTGAGTCTTCGGCATCTCGAGCGAAAAGAACAGTACCGGTATCTCCCTGTGGATGAATTGCGATATAAACCAAGTACATAGCGTGGTCTTCCCAAGCCCCGGCCTGCCCGCTATGATATGCAATCCGCCATCCGTGATCCTCAAATCCTCATCGACCACGTAATTCCCTGTCTTGATACGTGGATTGGACTCTTCTCCCATCGCAATACGGCTGAACCATTCTGGCGTTGCGTCATCCAAGGACACGATCTTCTTACTTTCTACGTTCGTCAGCGAAATAATCTCTGACTGTAGCCACCCGATTGTCTCGTTCGGCTCGCACTTCTCGTTCATCTGCGAGGCTCGTCGGATAATATGATCGATCCCGTCCTTCTGGTGATCGTCAATTGCGGTGTCACGGTACGACCGGGCAAGCCCACGGCTCATGGCGTGTTCTTCCCACAGGATCATATCTGTTGCTTTTGGACACCAAGAGGACTTCTGATGCTTGCGAATAACGTCAACCATCGTCACTTCGCCAGTACGGTAGTACATATCGCACATGGCTGTGTGCAGATCACGCACCTCCATCCCTATTTCCTCGTTCTTCATCGGGTACTTCGACAGCACCTCGTTGTCCATGAACACGGTGCCTATGTACAATTGTGACGGTGTGAACATGCTCCCCCTCCTCAAGCATCACCCCTGACTGTCGCCAACGGATCATGCTCTCTTTCGTAGGTAATCCTGCACTTCAAATTGTCTATTGTCGAACAAAAATGTGTAAAATGCCAATAGTCCGCCTTTGTCATTTCAAAGAAATCGTATGCCAACGCCTTCAGTTCATCGAGGCTATTGTTTTTCAGCACCCTCTTAGCCGCCGCCACACACTTCTGCCACGCGATTGTGGCCTTACCGCCACCATGCTTCTCTGAGAGTATATTGTGAAAGTGGATGACCAGTTGCTTGTTAGCGGTCATCTCTTTTTTGGGTTTGCCTTTGACGGGTGTAACTTGCACAAATTCACCAACTACAGGCGATTTTTCAAGTTTCGACGAAGGAGAAACAAAGATCTTAGATTCATCTGCATCTGCATCTGCATCTGTATAGGCTGACACTGCTGACATGTCAACGACATGTTCCTTGACATTGCTTTTCCTTGCACGTTCCTCTCGTTTCTTTATTTTATTGTAATTTCTACGTTCATCTTGGTTGCGAATACCGTTGTAATGTTCATGGGTTGGAACAAAATACTGAAACTGTCCTTCCCTGACAATTCTCTTGCCTTCGTGTTCTGGGTTTCTACTCGAGGGGTCAGGTGAAGATAGCACATCTATCGAACTTATCACATCGGGCTTCGACATCCCGAGTATTGCTGCGATTAAATTTGGGTTCAATTCAACGCGACTTTTTACGACATGTGCAATTACGTACCCCCATACAGCAAAAACTCCTGCTCCAGCACCAACCATTGACCCTGTGTACGTACTTGCGAAATGTTTACCGTACATTCAGTCCTCCCTGTCAGAGTAGATTCTTCCACACTTTCGGCACTTGATTACGTTTGGAAGATGGTTTTTTGGTGGTTCGTATCCGGGTGGATCGAATACTAACGACATCCCCATAGAGGCAATGATTAAAGCATCTTTGAGTATAAGGGATGGACATTCGGCCTCATATCCACACTGACAATCCAATGGGACAAACCTCTGATCGTTTTCATCTGGTTTATCGTCCCACTCAAGAATTTTCCATGTACGCATATAACCCCTCCCGGTTATTGTGTGTCAAGGAATATCAAACAATAAAGAGTGTCTGTCAAGGAGAAAGAGTACACACCGCGTTTTCCAAGATCTTTTTCAGTTCTGAGACAGTCATACTCACCTCCAAAGCCAATCAGATAGGCACGCCAAGCGCATAGGCTGACACCGGCGAAGGTGGCCTATGGCCGCGAGCGGGATATTGACGTGCCTGTCTGAGTGGTCGCCGATGTCATGAAACACCTATAGGTTATCAAACAATAAACGTCAATGGTTATTTTCAGATCTCACGTAGCTTGCTCTCAACGCAAGGACTTGAGCCGACCTCAACTCCGAGGCTTGGGTCTGCTCTAACGTCGAACGAGCGTTTATATGCGTGCAATGTGGACCACATGGCGCACTTGATGGATTGATTGAGGGCTTGGATGGTGAGGCCGAATCGCTTTATATAGCAGCCTCTATAGGTGGTTTCCCCAATAAACACTTTCCCGTTGTACGAGAACTTCAGTGTTTTGATACGGTCGTCGATCTCTTGCCGTATGCGTTGTCGTTCCTTTTCGCAGTGGGTAGACATGTGACCTCCTATGACACGGGCATGTAGTAGTATCGCGGCCTTGGTAATGGCGAGTGGTGCTGTGTCTGCATATTCCCTAACGAGAGGGTTTGTAATCTCAACCATAACGAAGGACTCATCGCACTCCTCTCCTGGCCCATAGTGTAGATTTAAGTATCTTCCGTCTTTCTCCATCTTCTCCACAAGCATCCACGAATCAGCGATTGAGGTGCAGGGTTTGAATGAGGATATTGGTCTTGCCTTCCATGTTCCACCTCCAGTATCGTAGTGCTTTGGGGGTTCGTTTCTAGCAGAACATGGTGATTTTACTACTGTCCACCCCATCACACGCGTTGCTGCAAGTTTGTTCTTCTCCGTAAAGTCTTTCTCGTCGTTGGTCATTTCTTTACCTCGCTGATCTTGAAAGTTGCACCATTATCACACTCGCACAGCCTGTCTGGAAAAGTTATAGACACGCAAAGCACTCCTCCGTTCGCAGCACACGCTTCATCGCATCCGCTCCACTCGTGATTACAAACGATGCATCCAGAAATAAACAGCACCAAGACTATCAATAGAAATTTCATTTCTTCATCCTTTCCCTATACAATATTTATGCCAAGTGCTTTCAGAAAGTCGTCAACCTGATTCTTGTTTATTTTTGTTGTACCGCCCTTGCCAAAAAACTTTGCGTTCATAAGGTCGGCTCCACCCAAGTCTGCTCCGCGCAGGTT
>Ga0307928_10002818_pt1 | contig 13293 bp, 17 predicted proteins | sample AceLakmetagen232_FD_201815 | JGI IMG/M metagenome (GOLD analysis project Ga0307928, IMG submission 201815) | Saline water microbial communities from Ace Lake, Antarctica - #232 | ecosystem: Environmental > Aquatic > Non-marine Saline and Alkaline > Saline | place: Antarctica: Ace Lake... | reverse complement strand
GTTGGTGTAGGTCTTGATTAGGTATTCCATCAGGGCTACGGGTTTTTGGGTGGGGTGAAAACATTCCTTGCCGTGATGTACATTGGAACTCTCTATGATTGTTTTCGGGTAGAACAGACCGCCGTTACCCTCGTGAACATAGTCTGTTTTTTCTCCCGTCTTTCCAAGAGTTCCGTCCGTCCGGTCGTGATTGTTACGCTGAACCATCTTTCCAGTGAACTGCCCGTCCGTTCGCATCTGCGGGTTGTATGTTGGAAGCTTCGAATAAAACACGCACACATCTTCGTGCCATTTCATAAACATCTTCTTGGCATTGAACACGTTTGTTGGCCTTGTCTTGAGCCATATCAAATGCTGCTTAAACATCTTCATATTGCTCGCAATCAGCGCAGTAGTGAATGGCTGAGTTGCGGTCATCACGATGGCCCCGTTCGGCTTAATTACCCGCTTCAACTGCTCCCACATCGGCTCAAGCGGGATAATTAAATCCCACTTGCAGGCCGTAGTGCCGTAGGGAGGATCGCACATCACCATATCCACGCTCCCGCTTTCAATCTCCCGCATTCGTTCTAGGCAATCGCCTTGCATAAGTTTCATTTTCATTTCCTCCGCATAATAAAGAATCGAACCAGTCATGGAGCGTACGTTACCGCCGCTCATTTCCAGCGTTGGGTTTGAAAGCGTCCGGAAAAGGCATCCATGCCGTTATCACGCCCCTGTCGTGTTGCGGGTGGCAATGTTCCCATGTCTTCGAATGGGTGTCGTATCTATCCACACGCACAACATGAAAGTCATCCGGCATGTTTGACACCGTAACCAGCACATAGTCGCTTATGCACATGCGGCCCCCTGTCGGCATCCTGTCGTCTATCGCAATCCAGTTCATCTCATATTCCTTTCGTTTGTCCATCATCTTAACATTTCTAGTTGTGTTTTCCCGTGTTCCCGGCGCAGCTTGCGACACAACGCGCGGATTTCCCTACACTGCACAATCGCTCCCCGGGCCTCTGCTTGAGCCTCCTTCAGGAGAGGGAAGTAGCACTGAAGTTTCTCCGAGTCTCGACATTCTTTTTCGATCCTTCTTAGTATTTGCTCAACGGTCATCACGAAATCTCCTGAAGTACCGTTTTCTTTTGACTAACTTTCAAGATTCCACCGTAAAACGCAGCCAGCTCCCCCACAACGCAGCACGCAGCCCTTGTGCGTGTGATGGCTGTGTAGATCAGCGACCTGTCGAGCAACGCCCAGGAGTCTCGCTGTAGAGCTACAAACAGCACGTTTCTATATTCGCTTCCTTGGCTTTTGTGTACCGTCAGAGCGTACGCCAACTGCAAGTTTTTACGTTCCTTTTTGTCAAATAAAACCTTACTCGTGTAAATCGGCTCCTTTCCAACCATGCTTTTAGTCGCGTCGATGACGGGAATGTCAACCTCCACCCATATACCACCGTCGATGTCGATGGCGTGAATTCTGCCAGTCGTTCCGTTCCAGACGTCCTTCGCGGCAATATTCTTCGTATTGATAACACGATCGCCGACATTAAAGCGTTTGCCTTCACGCCTCGGACTGATGATATCCACGATTGCGGCATTCAACCCTTTGACGGTTGAGGGAGTAGTTTCATCGTCGCCGTTCCTCGGGCACAGGATGATATCCTGATCCCAGTCAAACACTCCCGACTCAACCCATTGCATGATTTTATCCTGAGTGCGCTTTGCATCTCCAGTGTTAGTCATCGACCATCGTTCGTTGTCGCTTGTTTCCTGATCGACGGGAGGCGACCCTGCCCGGATGCAGGTTGCAGCTTTGTAGACTGCCTCTGACGCCCGGTAGCACGTTGTTAGTTGCGACACGGAATCAGGACGCAACTTTAGCAGATCATGGTAAGGCTGGCCTTTTCCCACCGGAGCGAGTTGCGCCGGATCCCCGACAAGAGTCATCCGCTTAGGTTCGCGCTTGACGATCTCGGCCAGAAGGTCAGCCGACACCATAGACGCTTCGTCAATCACGATGCACTTGTCCGCCAAAGAATCGGTTTGAAATGTCTTGCCGTTGTAGCCAAGCAAGCGATGTATCGTACTTGCCGGGCGATCGCACGCCTCACGAAGACGAGCCGCCGCTTTGCCTGCGAACGCGCACAACGAAACTTCGTTGCCATCCGAGACAAGGCGATTGGAAATGTTCTTGATGATCGTCGTTTTCCCTGTACCCGCACCGCCAGTGATCATAGTAAAACGATCAGAGACGGCACGGTCGACAGCCGCGACTTGGTTTTTGTCAAGATCCATGACGCTCCTAGATGTTGATGGAGACGTTGCGGATCAGTCCTGCGTGGATGGCCTTGGTCACGTTAACCGACGCCTCTGGCGTCATTCCGTAGACCTCACAGAGGCATTTATAAACGACGTTGAGGATCTGTGCTACGTGCGCATCGTCGGCTTCGCGTTGAGCCTTGGCGTTCTCTTCCGCGACCTTTTCGCGTGCAACTCTGGCATTCGCTTCTGCCTCGGCGTTGGCGGCGCGAGCTTCGGCAGCGACGGCCTTGGATCGAGCGTCGTCGGCTTCACGCTGGACCTTTGCATCGGCAGCGACGCGAGCACGTTCGACGGCCTCACGCTCGATGCGCTCCTTATCTGCCTCGGCTGTAGCATCCGCCTCGACCTTGCGAAGGCGTTCAAGCTCCGCAGCGTCAGCCGCCATCTTCTCAGCAACGGCAAGCGCCTTGGTTGCTTTGATTTGAGCTTCGTCGGCTGCTTGGCGCACTTCCTCTTGCATATCCTCGGGGAACTTGCTTACATCCAGAATCTGAAAGCGTGCGATGGTCTTTGTGATTTCGTCAACCGTTTCGCCAGGTTCATCGCCAGCGTCCTTGATCTTTTCAAGTGATGCGACCGCAGTAGACCGTTCGGCCTCCCAAGCGTTCAGCGGAGCCCGGACGGAATCACGGCACTCGTCGCAGGTATCGCGAAGCTGCTTGCGTGCTCCGTCAATCACCTTCACTTTGGCTTTGACCTCGGCAAGATACGATTTACCGTAAGCGTCAACCGCTGTTTTCGTCTGCGCGAACTTGTATGCGTAGGAAGCCATTTCCTTGCGCGATGTAGCCGTCTCCAAAGAGCCTTCAAATCCGTCAGCTTTCGCCTTGATTTCGGTTAGCAGGATCTCCATTGCGGAGGGTACTGTCAACGCCTCGGTGATTCGAGCGTTGTCGAGCACCATTAGAGCCGTTTCGATTGTTTCTGTTTTCTTCGTTGTCTCGGTTGTCATTTCTCACTCTCGCTTTCTTGTTTCTCGTTTACTTCGTTTCGTCAATAAAATTAACTCTAATATACTTACCGTCAAAACCATCGTAAGGACATTCGCCTACATCAATTTTCACAACATCAAACGTTAATGTTATGGAAGTATAGCTTCTGGCAAATGTCACTTTCTTTATTTCTTTCCGCTTCATCCATATACGCTTGTGCCAATGATGAGAAAGTTCTCTATACTCGATACGCTTTCTACCTGATTCAATTTCATCGTACCAGTGATGCGTTAAAACAAGATGAAGTTTCATTCCTGCGCCTCATCGTCATCCACATACTTCAATATAGCCAACTCCGCAAAGTAGTCCGTACTCAGCGAAATGCACTGCGACTCGCTAAACCCATGCAAAGTATCCTCATCAAACAGAACTACAGTTGCGGCCACAACAAGATCGTTAAAGCCCCCCAGCGTGCCGCACGCCTTCTTCAGCAACTCTTCCCACGTAACTATCGTGCTTCCGCTGCTCGTCAACTGACGGAGGCTGTAGACGACGCAGGCGCGAATCCTACGCTCATCGTCATCGCCAATGCCAAACGCAATCCGCACCGCCTTGTCAACGTCCTGGAAACCGTACCCAGCCAGCTCGGCCAGCCGGTAGCAGTCAGCAGACACCACGCTAATCGTTTCGGATTTCCACTTTTCCCAAGCGGCAGAAGCCATGTTCATTGTGGCTCCCTTACCCATGAGCCACGCCACGCACTTAACATGTTCCTGATCATTTTCGAGCGACAGAAGTTGCAAGCGAAACTCTTCGTAAATCTTTCCGGTCATGCGTTTAATCTGCCCAGGCTTAATGTTCTGCCAATCCTCACCGACCTCAGACCAGATCACTTGTTCCATGGCGGGACCAAGCCCTACTGTCCGCGTGCAAACGTAGTGGAGTTGGTCTTGCGAATTTGCAGGAACGTCGAGCGATGCAGACTTGAATTTAAACTCACGTATGCCCCGGTAAGTAGTCCACTCTCCATCGAGAGCAAGCGTGTCACCCTCTTTTGGACGCCAAGCCATCTTGCCTTTACATGCTCCGTGCTTTCGAGCGATGAGGATGTACCAGTCTCCATCGGATGTTGCAGGCGGGTACGCCACTCTAGATACAGTTATGTTCATAATTGCCATGTGATGTGTCCCTATAACCCTCTAAGCTGATCGTGACGTCGCACGAACAGACGATAGGCCAGAGCCGCAGCCAACTGCGCGTCTCCAGCAAAGATGACCGATACCCCCATAAGCGCCAATTCCGCCACCCTTCGAGCCACGAACTGAGGCTTCAAGTTTGGGTGATTGTGTTGAGGCACCGTCATCTCGTCACCAGACCCCACAAAGCAGCACTGCTCAAAGTCTCCCTCCACAATGACGATGCGAGCCGGGAACGATTCCATGCGGATTAACTCGCGCTGAAATCGCTCCCAACCACTTGACATGGTGCCCAGGAAGTCGTTGAGTTCCTTGCGTTCAACGGCGAATCTCACCGCCAAGGCCTGCCGACCCTTAACCTCTTCCGTGTCCTCAAGCAAAGCATAGTCACCCGCTACCAGTGACCGCAGAGAGCAAGACGCATGGTGCGCCTCCCATCCCCAAGGACACTGCTCGCGGGAGTCTATGACTATGTTGAGTGGTTCGATCATTACACGTTCTTACTAAAACGGGAGTGATGTGTCGTGGGCGGCGGGAGTTGCTCCAAACGGATTTACAGCAGCAGGAGTCGCAGCAGCAGGAGTCGCAGGAGTGCCACCAGCACCAGCACCAAACGGATTTGACTGATAAGCAGGAGCAGCCGCAGGAGCAGCCGCAGGAGCAGCGCCCTGGCCAATCATGCCCATGATCTCCTGCATACGAGCGTTGGTTGTGGCCGCGTCAAGCGGCGACGGTTTGCTTACGCTGTCACCAATGTACTTTACGTTGTACCAGATCTTTCCATCGGCGGAAGGTGTAGACTCCTTGACCGTTGCCGACGTTTCTACACCCACCAACTCGGCGATGCGAGAAATGTCCATTCCGCCCTTGAACCCGATCTTAACCAGCGTGCCAAATGTGATTTCGGCCTGAGTCTGCGAGGCAAAGTTTCCGCGACCGTAATTCGAGCTTACTTCACCGCGCCAGTAGTCCTCTTGGCTCGGGTCATTTTTGTTCTGGACCATGAGACAAACGTCGAATGCCGGGGCCTGCGCGAACTTCGGCTCTGCAGTGCAAGCCTCCGTAATCACGACTGCGAATGTACCTTCTGATGTAAACATAACTACTCCTCTTTCTCGTTTTCTCCGTTAGTAAAATACTCGACGGGATGGAGACGACCCGCGAGCGTTGTTAAGCAAAAAGGTAGCCAAGGAATCGCTTGAAAAGCTGCATCGTGATTCGCGTGTCCTGAAGGCAATACGAAGCCACCTTTGCACGCCCCTCATCCGTTTCAAGCATTTCTTCGATCTTTGTCACGTCCATCTCTTCCTTGCCCTCGCCGGAGTCCAAAACAAGTTTCGCGACCAAGTCGAGCTTCGTGAAGGTACCGGACTGCCAGTTGTCCCAAATCTTCATCAAGTCATAGTGGCGATCAGTGTTGTAACGTTTCGTCCACGCCGTCAGCGGAGGAGCCCCGAAGTTTGCAGGATCCACGTTGAGGATAATCGCTCGACGATAGATAAACGGAATATCGAACCCGATTCCGTTCCAGGTCACGATACGCATTTCATCCGAGCCAAGAAAACCAAATATTTCCTGAATCAACGTTCGCTCGCCATCGTTGTCGACGGTTGTAATCATCAGCGTTGACTCTTCGCCGCTCGTCGAAACGAACGCGCAGCACACGACGCGACCAGTCAGGGGATCGAGAGCGAGCTTTTCGAGCTGCTTGTCGCGTGCCTCATCTTCCTTGGCCGCAATCTTGTCCGGATCCTTCGTGTTTCCGTGCTTCACCTCTGGAGGAGGGATGAGGTCGATGATGTCCTTGTTGCCGATGGTCTCGATGTCTAGTGCTGCTATCATTGTTGCGTTACCTTTCTTGTTGTAATTAACCCTATAACTACGTTCGCGTGTCCTTGCGTCATTAGCGGATCTTTGCACGCCAAAGCCTGTTCCAGCATTATTGTCGGCATATCGCTCCAACTCTTCCCGACGTAATCAGCCCCGCCAATCGGACATACCGTATAGTCGACTTCGTCTGTATCTGTAGATGCAGTCTCAACAACCCGCGACTGAGCCTCCTCGGCGCTAATCACAATCGGGTCAGTGCCCCGCGCCGGAGCGTCGTCGAAGTCGCTAACCTCTTCAGGAGTGTAGCTTCCGTGATTCGCTTGCGGACAGATAACATGCACAGAGTCAGACGACACGCGAGCCCAGAGCATCTGCATGATTGACCGAGGAGTCTGATACTTCGCTTTGATTTCTCGTTTTTCAAGCGGCTTGCTCAACTCAGCCATCTGCTTTGTTGGTCCGCCGCGATAGATAAACGGTTCTGCTTGCGCTTCGGCAATCGTTAAAGCAAACCTGCTCTTTTCACCATTCCACTCAAGTTCAAGCTCAGCGCATTCAGAATCGCGTCTTATGACTTTATGCTTTCCACCAAGCTCATTAAACCGAGCCAGCATCGCATCGGATTTCATAGAGATTCGACCCTGCATCACATTGTACTTGCGACTGAACTCTGCAATGGACATTCCGGTGTTGTGGCATTCCTCGGCAACGATGAACCCCTCGGGAGGTGTGATCTGCCCACACACTCCGCTTTGGGCTATTAGCTGCCCAGCCGTAACAAGATCAGCCATGCAGGAAATAGGCATAGCGTTCAATTGTCACCTCTCTCGCTTTTGCCGTTGATAAACGCGTCAACCGACTTCCTGATCCAGAAGACCTTAGACCCGCGTTTGTGCTGCTTGATCTTTCTAACGTCACCCTCGGAGCCATCAGGAGGACCATCGATAAGATGACGACGGAGAGTGTCGCGAGATATTCGCAAACGGCAACATAGCTCGTTTCGCGTGATAAGCTCGCTCTGGTTATTCGTTTTGCGTTTCACTTGCCCTCGCTTTCGCTTTGTTTTCTTGGTCAACGAACCGAATCTACTCCACGCCCCGGCCAATTGCAAGCGCATTTTGACTTATTATGCACTATTTTGACGCATTGTGGCGCAAAGACATGGCGCACAAAGGGTTACGCATGGAGTTTTTTTATCGGCGGTAACTAGGAAGCGCGAACCAGACTCACTTAACAAAACACATCATCGGTCACATCAACCAGCAACCCTTGCACTAAGCGATTTTCGATCGTACGCGGGGTTTCGTTTTTCTTGAGCGGCATTCCGTCGACAAAAATCTTGCGGAACGGATTGCGCGAAGGTTGGAACGTCGCAGCGCAAACGATCCCAATTGCGCGTGTACACCAGGTCCCGTGGATTGTCCAGGGGAGCGAGTTGACAAACCGCATCAGCCACAGACGTTTTACGTGGAAATTGCTGTAGGGCAACGGATTTATTTTAGTCTGCCACATCAAACTCATAAAATGTCGTTCGTAGTCGGTGGCGTCTTTGATCCGGTAGACGCGGATCATGTAGGCATTCTCGTCAACCAATCGTTCGTAATGTTCGAACGTGTTAAACACACCTCCCTCAGGGGATGTCATGTCTCCAATGCCCCAGCCGCGCGTGTTGTGGAGTATTATGAGCGCATTGTGATTCGTTGTGCTCCCCAAGATTGCTCGGATCAGCTCACCGATCCTGCTCACTAGATTGCGCCCTGCGAGGATGTCCCCCTCCTTCAGCCGTTTTACATCAAAGCGTTTCATGACGGCCCATTTCCTCTGCACGATTTTACGGCGTCCTTGAGTTCAACGAGCACCGCTGACATCTGCCTGGCATTGTCCGCGTGCTCTTGACTGGCTATCGTAGACGCCTGTATTAGATCGTACAGCCTGTCGGACAGCTTGTCCTTGGCATTGTTCACTCTCACAAGTCCGATCACGCACGCCACGGCTACGATGCCGAGGATTGATGCAGGCTGCAAACCTCCTAAGTGTTCGCCGACTGTCACGGGATCTACCTGCGCGACTCCCGCTAATCCAATTACCGAGCTCACCGCTAATATTTTTATTCCTGTCATGTCCCTGCTCCCTTGTTACCGTCGTCAATGTGCGTCGCGCAAGGTTTGCCGCATCCCGCGCACGTGTAGTAATTGCAATCTGCATTGCCTGCCACCTTTACGTGTGCCCCGCAGCAATCAGATCGACGCTCCCCGGTCATTGCATTGCCTCAACCAGTGCCGCCAGCCGCTCGACCTCCGCCTGTAGCGCGCGCCACCCTCCCGAGCCGCGTACTTTGCTCTTGATGTCCTGCGCCTCTGCCGTGCGATCTGACCTGCGCTGCGCGTGATCGGCCTTGGCCTGCATTTTCAATGCTTCACGTTCCTCTTTGCTTTTCAGCGGGCTTGCGTGCGCAACGATATTGAGCAGGTCGCCAGCATCATCAACAAAGTACTCGTAGCCAATCCCAGTGCTGTGTGAAACGAACACAAATGATTGCGCCTCGATTGGCGTGTCGAATATTAGCGGGATGCTCTGACGCTCAAGCTCGGCGGCGTCCTGTACATCTGCGCTTGCCTGTGCTGCGTCGTATGCGGCCTGTGGTGCCTCTATAATCTGCGAGCCGTTCCATGCCAGCAACTCCACGTCAGGTATTGTCGGCAGCACGTCGGTGTCCATGTCGAATTTCGCAAGCTGATTCGGTTTGTTCTCGGGCGTGTTCCAACTGGGTTCTGTTTCCGTGCGGATGGTGCCATCAAGATTGTCTACGATGAAAAATGCTCTCATTATCTGCGCCCCCGTTTTTTGCGTGTGGGGGATGATTCCAGTGTCATGCTGGCATCGCTGCCATCGTTAATTGTGCCATCGTTTGATCCGGCTGAATCTTTTACGGTTGATCCGTTTGGATGAGATTGTCCGGTGTTTATGCCGTTGTTTCCCATGCTCCAACGTGATACTAAACCCGTTTTTGGATACCATGCGTTTCTGCTTGCATACATAGCTTTTATTTCTTCGCCTGAAAGAACAACATTGTATATTATGCATTCACCCATAAGACCGCTATAATATGAAGTGCCAGTGGCACGATCTAAACCTATATAATTACCTAAAACACTGCTAGACAAAGGTGCTGTTTGGCTTTCCGACGAATCTAATTCACCATTTATATAAAACCTTACATTTGCACCATCTAAAGTAATAAATAAACTTATCCAACTATCGTCCAGGCTGCTTAAATCAGTTGATGAACTTGCCTGTTGTATTGATGTTCCACCATAGTTTAACCTAATTTTATTATAATCTGCGAAAGCATATACTTTAACATAAGTAATTTGATAGTCAATATTTGCACCAGTTCTTTTTGAAAGTAAAGGACGATACTTTTGTGTAGCACTATCACCCTGTGGATTAAACCATAAATTAAAAGTTATTTCGTCGGTATAATCATCAACACTACTTAATGTCACATAATCATCCGTTCCATCAAAATTAATTGCCCCGCCGCCAAAAACAAACAGCGGAAACAAGCATATAAGTAATATTATTTTCATTGATTAAATCCAATGGCGATTTTGCGCAAATAGTTGTCGCCTGTGTTGCCGTCAGCTGGGTCTCGACTTATCCAATATGTGATCGTGTCTCCGGCGGTTATGCCTGAGAGCGTTGCGCTAACTGCCCAGTGCTGGAGATTCGTCGTGCTGCTTGCAATCCCGGTATAGGTTAGATTTGTGCTGCTCGCCGTAAGTCCGTCGCCGACATAATGCAGAGTCCACGTCACATCGCCGGGGGTTGCATCCGCGTACCAGGACGAACCCCGCACGACCACATTGCTGTTCCATGTGGGCCATGTTTGCCATGTTTGAGCTCCTGTGTACTCTCTGGTAGTATCGTCAAACGCCAGAAACTCGACTTGCTGGGTGACGCTTCCATAAACGAGATTTGCAATATAAGAGCTTGGCTGATTTGGCCCAACGCAGAGTCCCACCGATTCGGCATAAACGTAGTCCCACCGCTGCGACACCCCACCCGGCCACTCCGTTATAGTGTCAGTGCCGAGCGTTATCGTATCAGCCGTCAAGCCCAGCCGCACCACGGGGCGACCGCCGAAGGTTGCGCCCCATCCGGTGGCCGTGGGCGAGGTGACGTAGTTCGTGACGTTGTAGGAGTCGAAGAAAAGGGTGCCGCCCTCTGTAGGCTGATCCCCAGCAAATGTGATGTTCGTCAAGGCGAGGCAAACATTAAACGCATAGTCCCCGATACTCGTGACGCTCTTAGGCGCGATCAACGTGCCGAGCGATGGTGTACCATTACCTCCCGGACTAAACGCATATGCGCCAATCGCCGTAACCGCCACACCGCCGATCTCGTAAGGGATAACCACGGTCGCAACTGTGCCGGAGTAGCTCGTAATCGTGCCCGTCCCAGCGTCAAAGCCAAACTCGCTGGCAGGGGTGATCGTGATGTCGGGATCGCCGTAGTGATTGAGTTTCAGAGCGCGTGGGTCAACCTCGTCCTGCACCGCCCCTGCCGCAAGCGCAACGGTGTTGGTGTAGGCTTCGTCCGTTGGCTGCACCGCCGTGTCAATGGAGTTAGTCAGAGCAGCTATGACAGCCAGCGCGTTCGTGTCGGCTTCTGCCGTTATATATCCAGCATCGTTTGACAGGTCGCTCACGGCGTCACCCGCCTGCACCGCCCCTGCCGCAAGCGCAACGGTGTTGCTCAGCCCGTGCGCGTCAGCCGCCCCCGTCAGGTTGGTGTGAGATGCAATCACAGCCAGCGCGTTCGTGTCGGCCTCAGTTTGCACAAACGCGCTCCCGTCAATAGCCCTGCTCCGGCCTGTGCCTGTTATTGCAACCCCGCCCGTCCCCGTCACGTTGGTCAATGCGGCAAGGTACGCAGCATCATTGGTCGAGACTTTCGTCCCGATCTCGGTCATGACGTTTGTGGTGCCGACCGTCAACGTATCAGCCGTCAAGCCCAGCCGCACCACGGGCCGACCGCCCAAGGTTGCGCCCCATCCGGTGGCCGTGGGCGAGGTGACGTAGTTCGTGACGTTGTAGGAGTCGACATAGGTGCCGATGCCTTCGGTTGGTTGATCCCCGGCAAATGTGATGCTGGCCAAGTTGGGGCAAGAAGAAAACACAAAGTCACCGATACTCGTGACGCTTGGGAAGGATGCGCTCTCAAAGTTATAGCAACTATCAAACGCACCGAACCCGATACTCGTGACGCTTTTTGGCCCGATCAACGTGACGAGCGATGGTGTACCAGCATGCTCAGGACTAAAAGCCAGATCGCCAATCGCCGTGACCGCCACCCCACCGATCTCGTAAGGGATAACCACGGTCGCATTTGTCCCGCTGTAGCTCGTGATCGTGCCCGCAGAAAATCCAAACTCGCTGGCAGGGGTGATCTCAATATCGGCATCGCCGTAGTGGTACAGCTTGTCCGTGAGTAGCGATATGGGGTCAACTTCGTCCTGCACCGCCCCTGCCGCAAGCGCAACGGTGTTGGTGTAGGCTTCGTCCGTAGGCTGCACCGCCGTGTCGATCGTGTTGGTAAGGGCAGCAATTACTGCCAGCGCGTTCGTGTCGGCCTCTTCCGTCAGATATCCAGCATCGTTTGACAGGTCGCTCACGGCGTCACCCGGCTGCACCGCCCCTTCCGCAAGCGCAACGGTGTTGCTCAGCGCAGCTAGAGCGTCTGCATCGTCAAATAATGCCGCAGCAGGTAGATTGCTTGTAGGAAACTGGTTTATCCACGTATAATTATCTATATTGATACGGCGAGTCATTACGAGATCACCAGAATCAAGTTCAGGTGATGGGTCAATACTGATTAGACCTCCCGCCTGATTCACTACAACCCCAGATTTCTCAGCAGTGACACGCAGTATCCAACTATCTACTGCTTTCGCTAAAAAATTGGATGTGACAACAAACGAGATTTCATTGCCAGAGACGGTTCCAGTCAAGCGAGCTGCGTCTATGCCCGTAGGCTTCCGCATTGCTAGCTTCACGGTGTAGCCAGTCAGGTTTAGGTCATTAGTCCCATTCATGGCTACAAAGGGCAGCACAAACCCATTCTGGCCCTGTCGTACCTTTACGTGCCACTGATTCCTGTCAGCAGGTGCGCTAAAGTTTGCCGTTTGAGTTTCATAGGTAGGTACAGTATCCGCTCGCAAGATTAGGGGAATTGCGAGCGCAAGGGCTAGTATCCACTTGCGCATAACAGTTCTCCTTTAGGCTGGTTCGTCGGCTACATCTTGTGCAGATACTTCATTCTCAAAACGGAATTGATAAACATGAGTTGTGATGCCTGTTGATACGTTGGGAGAAGATGATTTATATAGCGTCATCCTCGTGGGGCGATCCGCTGTAACTGTATCGTTCCATGAATCATAGAACTTTTCGCACAGAGCATATAGTATCTTTCGGATATCACCAGTAGCCGCATCTGCTTCGGTAGCAGTTAATTCAGGAAATGTGGCAATAGGGACAGTAATATTTGTTCCGTCTTCACTCCAATTAGGAATCCAAGTAGTTGGTGTTTCATCAAAAGCCATGACATTTCTCCTTTACTGAGCGGTTCCTACCACTCTGAATTGTACGTTTGTTACACTATCGAAGTCTGCTAATAGTATGTCTTTTGGAAGAAACCAAGAGGCAACCGGAAGCGTATCACTCGCTGAGTCGTATACTTCGTTTGTGATGTAATTAACCTTTGTACCGTAGTCTGCTGTATTCGTTTCAACTGTTCCCCAGAAGTTTGTGGTCACTTCCTGTAGCTTGTAGGAAACCTCAAACGTCTCAATCCTGTAGAGTTTAACAGCCGTAGCTACGCTATTGGTAGTAGCCGTAACATCGCTAATTCGATACGGGACAATGGTTGCGTTTGTTTCAGATCCAACCTCAAGTGTTGAGTTAGTAAACGAGTTTGCCGTGTACGCCATTACAACGCCAGTCCACGGATTCTTATATA
>Ga0307928_10002817_pt1 | contig 13299 bp, 6 predicted proteins | sample AceLakmetagen232_FD_201815 | JGI IMG/M metagenome (GOLD analysis project Ga0307928, IMG submission 201815) | Saline water microbial communities from Ace Lake, Antarctica - #232 | ecosystem: Environmental > Aquatic > Non-marine Saline and Alkaline > Saline | place: Antarctica: Ace Lake... | reverse complement strand
AATATTGTATAAGCTTACTATAACTATAGTAGAAACTTACTATGATTCTTATTCCACAGCAGGCACTATAGCCCTACCACCGTTTTTGAGACAAGCTCTTAAGATTGGGCAGTACCTGCTGTGCGTTGGGTGGGAAGTTTTTGCGATTATTACTCGCCGATAAGCCATTCTTATCCAGAAATATACTTATCTTCCCAGTGATTCATCAGACACCGCAACGACAGTGCTACCTGATATATCCGTAGTATCGGTGATTTACGGAATGTATTAAAACAGAACCCTGGAGATTTGAACTCCCACAGACTATGAAAGCCGCTTACCAACAGCTTGGGCAATTGTATTCCCGCTGTCAGGTTCTAAACTAAAACATGTATGTGTACCAACTTTAGTATATTATAGTGGCATTGTAATATATGCCAGTATATATTATGTTGGCGTTGTAATGTATTAAAACGTATGCCATGAGCATACATTTGTATGCTTTCAAATTCCAATACATACAAAGTCACGTGTTTGTATCTCTCCTAACTACTAATCTCTACTAATTTTAATAAAATGGTAGTTGTTCAAAACTATACATTTTTATCCTTTAATAACGTGCGTTTGGAGAGACAAACTATACATTTTCCTCTCCACCAACCACAAGCCAAGTCTGTCCGAGCATATGCTTATGATTGTTGGAGAGGGGGCGAGTAACTTCACTCACCCCTTGCGTCATTTTGTAACGCTCATTGCGACATTTCTCTCCTCTAACCACTACCTCCACCATTTCGCCCAAGCGGACAATATGGTTCAAATCCTTTATAATCAGGGGAGAAAGGGGAATCTGCTTAAATTCCCCATTGCGACATTGTTTGACGCTTATTGCGTCATATTTGTACTAATTCGTGGAGTCTGACTCCACATTTATCTTTTTGAGATTGGCGAGTTTCTCTAGTGCCTCTGCACATGCTGGACAATAGCGCCCAACTAACCCCTCAAAACGATAGATATGTTCTACGTTGTCCATGTGATAACCACATCTTCCGCATCTTCCTTTGCTCATGATACCTCCTAATGAGTAGATTGGTGAAATTATGTGTAGGTTGAGAAGTAATCTTCCCACCATGTGTCGTAGATTAACCTTGCACACTTGTGGCAAAACTTGCCCTGAACTTCATCAAACCAGTAAGGGTCATCAATGGTCTTGCCACAGAGCATGCATTTCATGAATGCTTCTTGTCTTATCTTTTCTTTTCTCATTCCAAGCAAGACAAACACGAAAGCAATTATTGCTATAGTTAATATCATGATTGTCTCCCCTTAAGTTTTTCTACTCTTTGTAGAAGCTCAATCACCTGTCGAAGATTTTTGAGCTTAAATAAACGATGCCAACAAACATGCTTCTCAATGTCTATCAAGAGAAGATTGCTTGGATGAGAACTACCAGATTTTGACCGAGCTGTCAAATGATGTTGATTCCTACCACTGAACCTCCTCTGTCGGTGCTTCGTTTTCTTTCTTCTAGTCTTATGACTTCGCTTACCCTTACGCCTACTCATAAGAGCCTCCTATGCCTTGAAGACTTTTTTGCCATACCGACATTGATTGTTAACTATCGGTACAAGAAATGGTGTTGTGTTTTTGAGGTTGTAATCTCCCTCAATAACCGTAAATCCATTCTGCCAATTCTGTTTAGATGTATAAACAGGATCGAGAGAACATGAACATCCCATCTCAAACCCATAGATAGTGCCAGCAAGAGTTGTTTGGAAGTAAGCACCAAGTCTGTGAGTGTGAGCCTGAAAAACCCTGACTCCCTTGTCTGCAACTAGGTTCTTTGCAGTATAACAAGAGTGCTTGTTAACTCTATTGAAATGTCCAATATAGTTATCTCCTACAACGACATAGTTGTCTGAGAACTTTGCGATGTCTGGTTTGAGGTCTATGATTTCTATTCCTAGTTCTGGTAGGTCGAATAGTTTTTCTAAAACCTCTTCGTGCTTAACACCATGACTTAGATTGAGTATCGTGTAGATGGAAGAATCTCTTGCCATTTCGATATAGATATGCTTTCTAAGTCTAAACTCGTGATTACCAACAATGAAAACAATTCTTGCATTGGGAGCAATCTCTCTTAGTTTTCGGAGATAAGATCTGCAGGCCTCTACTTCGTTTCTAATAGCTCTATCGCCAACTCTTTCTGGTGACTTGCTAAAGAAAGATATAGCGTAGAAGTCTGCCAAATCTCCAGCCAGAATGATCGTCTTAACCTTTCGCCATTCTATAAACTTTCGCTGAATATCGAATACCCTTTTGTTGTCAAAGGGTATGTGTTGATCGTTAAGAATGATGATCGGCGGTCTCACTCCCTCTAACACGTTATTCATTTCAACCTCCTTTGGGCAGATTGTAGGAACTACTATAGGAAAATCCTCTAGTATATCTATGGGCATATTTATCTTTTAACTAGAACCGCTAATAGTAACAATAGTATTGATACCATTATTCCTATAAGCCATTTATTTATTGATAACTTAAAGTCTGATAAACAGGCAGCAAAGTCTAATTGAATTTCTGCAATCTTTTTCAAGAACTTCTTCTCCATATCGTTTATCTGGTGTGGTAGATGATTTGATACCTGCTTAGAAATATATTCTAAGGTATTCTTGTTGTTTTTAATGTCGGCTGTGTTGTTGGCAATCTGTATGCAGTGTTTAGCTATTTCAACATCTTGTTTGTTGTCTATTATTTGTTTCATAGATTATAGTGATGGCAAAGATGGTAGTGATGGTAGTGACGGTAGTGATGGTAGCGCTGGTAGTGATGGAAGCGACATTCCTTTGTCTTTACTTCCACTATAGTATTGGTCTTTTATTCCAGCACCACGACCAAACCACCAATAATATAGCTTTCCTCCGATTGGAATATCTTGTATGGTTCTCATGTTATTGATTTTATAAGACTCTTCGTTGTCACTAAACATTTCTACTATGTCCTTGAAGATATCGTCTATCACCCTTGCCGGCGGTGTAATCTGATCATATATCACACTGCTTATACCGCTTCTCCTAGCTTGTGTTAATGAGTATCTGCTAAATCCTATTAGCTTCATGAACTGATCAATCACCCTGTCGCTTAGTGATGTCTTTTTTCCCATTAAGAAATCCTTGAGTTCGTCTGCCCCAGCATCTGCTAACATAAGCAATGCTGAAAGTCTAAGGAAATTCTTTATAGCTTTCTTTGGGTTCTTCTTTAGGTTTTGAATAACATCGTTTCTGTATACATCAAACTTTTTGATTGTCCATGTTTTTAACATATAGAAGATTCTTCCATTGCCAGCAGTCAGGTATATCTCTGGCACTTCTGATAAGGCAATTGGATCTGTGTCTAGTATCTCGTTGAACACTAAGAACTTAACGTTCTCTGTTATTCTTTCGCCCTGTAAGTCTCTCAAAACATCTTCAACTGTTGACCCCTCAACTTCATATCCAAATACTTCATCAAGTTTATTAATGAGTTCTGCGTTTGGTTTCTTGGCTTTTTTAATGTACACAGAAAGAGCAGCGTTCAACTTAACGTTCTTAAAGAATCCATCTATTCCCTCAAGTCCACTATATTTCATTGCGTAAGTTGCAAGTTTTCCTGATGCAGTTGCATCTGCAAGTTCGTATGCAATTTTATCCATTCCAAAGTCGTATCTATTCAATTCGTTTTTTCCGAAAATAGTTTTTGCCATAGACTTTGATGTGTCTCGTATTCCATATTTATATAATGGAAAAGCTATATCTGCTAACTGAGTAAGTGCATTAACGAAGTTGCCAAGTATTGTTGTGTATCCAACGTTCTTAAATGTTCCAATAATTCCATGAGTACCTCTTGTGTTGTATCTTGCATATAGAATTTCCTTTATTTCTTTCTCGTCTTGAACGTCAACTAGTCCATCATCTATAAGTTTTGCTATGTATGCACCTATGGTGTTCTCTAGTTTAATTGTTTCTTTTGTGTCGAGATTCATCTCCTTGCCAAAGAACTTTCTTGCTTCAATTTGCTCTGTCATTTTAGAAACATAATGCACAAGAGATGATCCAACATCCATGTATAAATCGTTGAGTTCTGGTGTAATTATATCAATAATTCTATGCTTCGTTGACCCTGGAATTGAAAGAGATATTCCTTTGTTGTTAAATCCTCTCACAAAACTATCAATGGCCCTAGCCTTATCATCAAACGTAATCTCTCTGCCAAGTCCTTGAGTTTTTATATCTATTGCCTTGCTGATTACTGACCAGTTAACTTGCTTGGCAAAATACTCTACAAACTTCTTTGTATCTTTGATTGATCTAGTGAAGTAGTCTTGCTTGTAACCAGTCTCTAGTCCTGTAGCGTTTCCCTCTTTGTATATTCCATCTAGCATTTCTCTTATTGCCTTGTACTTTTCTTCAATGCCATACTTTTTGTTTAACTCACTGATAACCTTTTTGTCTCCATTTTTACCAGCAAAATCATAAACACGATAATCTTCGTCACTCATCTTTTTTAGTTCTTCTATGAATGGTTTCAGAACTACTAATCTTCTGTGTGTGTTTAGCATTGTTTTCTCTTCTGTTCTTCTCAGTGCCCTCTTTAGTGATGGGTGTATATTTTTAAGCCTAGTAGATATAACTCCTGCCATTTGATCTGCACCATGTCTTGTTTTTTCAATAGCATTAGTTAGTTTCTCTGATGCTGTTGTCTTTAGAGTCTTTCCTTTTTTGACAGTATCATACATTTCCTTAGTAGGAACTCCTGTGCTTTTTTTGTAAATCCTAAATCCCCTAGCAACCTTAAATGATATTCTTCCCTTGATTGCGTCTATAACCTTGTCTATTTGTATCTCAGACAACGATCCAATAGGTTTGTCTCCAGCACCGATATCTTCTTTTATCTCCTTAATAACAGACCTTTTCAGTTCCCCTATATCTAGGAGATAGTTAACAAGAGCTTTCTTTGTACCAACAGCCTCTTCTCTTCTGTCGTCTCTTTCTAGGTAGTCCTGAATCAATCCTGATGTTCTTTGGTCAGATATAAGTGACGTTGGTGTTGTTCCTTCTTTGTAGCCAAAGACCTTAACGTCTCCCATTTTACCCCTGATAGTAGAAATGTACTCCTCGTCTATGTCGTTTGTTAAAACAACCCTAGCGCCATTGTTTTGTAAATCAAACATTGACTTGTGAAGATCTGTAAGCTTGCTTCCTGATGTAAACTTCTGTTCGAGTTCGTCTGCAATCTCCTGTGCCTCACTGTCTCCGAGTAGCCCCTTCTTCTTTAGTCCATTAACATAAACCAATGCAGACTTAACATAAGGTGGATCTATGTAAAAACCAACTGATTTAGGGTCACGATCTGCAAACCTATCTGCCATCTTTCCTCCATCTTCATTGTAGAGATTTGTTTTCATTCCGTTTAGTTCCGTAGAAATGAACATATTGCTCATATCTGTGAACCCACTAACCATACCATCGTGTCCATAAATTTTACCCTCTATATCTTTCCAGCCAACAGAAGTAGTCGTGAGCAGGCTTTGTCCCTTAGATGCAAACATTCCAACTCTTGCTATAACTGCTTTTTCAATAGAAGATTTTAGCCCTGTTGTTTCTGTGTTATACATTTCTGTAAATGCTTTTTGAACAGGAACTCTTGCAGCTTCGTATTCTGTTTTGAATTCTCCTCCATCTTTCTTAGAGTTATAAGTCATAACCCTCTTGCCAAACTCTGTTTTCTTAATAAACTTAACCCACTCTTTGCTTCCAATAAATGAGTCTGGGTGCAATTTCATAAACACCATTAAGTGTTTCTTGAATGTTTTGTTCTCTGTGTATTTAAGTATTTTCTCGCTAAGTGTTTTAGTAGCACCATCTACAAGTGAATTAACTTCTTCTATTTTACCATCTTGTATGGCCTTTGTTATTAGATACTTTTCTTTATCAAATATATTTGCATTGTATTCTTTGACTCCTGCTTTTGCTGCTTTTTCTATTGCGTGAGTTCCTAGAGTATATGCTCCTGCGTATGGCTCGACAATAGTATCAACTCCATCCTCTCCCCAAGATTTATATATATCAGAAAACATAGGAATGGTTGCTTCCTTTGTTCCTAATAGTCCGAATGGTCTGCTAACTCCTTTTGCAGTTGGTCTGCTAAACAAAGTTATTAGCCTCTTAGTTTTCTCTGATAAGTCGACATAGAACTCGCTCTTCTTTACTTCTTTTATACTTTCCGTTAGTCTCTTTTCTTCTGCTTTCATATTCTTATCAAAGACTAATCTCCTGACCATCTCATCTCTAAGTTCTTGCTCTGACAATCCAAGTTCAGACGCAATTCCGTCTACTGTTTCCTTAGACGTTGTCCTGAACATCTTGTAATAGTCTCTTGTTCCAAGAGCCTCTTTCCATTCTGTCTTGGTATCTTCTGGCACAAGCATTTTAATATCTCCTGAGATAACATCGTCTAGTCTATCTCTAGATTCTTTGTATGCTTCGTTTTTAATTATCTGTTGCATTGCTTGAGCATGACTGACAGACACTGGCTCTTCCTTCATCGCATTGTAATCTTCTTCTGGGAGAACGTCTTTTATGTCATCGAAGAATTCCTTGTCTGGTTTTTTGTATTTGTATTTAGTGTCGTGTGCTTGGTTATATATGTCAGTTAGTTGTTGTCCGCTATCTCTAAAATTTCTAATAATACCAGCTTCGTCTATCACCCTCACTGGTATATTCTCAAATTCACTAAATGCTTCTATCCTATTATTGCCTTCTATAATCTCAAATTTTCCATCTGCTTTTAATTTTAATGTTGGCGGTGGAAATCCTTCGCCAATAACTCCTTCTTCTAAAACTCTTTTATCAAGCTTTGGAGCTGGAAGTTGATTGGCTTTTATAACGACATCAAATATCTCTTTTCCATTTGCGAATACTTCAGCATCTTGAGTATCTTTAACATTGAAACTAACTGGTGCGGTATCGCCAATCTCAGGAGTATTCCCTTCTAGATAAGCAAAATCATCTACAAAATCTTCAACACTATCATACTTCAATGCTTCTTGTTGGAATGCGTCGTCGTTAGTAATGTCGTTTGTGTCTGTTGATTCAGCCTCTGACCATAGCTCTCCAGAACCACTAAGTGTAGGAATGAGATCATCCCTATTCATAAATACTTTATTGACACTATCTATACCCATTCTATCTGCATATTTTTGTGCTATGGTTCTGTTTGGGAAATAAGAGGTTATTCCTCCGCCATCTCCACCAACACGATAAACAGATACTATACTAGGCGTTGAATCATCAAAGTATTCGTCTCTTAATTTCTGTGCTAGTTCAGGAAAATCTCTAGTAACATAATCATAAGCATTTTGCTTGCTTTCGTAGTCTGATGATCGTAACCACTCATCTGCGCTATCAGTAAAAAATCCTATATTTTCTATACCCTCTGCATTGGCATCTTTATTAAACTTAATATCTGAATCATCTTCTTTTTTGTATTTAGTGTCGTTTGTTTTAGATTCTAGCAGCCAGTCTATGTATTCTTTAGCATTTTCTACTGTATTATAAGCTTCATCTATAAACCTATTTTCACTTACCTTGCTATCATCTAATCCAACTCTAAATAATGTTTGCTTGTCCTTGTCCCATACAGAAACATCGTCTCCCGCCATAACGATATCAAGTCCCCTGTATTTTTCTAATAAAGGTAAGTAACTATTCCTTCCAAAAGACTTTACGTCAACAACAACCCCATCTCCCATTTTGTTTTTTAACGATGGAATTGAAAACACGCTTCTTTTATTAGACAATGCAAGCGCCCCCTGTTTCTTTGCAAGTTCATTTCTCTTCTTAGATATAATATCCTCAAATTGTTTTGTGATAGTATCTTCCTTGCCAAGCCATCTTTCTATCTGTCTTTTCATTGTTTGGAAGAATCCAGCAATCTTTCCTGTATATTCCTTGCCCTTAATGTATTTGGCAAAGTTATCTGCAAGCCACTCCTCTGCTTGTAGGTCTGTCATCTTTTCTCCTGTCTGTTTTCTAGCTTCGCCAAAAAGAACATTAGCTTGTGCATCGGTTAAAAAATTCTTAACATAGTTGTGAAATGCCTCATGATACGCAACAAAGCTAGAAACTTTTCCATTCCTCTCAAGCACCTCTATTAAAGTGTTTGCGTGTCTGCCTAATACGGTTATTCCGTTCTTGTCTGTTAACCTATCTTTTGACATAAATTGAAATTCTTTTCGAGAGAATAGTTTGAGCAAATCCTTGTCCATCTCTTCTGGTGTTCTATCAAACTGTTGAGAATATCCCTTTCCTTTCTTATATGCATAGACTGGCCCTTTGTCTGCTTCTGTTATTGGAACCTCGAACCAAGTGATTCCTTGTTCGTCTGTGATTCTTTTCATTTCAGGCTTAATCTTTTTGAGATACTTCTGAACGTCTCCCTCATAGAATCGATAGATTGGATGTGATGTGTCTATCTTGCCAGATACATCAAACTCTTCTGCATAGTTTTCAATTTCTTTATCAAATTTCCACTTTGAATACATGCCAGAATCAAGCATGTCTTTGTTGACTTTCCATTTCTCCTTAGTTACTGCCTTAAACTTTCCATCGTCAAGAACTTCCGAGATAATCCAATTTTCACTCACTTGTCTAATCTCTAATCCAACCCTTAAATCTTCGGCTGTTAGTGTTGGTCTTGTGAACATCGGTTCTTTTGTAACAATTCCCCAACGGTCATCTCTCGCCAACCCCTCAATTTTCATTGCTGTCTCGCCAGTAGGGAATTGTAGCTTGGTCTTGCCATCTTCTGCTGCTCTTTTTATCTCTTCTCTGATTATTCGTTCGTACCAAGATTGTTTGTATTCCTTTAGTTTTTCAAGACCCGTTAGCTGCTCTTTCCCTTTCGACTGTAGTTCTTGTAATTCTTTAAGTTCCATTTTTCCTCTTTCAGATGATAGGTATTTTTTACCATCCGATCTTCTGCTAGCTGATTCAATTACTCTTTCGATGGTATCTTTTCTTCTGTCGTTGACATACTCAGCCTCAGTTTTAGTAATAGTCAACTGGATGGCACCTTTTTGAAAAAGATCACTTTGAATTTCTATAACCCTACGAGTGTCTCCTATATTTCTAGAACCAGTTTGATATTCTAATGCATCGTATGAATTATTGAATGTTTTTGTGCCACTAGGACCAGTAACTTCATACTTGCCATTAGAAAGTCTTGTTGGGGTTCTTTCTTCAATTGCCATATCTTCAGACCTCACATGAGCAAAATAGTTATCGACACCACCTCCGTCAAAATGGACTTCTCCGGCAGAAGTTTTAATTGGAGACTCATAAATAGATTCTTTATACTCAGCCACATCTCCCCTTAATTCTTCTGACAGAACTATTCCCTCGTATCTTCTACCATAAACAGTTCCTCTGTGAGATGTATATTCGTCTATATCTGTGTTGGCATCCATTGTGTCTAGCGGCAATAACTGAGTCTTAACTTTATCTGCAAACTCCTGAACAGGAATAGCTCCCATGCCAGAATATTCCTCAAGAACCATATTAGTAACATCAATTTCATTCTGACTTATACCTTTCTGTCTTGTAAGATCATTAATATATTGCTTTGAAACAGTAGTCTTGCCCTTTAGTGACTCGACTATCTTTGTTGAGGTATCGTTGAATCCATTAAACTCATCTGCGATATCTTCTCTTTTGTATTTATAATTAGTCTTGTCTGTGTCTGTGTTTTCTGGAAATATCTTATAACTAACAACGTCACGACTATCGTCTCCGTATTTAGTCTTTTTATCTGTCTCTGAATATGCAACACCCTTATACCCCATCTCCTTAGCTGCCGGCTCGATAATATCTTCTATTGCTCCCTCTGGTATTGGTAATCCATTTACATAGTCTTTCATAACCAATGCCATTTCATCTTCACTTAATATGTTTGAAAGCTCTGATATGTGAGCTATGTTCCTTAGGTCTAAAATGTCTGCAACGTCTATTTCTGTATAAAAAATTGATCCTCCTTCTTTAGCAAACTCTTTTTCAACGAATTCTTTGTCAGAAGAAAAGAACCTTGATTTTGTGATGTCATCATCCATGCCTTTTTCTATGCCACGATATATTGATAGCTTGCCATCGTTAACGTTTTCTATAGTTAATCCGATTGGCATGTTCTTGGCATATTCACTTATCTTCTCTGAAAATTTACTGATAAGAGTTTCATTTCCCTCTAGTTCCTTTTTTAGTGTGTCGACTGCGTTCTTGCTTTTATTGAGTATGCTTCCGCCAATACCAATTCCCGCCATAGTAGTTGTGAGCAAGAATGTTTGTGGTGCAACTTCTTTTAGCGACTCAATCCAATCAGTGGCGCTAGTCCATTGTCTTTCTGCTTCGTCTGTAAGCCCCGCTCTGCTCAATACATTCGTCTGTCCCATTTGCGTAACAGTTTCTGTTGAAAGTTCAATTCCGTAAAGCTCAAAAAGTTTGGATATTATTTTAGAAGTTACCTGCTTACTTACACCAGACTTAATTAACTTCTCAAATAAAAGAAGTTCAACGCCAGTGCCAACAGCCTCTGGTATTGCTTCCCATAGTCCATATTTAGAAGCCTCTTTATCGAAATCCTCTTTAAGTGCATTTTCTTCTTCTACTGTTATTGGCCTGCCATTTTGAGATATTGATTCTTCGTTCTTTGCTTCTAGGTACATATTCATCACATCGTACGTAGACATGTCATACGCAAGCTTACCTGCAACAGTACTACCAGCAACTGTAGCTGCTGTTTTTGACTTTGTAACATACCCAACAGCAAGAGATACCGGAACAGCTGCTCCCATCGTAACTCCGGTATACGCAAGGTTTTGTGGCATAGCCGCAACATCTTCAATAGATATACATGGCAATAGATTATCGTATCCCTCTGGCATGGCACTAACCATTTCATTGTATTTTTCTGTATTAAGTCTCTGTGAGTCTAGTTCTTTCTGCATATCCTCTATTATTCCATTGTGCTTATTAACGTTCCAATTGTGCATTTCAATTCTACTATCGTCTCCAGCATTTATCTTTGCTTCAGATATTCTAAGCTGAACTCCCAATCTTTTTAACTCGTCTGAATAGTAATTTATGTTTGAAATATTCTTTTTAACGACATCTCTCTGCACTCTTAGAGTTTGGTCTCCATGTTTATCTTCCATTTTTTGAATATACTTCTCTGATCTTTTGTTTATATAGTCAATGTATAGGTCTTTATCGTCTTTAGCTACAGCAGATGCACCATCTTTTCCTTGAGTAGAATACCATCGTGATAAAATCTGAGGTGGAATTTCTATAACATTCTTGGCAGCTATTTCTGTTAACACTTTTAGGTCGTTTCTTCCGTCTGGCGTCTTAAATTTATCTATAATAGTTTCTACGAATTCTCCTGCAGATGCAGTTTTCTCCTTAAAGGTTTTAATAGTATTCATTGCAGAATCAAAAAATGAGAAGCCTTTGGTTTCTTTCTTCTCTCCGTCTGCATCATTTATTGTTGTTGTTTCTTTTATGGCATCACCATTGTCGTTCATTTCTACTACGCTATTTTTAGTGCGTATAGAAACATTGGGGTTCTTAGAAGTAGAGTCCTCGATATCTCCCCAAATATTATTAGCCTTAGCCTCGTCAAAAGATATGTGTCTACCAGTTGATCGTTCAAATACGTCAGGAGAACCTGCGTATCTTATATAGTCTTGTCTCTTTGATTGTTCTTGTTCCTTTGGCTCTTCTTTTGGAACGAATCCCATGCTATTTAGCTTTTGTTTCTTATCATCTTCTTCTTCTGTGGTGTTTCTGTTTGCGAAAAAATCACTCAAAGGTTTAGATTTTTGAGAACTATCAAGTGGAGAGTAGTTATATGGTGAATAATTTGCCATTATTTTTTAGGAAACATATCTAATATTTCTCTGTCTGTAAAGCCTGCGTTGCGATATTTGGTAACCATGCCGTTGAGATGTTCAAGGTATTCTTCAACGCCTTTGTCTCCGGCCTTTCCAATGCCAAATCCACCCTTTTTAAATCCAGCATCATAAGCAGATTCTTTAAGTTGCTTATCTGTATACATAGACTTGAAGTAGTCTGTATTCAAGAAATCCTTGTCCTCTTCTTCTTGTTCTTTTTTATCTTCGTCTGCCTTTCTATTAACCCACTCATCGTAAGACTTTCCTGTTCCAGTCTCTCCTCCTGCAAGACTCCATTCCTTGTATGATGTTGGCATGTTTGTGTAGTCAGAACCATCTGTTTTCTTTGATCCTGTATATATGACTTCTTTTGTGCTTGGCTTTCCATCTTCTCCTTTGTATACGAAAGTAACAATTTGATTGCCAGTAGCATCATATCCTGTGGTTGTGTATAGCACCTCTGCTTCTGGAGTCGCACTTAAGAATGTTTTTATTGTACCGCTTGGCATTCCTGATTTAATTTCTAGTGCAGAAACAGATGCCTTTGATGCATTATCTAATTCTTCCCATGAAGTATTAGAAGAAGCAAATAAGTTGGTCATTGTTGTGAGATTTGCCCTTGCATCATCTCTCAATCTATTTTCTTCGTCTTGTGCATCCTTTTCTTCCCCATCTAGATAGTTGAGCAACTGAATGTTCTGAGTAAAAGATTTATCATATTCATCTCTAGCGGCATTGTAGTCAGCCTCTTTAAGTCCCATAATGGTAGAGATCATAGAGTTCTTTGTGTTCAACTCATCAACTAGGGTTTGCTTTCTGCGATTAAGCGCATCAATCTGTTCGTTCCCTTGTCTCCTTATTTCTAGTTGTTTCTGTCCGATGATTTCCATTGGTGCGAGCATTCCCTCTTTGCTCTGTTCTCCCAATCTCATGGCCGCCTCAAGTTCAGCTATCTGCGAATCTAACGAATTGATTTGCGTTTCAACAGCAGTTATACCTTGTTCGCTTCTAAGTGCCTCGTAATCGCTCTCAAAGCTAGGTGTTGGAACTGCAGTCTCTCCTGTCTTTGGGTCTAGTCCTAATGCTGTCCTAGCCTCCTCTAGTTGCTGTTGTATAGTAAGTTTTGTGGTCTCATCGGTCATATCATTGACCTCATCAATCTTTGCCTGATCTTCGTCTGCTTTTTCCTTATCTTCTGTTGTAGTAGCTTCATTAGACGTTCCAACTAATCCATCTTGTCCTGGTAATTCAAAATTATACTCTTCTTTACCATTCTTATTCCACCAATCATTAATATCCCAATCTCCTGAAACTCCCTTTCCTGTCATGTCTGGGAATTCTTC
>Ga0307928_10002816_pt1 | contig 13301 bp, 15 predicted proteins | sample AceLakmetagen232_FD_201815 | JGI IMG/M metagenome (GOLD analysis project Ga0307928, IMG submission 201815) | Saline water microbial communities from Ace Lake, Antarctica - #232 | ecosystem: Environmental > Aquatic > Non-marine Saline and Alkaline > Saline | place: Antarctica: Ace Lake... | reverse complement strand
GAAACCAGAGGACGTGCTAACTTCGGTAGCAAAGATCCACGCGGAATCATCATGGCGCTTCTTAAGGACAGTTGCTACGAACTTGGCGTCTATTTTCATATTTATCATCCTCCTATGCCAGTCAACGGATAAGCAGTGCCTGGGTAACGATTTGACCGTCGCCGCCGAGTGATAGCGCATCGACAGGCAGGGTAGCGTCCGCGTCGGCGGCTGACCATTTTCGCGGCCAGACGTCCAAGCGCCACATCTCTCTAATCCGCGTCTCCTCCTCGGCGTTGATCAGATCCACGCGCGCATGGGCCTGGATGTCGAGGACGCAGTCGAGGCCGTACTTTCGCGCCGCCATCGTCAGCGGCCCCATCCGTTGCACATTCTGTGACCAGCGCCCGTCCTTGCGTTTCTCTGGCTCGACCTTACGTTTTCTCCACTGGGGCTTTTTTAATTCGCGGTAGAGTGGTTTCAGCCTCAGTAACGGTCTCAGGTGTCCCCACTCTGATGTTTGGAGCAACCACAGGAGTGATGTATCCTTGTCGACCAGGTTGCACCCAACACAGCCGGTGCGGATGTCTTTTTCGCCATAGACGGTGGCGACGCCGCTTACATCATAGCCGTGTTTCAGCGGGTCAAAGTAGAGCCAGTCGTACACGTGACACAGTCGCCAGTGGACGAGAGGAGCGAGGGTGTCGGCTACAGCCTCTTTGGTAGCGACCTGAAACCAACCCTGGCCGCACTCGCCGCTATCGCGAGAGCAACTGAGGGCAATACGCTGGTCTCTGGCGTGGCTTTCTCCGAGGCGCACACCGGTGAGCATTAGTATTTTCTCCCCGGTGGAATCGCGCAGGCTTCGAAGAGCTGTCATCATCGGTTCGACTTTCAGCATCGGAGTACACCAACGGAAGCGGTTCTTGGGCGGCGGCACGCCGCGCCCAAGCATATAGACGAAAAAGCGGCGGTCGAGCTCCGGCAGTACCACGCGGGCATCGAAGCCATCATCGCGTAGCGTGGACAATAGCTGAATGGCCGCCTTTTGAAGCGGGGGCAACTCCATCCTGGTGTCAGCATACAGCACGGTCAGGCTCTCTGGCGTGGGGACGCGGCCGGTCTTGATCGCCCAGGCTACCAGGGTGACGGCGGCGGAGCTATCCTTGCCTCCGCTGTAGGCAACGGCCCAATGCCGATAGCGGCTGCCGTACTCGGCGAGACTGTCCAGGCTCATCTCGACCGCGCCGTCGAGGCGGAGGCGTTGGTTATCGAAAAGTGAGAGTTGTCGTGATCTCATGTCATTCTCGCTGGCTCAGGCTATCACGTACAGCGGCAATGATGAACTCTGCCACCGGCGGGGATACTGCCCCACCGATCTGCTTTACCTGCTCCCGCTTGTTGCCCAGCACATCGTAGCTTCTTGGGAACCCCTGTGCGTCTTTGCACTCGCCCGGCTCAAACATTCTAAAGCCGCAGTCCTCGACCCGGAGGTTGCCCGGACGGGCCAGATACTTGTGGTTCCCTGTCAGCAAGGTTGGTAGTGGATCGCCTATCCCCGTTGCCCCATTCCCGGCCTGCATATTGACCACAAAAGCGTGCCGGTCCACCGTTGTTACAGTAGGCAAGGGGTCTGATATTGGCTTGGGCTCCCCGTGGTTATAGTAACTGGTGATGAACGGCGTCTGCGGCATGACCAGCGCCAATCTGTTATCGCATACGATGGTGGGCGACGGCTCATCCACGCCGCTTTGGTTGTTGTCCCGATTGTAATAGCTGTAGAGAAAAGCCGGCGGGAGGAGGAGCAGCCCGTTTTTAATTCCCCCGGCCGTGACCGTGCTGGCCGGCTGCGTGATCCCCCGGCAGTCCCCGTTCCCGCACATATCGACGAGCAGCACCGCGGGAGCACCGGCCGTGGTCAGTGTGGATACGGGCTTGCTGGCCGGAAAACTGTGGGTATACCTGGGGTCGGCCTTCATAGGCACGATGAACGCAACACTCTGTCTCGTAGTTTGCGTCGGCATAGGGTCCGACGTGGGCTTTGAACGGTTGTTTCGGGCGTGGCTCCTGGATAGTTCTACTACCAGGGGCTGCCTACCGTATCTCTCCAAACCGATCTCGATGCGGCGGAGAGTGTTTGGCCTGAGAGGTCTTTTCCTGTCCTTGATCCTGGTGATGGGCACGTTCCAGTCAATACAGTTCCAGGCGGCAAAGTAGTAAGGCTCCACGCGACCGGGTTGCCTGCCGCCACGCTTGTGCCGACAGGTGGGGCAGGCGTAGTAATACTGGCCCCGTTTGCCGGTGGAATCATATAGACCTTGTGGGAAGATGGGCTTCTTAAAGACCTGAACCGCCCGGATATTTTCACCGCAAGTTTCGCACCAGGCCAGGGGCCGGTGGGCCAGGTCAGGGGCCTTGTTTTCCTTGCGCCAGAACACGGTGTACCATCTATCTCTGCTCTGTGGGGAGAAATCACTCTGCCCGTTTAGTTGGTGGAAGAACATTGAGTTGAAGTAGCAGGTATGCCAATCGTACCCCATTTTGTCCATTTCCAAGAACCACCTGCTCAGCGGCGGCCAGTACTTGATATCCACGACGTTCTCGACGATGACCACCTCGTAGCGATGATGCCCAGTGAACCGAATCACCTGATCCATCGTAACCCTCGATCTGACGTCCGCAGGGTTTGGCTCTACCCATAGATCAAGTTGCTCCGCCGGCCTCAGAACGCTTCTGCCGCTGCCCCTGGAGTGTGTGGTGCACTCTGGGCTGAACCAGGCGATAGGGGTACGTGGGAACTGCCTGGGGTCAGCGTCAATCAGGTCGGTCAGATAGTGTCTGGTGCTTGGGTGGTTATGCTGATGTGTCTCAATGGCCCGGCCCCAGTGGTTTGCCGCGTTTCTAACATCAGCGCCGGCCATTACCGCGCCGGTGGATGATCCACCAGCGCCACAGTAAAAATCAGTCAGTTCGAAATTGAATCCTAATGCCATGTGACCAGCTCCTGTTCTTTCCCGTGTATAGACCCTGTACTTTGAGGAACTAGCATTGTTTTCTTCCAATGAACTTCCTCGCTTAACACGGGCAGAACACGGGGGTTCTCACTCTTCCTCACAGCTCACTCCTGTCACTGAGCGACTGCATAAAATTGTACGCCCCCTGGCTATAGTGTAGCTTCGCTATGTACCCCGACTGCACCGGGTGCAATCGATATTCAGCACCGTTTTTCATTGATTGCACCAGCAGTGTTTTCATTGATTGCACCACGCAACAACTGTTATTCCCCCCGCTTGAACGACCAAACCGCACTCCCCCGCTTATTTTGTCCCTTCGCATCACTCAAGTTGATCATCCACAGTGTCAGATCCCGCCGTCCGGCCCAAAACAAAATCTCGCTCTTGATAGTCTCCAGCGCTTCCTTGTCGGGAACGACGATACAGAATCTGCCGCCAGTGGCCGTATAGTAATTTGTCCATTTCCGATTCCGTTCAGCCCGATTTTTGTGGACGTTTCTCTCGACCTCGATGAACAGCGTTTGCCCTTCCAGCGAAGCCACCAGGTCAGGAACGAACAAGTGATCGCTGGGCAGTTCCACTTGACCGGGGAACAGATCGACCTCGTACCCCGCATCCCGCAACAGGTCGGCGGCTTCCAGGTTCAGCAACGTGTGGGCCTCGCTCTTGTGCCGGGACAATAGCTCGCTGGTCTGGCTGGGAGCTGGATCCTTTCCCAGGAGCAAGCGACAGGCATCGCGTCCCTGTTCCGTCAATCGTATCAACCGACTGCCTGCCCCAGCGGTACCACTACTGCGCTGTTCGTCTTTCTCGATCAACTCGATCACGCCTCGCTGGACAGCTCGCCGGAACGCTCGGCCAACGCTACCGCTACGCGGCTCTACGCTGATTCGCTCGGCAAATAACTCGGCCACATCCAGGCGGCGAGGCGCGCCCGTTTCGGCCAGCACCCGCAACAACACTGCGTCGCGCTCGTAGGTCGATTGTCGCTTCCACTTTTGCATCCACTCCGGTAGTCTGTCCGGAGATACGTCTACCGCTCGTTGCTCGAACACTGGCACTGTTGCATCGCCCAGTCTGCGCTGGGCGCTCTCCAACGACTGCTGGAGCACCGCCATACGCGATTCCATCTGATTGATCCGCGCTTGGGCCTCGTTCAACTCCTGACTCAGCCGCTCGCTTTCCTCTCGCCACCGCCCACTCTCTGCCAGCACATCATCGTACATCTCGATCACGTTTCGGCCTGTTGCCTCGGCCGAATCCAGCCGGGAAAGCCGGTGACTGACGTCACGGATGATGGCGGTGACCAACTCGACAGTATCCACGATGCCCAGTCCCGCAGGATGCGCCTTGCGAATATCGTCAATCATGCCTGGGCATAGCGCCTCGGCTATTCGCTTCAGTTCTCCCTCTAGCAGGGCCGCATTTTGCTCGGCAGCTCTTTGCACACTGACACGGGCATCCAGCAACGTCCGCAACTGGCGAATGCTGATCTCATATTCCTGCCTTAGCGCCTCTAGTTCTCGGCCGTGCTCATCGGTCATTGAAACCTCCAAACATAATAGTTAATAGGGACGCCTGCCAGACGCCTATCGCGTCGGCCTCGTCCGGCCCGACGCTGGACTTGCCGACCAGCAGGGCGGTTTCACGGGTGGTGTGTTTGTGGAATCCGGTGGCTTTTACCTTCATAGCGTGGATCCAGCTAACCAGGACACCGGAGGTGACACAGATTCCCTCGATGTTACCGCCGACGCGAGCCAGGAGGCGGTCGGTGCGCAGGTTGCGGTGGTGACCGGTTGGCTCCTCGATGGCGACCAGGTCGGGGGTGTGGGTCTGGAGCATTTCAGAAACCCAGAAAGCAATGGCGATGACACGCTCGCCGGCGTCGCCCCAGGGGCGGTAGACGTTGCTATCTATGTAGCAGCTGCCCTGGGCCAGGCACCAACCGACGTTGGTGGAAGAGGCGTCGAGGGCAAGGACGATGGCACGACTATCAACGTTTGGCATGGTCCCTCCTCATCAGTTGAGCCTTTAGGCAGCCGAGGCACAGATCGTCCACGACGGCCTCGGCTACCCCACAGATACGACAATAATTGCGGATCTCGGCGTAGGCCTGGTGGCAAGTTCTTTCGCTTTCAATGTGTCGTTTGGTTTGGTTATCCATCCTGTACTCCGATCCAAAAGTGGTGGCGCAGAACCGACGGCTTTGCTGTAACGCTCACAGGGCCTACCTTTGACATTTTGCCGTTCTCCTCCAACGCGGAGGGGTGAACGAAGCATACGTTAGGGACCTCGCCGTATTTCTGACGATAGCGAGCAGCAGCGCGAGCGACTTTTTGAGCCAGGCTACGCTTGGGATCATCGTTGTACCACAAAAGTCCGGTTTTCATTGGCTTCTCCTAGAACGACAGTTTCGCCATCCGCAACATCCCGATCCGATTATTCGTCAACCCCATCGCCCGCGCCAATTCCATCCACAGCGCGAGCTCGTACTCTGTAAAATTGGCCTGAATCGCGCCATCGGCGAGCCGTGTCCAACGGGGCTCTCCCGTTTCTGGATCGTTGAATACTGGAAGTGCGGCGGCGGCTGTGTCGGGCGGGATGCGCAGGGTGATCATTGTTGGAATCTCCAATCCGGCCCACACATATCTACCACTCGCTGACCCTGACCGGCCATTTCCCAGAGACGGGAGAAAGCGGCGCCGCCCAAGTGGGCGCTGAGCGCGGTGGGGGGCAGGTTTGTCGTCACGACCAGAGGGCCTCGATTGTAGCGTGCATTGATGATGCGATACATTTTCTCGTGATGCCAGGATTCATTCTGGTAACTCTCCAAGCCTAGTTCGTCCAGTACCAACAGGTCGCATTGAGTTGCCTCGCGTACAATGCGCCATTCGGTACCCTCACCATCATCATTGTACGTACTCCTAATTTGCGACAATGCATCAGGCACGGACCACGAAACGACACTGTATCTGCGTTCACTCATGACGCCGGCGATCGCACTGGCCAGGTGGGTCTTGCCAGTGCCATATCCCGTCCAGCCATCTTTTTCGTATGAAGTGAATATCACGGCAATGGGCATCGTGGGTTCGACGATCGCTACGAACGCCTGTGCAGCGGCCAGGCCTCGCGATTGATGCTCCATCTTTGCCTCGAAGCTGTCAAAGGTCGCGTAGCGATAGAGCACAGAGCGGGCAGCGTTGCGCGCGCGTGTCTCCTGGACAAAATCAGCGTCTACCTTGCGCTTATGACACCCGAGGCACGGGGTCAGCATCCATTCATTACCGTGTGGAGCTTTGACCTCGGGCAGGGCTTCACCGCAGACCGGACAGCACATATCGGTCGGACGCAGGAGGCTCTCATTACTGCAAAGCTCGCTTAACGGCTTGGGCCTGGATATCTTCTGCTCGCGGCGTTTCTGGTCGAGCAGCGCTTGACCGATTCTGTTTGCGTTTGTTGTGTCCATTGCTGTTATTCCAATTCGGCAATGCTTTTTCGACAGAGACGACGGCACTGCCTACCGTCATCTGTTTTTTTGCGGCCCACCCTGCCGCATCGAGTAGCTTTTCCGTGCCAAACTCCTGCTCGAGGCGCAGTATGGTATCCCGCGCCGCATTGGTCTTGAACCGCTTGGCGCCGAAAAGCGCAAGGAATTTACGCTGCCCCGTCGTCAACTTGCTTTTCGGTTTCTGGGGAGGTGATTTTTCAGGCGGGGGAGTGGCTGGCGGTGATGTTGGCGCGTCAGCGCCCGCCGAAGGCGCATTATCTGTTCTGTTCTGTATCTGTTCTGTATCTAATTCTGTCTCTGTCTCTAGGGGCGTTACATTGTTTTGTAACGGCGTTACATTCTCGTTACGTTCGTCTGGTTCCTCGTTACGCTGGTCGGGCTTTGCTTCCCTGTGGCGTTTCACCCTCTCTGCAACGGCTTCGCGGGAGGCAGAGGGGGGGCGGCCCTGACGCTTGGCGTAATTGGTGATGTATAACAGTCCCTCCCGTTCGTCTATCATTCCGCGCTCTTGAAACGCTTTTAGGGCGTCGTTAAACTCCTCTGCGGGACACCGCAAATGCCAGCCCGTGTTTTGGGGCGTGTCGAGACATCCGGTCTCTTTGTCATTCTCGTCTCGATAGTCCAAGCGCCCGGCCAACGCCAGGAGCGCGCTCCATATTCCGCGTTGCGCCCAAGTCAGGCCGCCGATCTTGGGATCTTCGTTGACTTCTGTGTAGAGTTTTACCCAGGTCTTCACTGTGTCCCTCTTTGCTGGAGTCGCATAGATGTCATTGGGGTTATCCTTGTTGGTTTTCGGTTTTCAGGAGCGAGCCAGTCAAGCTCTACAAAGCTGAAAAAGTCTATTTCCTCCGGCATGGGGATGGGCGCGCCCCTGCTTGTTAGTCCGCGATGCACTGCCCCGTCCTTGACTCTGCAATACGATGGTAGCGCGCCGCCTATCTTGCGCTGTGTCACGAGCCAGCGTGAAAACTCGGCCGGGCCGGTGCGAATGGCAAAGATCACGCCCCACTGTGCGGGCGGGCGGACGATAAAGAGGTCAAGATTGATTCCCTGCGGAAGCGCGAGCTGCTTGTAGCGCAAGCCGTTCTTTATCGCTTCTCCCCAATATCCGCTTCTTACCATGCTATCTATTGCACCATCGAGAGCGCACGGCCCGGGGGAAGGTGCGCCAAATAAATCGAGGCCCAGCATCGGCTCGGCCACAATCTCAATGTCCCCTACCTCAGCTTTCCCACGCCGGATACTGCCAGCAATTTCAGCACGGTTGCAGTATGGAGCCAGGTCTTGCAGTAGCCCGTTAGCTATTTCCTTTGCTGATGCATACTTCATTGAGGTATCCCCCGCTCCATCCAATTCTTGAGCAATGCGACCCGCGCATCCAGTTGCGCGAGTGTGCATTGCCCCTGCGCTACTCCATCGTGACGGCTCAGTGCAGCGAATATCTCTCTCTGATGATGTTGACCGTCGCCTTCATAGTGCAGGCGATTGACCAATTTGCTGACCAGTCTCCGCTTGCTCCCTATCTCCTCGCGGATGGGATTGGCGACCGGTGCTGGTTTCACTGCCCTGGTACCGGCCCTGGCCCCCATACCTTTCTGCGCCTCGTAGGCCCTGATCACTGCGGCGATCAGGGCGTCGTCTACGCCGGCCGGTAGCCCGGCCAGTAACTTGAGCGTCTGCGCCCGCGCCAGCTCGGTTTGGGAGAACAGCGAGGCGTCGTAGACCACATCGTCGGCCTGGGCGGCGGAGGAGAGGGGCGTAAACAACGGCAGTTCGGATTGTGTGGCTTCGCGCTCGCCGCGTTCCCCGCGCTCGATCTTGTCTCGTAATTGGTGATCCACTTCTTGCTTGATCTTCTGGGCCAGGCTGAGCAGGACGTCCTCGCGCGGGATGTAGAGATAGGCGCTCTGATCGCCCTTTAGCTCGGCTTGCATCCTGATGAATCGGCCCACCGCCTGGCGGAAGAACAACTCTGAGCGGACGTTGGTGGCATAGATGCCCACCCGTAGTCGCGGGATGTCCACGCCCTCGCTGATCATGCGCACTGCGATGATCCAGCGCTGGCGGCCTCGTTTGAATTCGTTGATCTGAGTCGAGGCCCGCGGCTCGTCAGAGATGACCACCGTCGGCGTCTGATACGTGAGCCGCTCGAGCAAGCGCGCAATAGCGCGCGCGTGGTCTTGGTCTGTCGCGATGATCAGTCCGCCCGCGGCCGAGTGCCCGTTGCCGCGCAGCGCGAGCAACTTGTTGTCGGCGTCCCGTACTACTCGCTCGATCCACTCGCCACTCGGATCGAGCGCCGTCCTCAGCCTGCGCGTGCGGTCTTTGGCGTCGAGGGCGTCCTTGAATGTCTTGTTGACCATCACGCCATCGAGCGACCACTCCATCTCGCCATCGTAGGAGGAAAACAAGACCGGACGGCATACCCCGTCGGCCAGCGCATCGCCATAGCCGTAGACGTAATCGGACACGCTCCGGCCGTCCTCGTCGTAGCGGATGAAGGGAATAGGCTCGCCGTCTGTCCTGAATGGCGTGCCAGAGAGGCCGAGTCTCCTGATCGCTGGCCCGAACGCCAATTGCACGGCGCTGCCCCAGGTGTTGGCGTCGCCCACGTGGTGGATCTCGTCAAAGACGACGAGCGTGCGCCGCGCTGCGCAGTGCCGGCGGCTGGCCTGGGGGTTGCTACCCACTTGTTGGTACGTGACGACGGCGCCGTGATAGTCGTTGGTTTCCGGCGCCGGCCCGTTCGTCCAGCCGGCGTCCAGTTGGACTCCGGCGTTACTGGCAGCCGCTTGCATCCACTGGCCGCGCAGGTTGTCGGTGGGCACCACGACCACGACCCGTTCTATCACTTTCTCAAGAAGGAGGTGGTGGATGGCGCGTAGGGCAAAGATCGTCTTGCCAGCGCCAGGCGTGGCCACCGCTAAAAAGTTCTCCCCGCCGCCCAGAAAGGCGTAGAATGCCTCTGCCTGCCAGCGTCGCAGCGGGTAGCGCCAGGGATTGAGTGGCAAGCGCAGGCTGATGGGCCAGCGGTGCAGCCTGAGATCGACCTCGATTGTGTGTTGGTCGGTTAGCCCTGCGATTGGCATTGTTGTTTTGAATCCTTCTCGATTGTGTGTTGGTTGGTTAGCCCTGCGATTGGCATTGTTGTTTTGAATCCTTGTCTCGGTCTGGTGTTAGGTTGTGGCCCATTTGCTGAATTTCTCCCCCGCCATCCAAGACCACTCACAATTATCCGTGATGAAATAGCCAAGCTTAATCATTACTGTCCAAATGTGTTCCAGCGTTTCATCGTGAATTTTCCAATCCCGCCCGTGCTCATTTAGCCAAACCGCAATATCCCACGCTCCGGTGTAGGCGCGACTTGCACCGAGGCAATCTGCTATCATCTCACGGACATAGGTTTCTGGCATAGGGAGCGGGTTATTTGCACTTTTGCCGGTACGCGGAATCCAATATCCCCAATGGTGTGGATTCCTGTTTTCGTGGTGCAGCCACGCGAGCAAAAAGTCACCATCTACTTTATCCCTGTCGTTCGGCGACTTTGAATAATCACCCTGAAAGTTTCTCGCGTACTGCCCAAACTCAGACGGTGAAAACTTACTCCAATCGTGAATGACCAATCGCCATAACGGAACTCCTGTTAATCTGCCAGCCAGCAACACAAACCATTTGTGCCGTAGCAATGACCATAAAAAGCGTAAGTAAATCATCTGACCTCCAAGTGAAGCAACCTAACTACTGAAGCTCACCCGCCTGGCAGGGCTGCGTGTGACGGTCTCCGTTTATCACCTTCTCTGGCTCGGAGCAGTCGAAAAGCGCGCCGATAACCCGGTCAGGTGCAGCGGGTGTTAGATGGCAACTTGGTATAGTCATTCCCGCCTCGCAGAGTTCATTCCACAATTTCCTAATGTGCCTGTGTTGCGCGTCTCCGATTGCCCTCCACCCCGCTTCGTACAGGGCTTCTACGAATTTTTCAAAAGTCATAGGTTTCCTTGCCATCTAACTTTCAAGCTCACCCGCTTGGCGAGCACCACGAGCATATCCAGCCATCGGTTGCACCGCACTCCCCGCACGGCTCTCCTAGATCAAGCGGCCTAGCCAAGTCGGGTGTAGCGGGTGTTAGACGGCATTTTTCTAGTTCCGCAAGCCACCCGGCGGTTTCGTCCCAATTTGGCTCTTGACCGCCAGAAAAACGCCAAGCCAAGTAATCAAGTATTTCTTCCTGCTCTCCCTCAGTTAGTTTTCTCGTCGCCATCCCTCTTCTTGTAACTGTCTAACAGTAGATATGTGGTCTTTCGGCCGCATAAAATCCCCTACAGATGGGACTAGAATGGAATCTCGTCCTCGTCAAACTCGTCAGCCTCTTCCACCGGCGCTATGGGTGCGAACGCCAAAGCGTTGTCGGGCGCGGTTGCAGGTGCGGGCGCAAGTATGGAGACAGGCGTTTGCGTGCCATAGTCGGTGATCACCGTCAGCGCGCCCTCCCCGACCTCTGCCGCCAAGACCTGTACGTTAACCGACAGCAGCTTGTCCAGCAGCCTGTCGCGGTTACCTGTGTCCAGTTGCTCTAGCCCATCTACCAGGACAATTCGCAAGCCGTCGGTGGGCAGTGTGGCGATGGCGATGTCGGTCGCCAGCATTAGGGACTCGCCGGTGCTGAGTTCGGAGATGGGCAGCGCGTTGATGGTGATGTTGCCTTTGCTGTCGATTCCCATGCCCTCGACCGGCAGGTCGGCGCTCTGCAAAAGTTTTGCAGGCTTGCCTCGCACCTCCTCGATGAGCGCTGTCAGATGTTCGCTGCGCTCCTCGAGGTTGACGGCCTCGCTGTCCTTGTCGTTGGCATCCTGGAGCGTGCGCCAGGCATCCTGGTCGCGCTTGAAAGCCTCGACGTCGGCGCGGATGGGAGCGGGATTCACTCGCTGTTGGACGAGTTCGTTGTGTTTGCTTTGCAGGGCGGCCAACTCGGCTCGGAGGCGTTGCATCTCGCCCTCGATCTGCCCAATGCGCCGTTCCGCCTTGCCGATTGCTGTCTCAGCATCTTGGGCGCGGGTGAGGCGGGCGATAGCCTTTTCCAGATCAAAGTTGCGGAGGAGTTCGGTGTCAATGTCCCGGCCCGCGACCCCCTCACGCATCTTTTCCGCTGCGTTGCGCAGCTTGAGGGCGTCGCGGTTGAGGTCGCGTCGCCAGTAGTACAGGTTCTCCTCAATTTGCTTGAGCACCCGGAGGGGGTGAGCGTCGTAGGAAACGCCGCCGAGCCTCTCGCCGGCGCTGAGCCGGATCGCCTCCTCTATTGGCAGATTAACTTTCGTGACGCGCAGGATGGCCTCTCTTTGCTCCCCTTCGTTCAGGCTGAGAAATGATACAGGATTCAGGCCAAAGCCGCCCTGGAGCTTGTCCAGTATGCCTTGTGGGCTTTTGAGAGGAACGTCGCCCCGCTTTAGTTCGATGCTGCCGGCGGTGCGTCCCTCGTCGCTCACCTTGCGTTCACCGGTCGTGCCGTCGGAAAGCTCAAAGAGTACCGAGGAGTTCCCGTTGCCATCTCGCACCAGGCGGGAGCGCTCGGGGCGGTTGGAGAAGGCGGCGCGGACGGCTTCGAGCACACTGGTCTTGCCCGCGCCGTTCTGGCCGCGCAGGATGGTCAATTGACTTGGTTCCAGATCGAGAGCTTCAATTCCCTCGAAATCACGGATTTTCAAACGTGTGATGTACATCAGTTTTTCCTCCTGATATATTGTTCTATCTTGCTTACCAGTTGATGCTCGTGTTTCAGTCGCCATTCCCACTCGGCTATCAATTCATCGACCTCGATGTCGAGCACGTTGTGAAGTGCGTCGAGCAGTGTAGCCTCGTCGAAATCAATTGGACGTTCGTTGGTAAAGTGATCTATGCTGGCGGCTAACACCGGCGCGAGATCTATGTTCACAGTGAGCGTTGTTTTAGGCATGGTCTACCTCCCTACAGTGGCAACTCGGCCTGACCGGCTTCCTTCATCACCTCACGCGCCACGGCCTGCGCTTCTTTGGCCGCCAGCGTGTTGGGCGTCCAGAGTCCGCCATTATCCGACTTGGCATCCAGCCAGCGGTGAAGCGCTTTGGTTTGCGCGGCGTCCCACTTGGAGGAGGACGCTTCGCCCACCAGGTACTCGGCTACGGCGTGTCGTTTGTCGTCACTGTGCGCGTCTCCAGCGAAACAGGCTTCCAGGTTAGCGCGCGTCGCGCCCTGGAACTTTGGTAGCTTGCCGGCCGCGAATTTGAACTTTTCATTGCGGCGCTGCTCAACCGATTGCGCGATCTTGTCTCGCAACGCAGCGGGGGAATAGGGCCGGCCGTTGCTTGGTTCCGGTTCTGGCTTTTTCTTGGGCGCCCACTTTGGTTTCTTTTTGGCGGCAGGCTGTGTATCCTCGTTGCCGTTGCCGCCGTTCCAGGGGCTCTCCGCCACCACCGGCGCCTCGTAGTATTCCCCCTCTATTACGTCTGCCGCCGGCACTAGCGCTGTCGTTGTTGCTGTCGTTGGTGACTGGGGCATTACGCCGCTCTTTGCCGCGATCTGGCGGCGCGCCTCTGTGGCTGCGAGTTGCTGGATGACGTAATCGTTGGTGGTGCTGATGTGCAGCATCCATTTTTTCTGTTTCGTCTTTAGCGGCTTGCCGTCTTTTCCCTCGAACCGCACGCCCACGTCCTCAAGGATGCGCCGCAGGATGACGGGCATTTGCCGGAGTCCGTCCCGCCCACCCTGCTCCTCGAGCGTGAACAGCTCGCGGCTCAGGTTGCCGAGGTCGTGCTCTGAGGTCGTAATGA
>Ga0307928_10002815_pt1 | contig 13304 bp, 26 predicted proteins | sample AceLakmetagen232_FD_201815 | JGI IMG/M metagenome (GOLD analysis project Ga0307928, IMG submission 201815) | Saline water microbial communities from Ace Lake, Antarctica - #232 | ecosystem: Environmental > Aquatic > Non-marine Saline and Alkaline > Saline | place: Antarctica: Ace Lake... | reverse complement strand
TACCGCCGTTTCTTCCCATTCGGCTATAGCCTCTAGTATGGCTTCTTGTGCGTCATCTGGGATGCGTCCATTGCCAAGTGTCTTCAAATGTTCGAACCATTTCTGCAACGCAAGCTTTTTCAGCTCAATCGGCATATCAATATTATTCCCCGCCACAATCGAGTCGATTACATCCTTGGCTGTGCCGACACTTACCTTCCGATTGTACTTCGGATCCCATTCCTTAAATTCAGGGTCCCACATCTTGCTCAGCTTAATCGCTTTCTTCTCTGCGTCTTCGAGCATGCCTGCTCGCTCTCTTACCACGCCTACGATATCTTGGAAATCATATTCCTTCGAGATTCCAGATTGCGCAGATGTCGTCTGGTTCTGATGGATGAGTCCTATGGTCCCGAACATCTCATGTACCAGCTCAGTGATTTCTTTGCGTATGCTTTCTATGCTCGCTGCATCCGGCATAAGCAGTCCCGGCTCTTTGTCTTCCGGATCTACAAATATCGGATACTTATAGCCCAATATCATATCAGTTGCCTTCGTCGCTGTTACCTTGAATGATTGCATGATCGTCTTTAGCACTGATGCAGGTAAATACATCTGAGGATATACGCACCTGAAGAAGTTCGCATAATTACAGCTACCGAGATTCATGATAGCCCTGTTCGTTCCTTCAGTGTCGTCAAAGAAATGCGGCAATGCTGATATGTCGCCTACGGGGAATATCGGAACCTCTGTCATTTGCTCCATTTCTTTTTCTTCTTTCTGCACCCATTCCTCTTCGCTCTTATCATTAACCATAAGCTCGTAGTCGGTTATCTTGCCAGGCTCCCAAAGCGTCCGCATTAAAGTCAGCGTAGGCAGCACTCTTGGATCATCGGCCTCGTAATTTTCCCACTCTTCCAGAACCCACAGCATGTTGCCCTGATCGTCCATCTTCCAGTCGACTACGCTCATCGGCGACATTACCGACCAGTACGGTCTGATCTTCTCGTCTATCTTTTCCTTTTCTGTCACTTCCCTGTCAGAAGTATTTGGAGCATCGACTTTAATCCAGCACCATCTAGTTGCCGTGATATAACTGTTGACCTCGCCCATTACCTTGTCAAGAGATTCGCCTGTTCGCGTGATGTCCGCTAGTATCTTCGGGTCCGCTCCATCTCTGTCTGGTAAGACTCCGAATGTGTATTGATTGATCTTCTCAATTATTCTCGCAAGATATGGAAGATTGTGAGCCTGCTCTCTGCGTCCTGATACATTGAAATCCCCACGTTTACCTCCATTCCAATCTGTATCGCTTTCTGCTGCGAATCTTGAAAGCCTTGTATCGATGTATGGCCTGCCGCCATGCCAGCCCAATATGTTAATAGTCAACTGCTCTTCACGGGCATGCATGATAATATGCTTGCGTGTTCCAACGATTTCTGTCGGTGTAATGTCTTCATCAGATGATCCTGCCGTTACTCTATTCCATAATTGCTTGATATTCATTCTTGCTCCTTGATTTTACTTCGCTGTCTATTCGATCTGTAGGCCGGAAGCTGGAATCGAACCTGCGACCTAGTGATTACAAATCACTTGCTCTACCAACTGAGCTATTCCGGCATTCTGCAAATTGACTCCTATGCTATTGGCATTACAAACGTGCCGACCTTCGTTGTCTCGTGATAGATAATAGCAGCAACATCGCATGCGTCGTCATGATTGCCTTCAGGAAATGCCGTGAACTGCTCAATAAACAAATCATTCCAATCGCCTCTCATCAAATGAACGTGTCCCGCATCGAAAATAGGCTCTAGTGCCGCACACTTTGCTACCTTGTCACCTGAGAGCATAGACCTTTTTACTGTCCTTTTACCAGACAAAACTTTCTTTAATGTTGTGAACGCATCCTTGTACGATCCAAATGCTTCAACATATATCGGGATGCCTGCACCGTCATTATTCGTGGTATTCATTATCTTTGCATCGCGCTCAGGTGCTTCCCACTGCCCCCATACGCAATGCTTTATCCACAAATGGAAGAATCCGAATCTATCTTGTGTCACGCTTCCAAGACCACCAATCGTATAATCTGGATCATTGCCGGTCCGCTCTTTTATCGTACTCGCCAGATCCCATGCCCTGATATAGCTCGTATCAGGAAAGTCGCCCTCATCGTCGTGAATCACTATCCCGTCCATATTGAACAAGTTGCCTGAATCTGGCACAGGATTACAGTCAAGCAACGGAAACGCCCATTTGCCCTGCGTAGCGTACTGCATATCGTACCACTGTCTTCCGAACCATTCTTCAAATAGATATTCGCCTGTCCACTTGCCTTCTTTGTCTAAAATCTTAGCCGGATAACTCACATGCCGGAATTTCGGGAAGTTTGGATCTTCTAATTCCATTTTCTTCATTCTCTGCCGTGGATCATCGATATGCCATGATGTCGCACAGATGATTACTATGTGAACAGGAGCTAGCCTTGTAATTGCATCGGTAATTGAACTATAGGTCTTTTCTCGTTCAATAGATCGGCGTGCTATCTCTTTACTTTTAAGGAAGTCATCAATAATTAGGAGGTGTGCCCCTTTTCCAAGAATTTGACCACCAAGCCCTGTTGCTGTCACTTTCCCCGTATGCCCCGCGAGCCGCCATTCCTTGATTGTGTTTCGATCCGGGTGCATCTTAACATCTGGAAATAGCTCTCTGTACTCTGAACTGGCTATGATGTCTTTCACGTCCTGCGAGAATCCCTCAATCAAGTCATTGCCGTAACCAGTCATTATCAGGTCTGGATTCTTTTCAAGAAATCGCCCAATGAAATATGCAGGCAATGCTCTGGAAACTAGATCGCTTTTCCCATGGCGGTAGCCAACCTCGATATCAAGATAGGTACACTCGCTGTTCTCAAACGCTTCTATAGCGTCGTCAATCTCAAAGCAGATATGTCTTGTATGCTTGCCTATGACAAAATCCCAATCTTGCCACCACACATACTGCACAAACGATAAGAAACTACGCCTTGCCCTGCGCATAGCCCGTTCCTTCTTGACCTCAAATCTCTTTCTCTTCGCCCAAGATATCTCCGTATCGCTTTGCTGCTTCTTCAAGTTCTTTGTCTGACATGTTTTCAAACTCTGTCTTTCTTTGATCGTTTACATTTACATTCAGGCTTTCAAGCCATTGTGTTCTCATGCGATTCTTTAACCAAAACTGCTGCGCCCTGACGCTTCCAAGCTCTGTCTTTTTCGTCCTCTCCATACGCTTTGGCTTCCCTGATTCCATGATCTGCTTTTCTTCGATTACCTCCCTGGTACGACAGTTTTTGAGCAGTTCATTCTGCACTTCAATGTCGATTTTGCTCTTGCCATTTGCCACGGCGTTGGAAAACTCAGGATATTTCTTCTTCCACTCGTAGAAAGTCGTTCGGTGAATCATCATCGCTTCGGATATCTCGTCGTCTATAAGCCCCGACTGAGCAAGAGCTTGTGCTACCACTGGATGAGTCATAGGATTATACTTCGTCGGTCGTCCTTCCTTTTCGTAGGACTTCGACTTCACGAGCTTTCTCATCGGTTTCTTTGCCTTATTCCCTTTATCTACAGGCTTTTTCTTAGATTTCGCCATAATTCCTCCGATTATTTAATTCGGTAATTCTTAATTCCACTCATATGATACGACATCAATATTCCCGTTTTATTGTATTATTTCACCATCTTGTAGACTAATTGCCATCAATGTTCCCCATCTGGACAGTACGCCTCTGAAAGTTACTTTGTCTTTTTCTTTCAACTTCCAAGCTCATGCTTTTTCGTCTTCTCAAGACGCTTCGGCTTACCATCTTCCTCGACCTCCTTCTCTTCGATAACGTCTCGCGACATGCAGTTTTTAAGCAGCTCATTCTCTACCTGCATATCGATTTCGCTCTTACCCCGCGCTACTGCATCCGAAAACTCAGGATACTCAGTCTTCCATAAGTAGTATGTCGACCTAACAACTCCTAACGCCTGTGCTATCTCTTCATCTATTTTCCCAACGTTTGCAAGGGCTTCTGCAATCATCGGGTGTCTCATAGGATCGTACTTTGTCGGTCGTCCTTCCTTTTCGTAGGACTTCGACTTCACGAGCTTTCTCATCGGTTTCTTTTTGGGCTTATTTCCTTTGCCTGTTAGTTCTTTCTTTGATTTCGCCATTTTTAGTCCTTTTATTCAATTCTGTGATTTTTTTGGAAGCGGGGGGAATCGAACCCCCGTCCTATAAAGTTTCCGTATGACGTTGACACGCTTAATGGGCGGGATGTTCATCCCCAACTCCACCACTTGCTCTTTGAGGAAGCAAGAAACCTCCGTCCTGTGTGTAGCGTTTAAGACATCCAGATACTCCCACAGCATCTTCTCCGGTGTCCGATCAGCTTACGCTGCGATGTCTAGTGCGTTAGCATTTAACATTTGTTCAGGATTTTTAACGAGGCCAACCTGAGTCCTCGGCGTGAGATTATACTTTCACCAGATAGTCGAATCCAGTGCGCTCCCGTTTAAATTGTTGAATTTATCACTTCCTTTCATCCATCAACTGCTCAATAAAATGCCCTATGTCGTCCAGACATGATTTCGAGAATACCAGTACAGGCTCAGGATAAAAGCAATACTGTCTCCATCCGCAATTCCATTTGACTATGCCAAGGTATGCATCTGTCTGATGATTTCCGCAGGCAAATATCTTTGTTTTGCCGTGTCCGCCCATTTCCATGAACTCTATATGCTTGTATTTCAGTTTCAGGTTCATGCTGTCATCGCCTTTACTTTCTTATCCCTCAGCTCTGCCATTTCAGCCTCGCATTTAAACAGTTCATTCCGCGTTTCCTTGTACAGTTCCTCCTGATCGTCGCGTTTCTTGCGTAGGTAGTTGATCCGGTAGAATAGCTTTTCTTCTGGTGTCATTGTCATCATTTCTTCCCCCTCGTGAATATCATTATTGCCAGATTTGGAAGTATGTGCCTAAATACAGTATATACCACTGTGCCAACTACTCCGAATACTAAAGCGATTATGTGTAACGGGAATGTCCACGGGCTATGCATTGCGTTCTCCAATCTTAGCTTCCATGATAGTTTCGGCTTTATATTCAAGATTCTGTCTATGTCTTCAACATCCACAATATTTCTCCTTTGATAGATACCAGTTCCAGAACATCTTATTTGCTACTTCCGTTTCTTCGCAAAGTCTCTCGCATATCTCATGCTTACCTTTGCATTCATACTTGTAAGATGCCAGCTTCTTATATAAATCCTCGTAGAGATATAAGACTGCATGATGAATTTCGTGTGCAACGACTCCGCTTCCCATGTCCTGTTCGTTCAGGAATATATCGCATGCAATATGCCCATCATCATTATATAGATAAAAGCACACTCCACTTGTCCGATTCAAGTCAGGCTCATATTTCTTCGTGCAGGGATTTGTAGCATTCAACTTACCTGCCGCCCTTCGCATACATGCTCTATTCTTGTAGACTCTGAAATACATTTTGCTATTTCGGTTATCGTGGTCTGTGATGCAGTAAAACCTCATATCTTTTTGCCTTCCACATTGCAAAAGTGTACCCGTATGTACTTATCATCCCATCCCTCGTAAGGACACTCACCTATGTCTATCTTTGAGATTTCAGCTAATATCACCTCATTCGTGTATCCTCTGTGGAATATCACGCGGTTCGGCTTTTTCTCGATAATGCGCTTCTGCCAGAATGGAATATTATCACGATATTCAACCGTTTTTTGCCCCTCGTATATCTCATCAAACCAGTAATGCGTCAGAACTAAATGTACGTCTGTCATTATTCTACTTCCAATCTTTCGAGAATCGAGTTTATCGCTAAGACTATTGCAGCTATTCCAAACAGTACCGTAGCGATCAAGAATATTAAGATTGCTTCTATTTCGTGTAATGCTGTCTCTGCAACATCAATCAATAACACTCCGTCCAGCAATACTATGACACCAGATATCATGCTTATCATGCTTATTATTCTGATTACTTTAATCATTATCCGTCCTTTCGCTGTAGTCCACGTTCTCACACCCTGGATGCAACCATCCATCAGATTCTTTTACTCTGCCCGTCAGTAGCCCTACAATTCTATCATCAATATGTTTGGCTATTTTACGAGCTAAACTCATTGCAGATTTGTCCCACTCTTTCATTATCGCACCTTCGTAAGCTTAACACAACGGGCTTTGTCAGCTATTCGTGGAACTGTGTGACCCATATCCGCATTCTTGAATGATGATAATATCGCTCCACCTTCCCCTGTCCACCACATTATCGGCTGGTCAGCATCTACTGTCTCATCATGCACATGATGAATCTCGTACACAAAGCTGACTACGGTATAGCTTTCATTGTCAATCTCTATTCCCGAACCAACGATTGCGGTAGATGTAAAGTCTGCGATTGCATGATTAATATATAAAGCCCCGCTTACATCGTCGCGTTCAACATCAAGCAATATCTCATCATGATTAACCTTTGCCTTGCGTTTGAGGATATAGCGTAGGGCGTCATATTCATTAGTGAAACTCGAAAGATTACCTTGCTCCGCTATGTTTCCGGCTACAGTAATAAACATATCGCCTTTTACTGGTGTTCGTATGCAATCTATCTCGTAACCACCGCAATCAAGCTCCTCTTGGCTTGGCGGGGCGTAGAAGGGGACTGCATTGGATAAGTCAGAGAAGCTTTGTTCTCCGGTCATAAGCTCTCTCCCTCTTGAGCAATACAGTATATCCCATTTATCCTCGCCCGTTATCCTGATAACATCTTCGCACATCATGGTAGTTTTATACCAAACGCTCCCAAACTCAAACTTGCTCATATCAATGACCCCTTTGTTACTGTTATATGTGATGAGTTCTTGCGTATCCAATCAATGCTTACATCGTCTGGATTTCTGTTGATAACCCATAGGCTTTCTGTCTCTGGTTCTTCGACATCATCAACCTTCGGGAGAAATCCTTGCAATGCTCTATTGACTTCTTCAACCCGATCGCAGTCTTCGCAACACGTTTCGCCCAACTCGCAATGGATACAGAAATCAACGTTTTCAAGCGCATTCCGTAATAGCCTGTTATCGGCAAGTAGCCGCGCTTCCTCGATCGCAGCAATAGTCACGTCGTTCGGTATGTGGTCACTTCCTTTGCCAATATACTTATCCAATTCTATGGGTTCTCCCACGTTCCCATGCTTCATATTCTCCGCGCTCTTGTCGCACATCTCAAGTGTCTTTTCAGAGATTGTATCTCCGCCCGGCTTCCCCATTCCTGCAACTTCTTCCATTGTCGGTATTCCGCTATTCATTTCCTGACTCCTTTCATTAAACCCCGCCCCTGAGCATACCACTCAAACGCCACTTTTCTTTCCCGTCATCTTTCATCCTGTAAAAATCCTTGCCATTCAATCCTTCCATTATCTCTCTGACCTGTGCCGGCGGTGTAGTTTTCTGCGCCCCGAATATATCAGCATCTTCAAAAAATACTCCCCTTGCTATCTCGCCCACGGTCATTGTCATTGCCCCGTCCTGCATTGCGCTTATGATTGCCAGCTTCAGCGGATCTTCTTCTGAATCCTTATTCAAAACAATCTCACCGTCTTTTTGTCTAAGATGCTTCCCTATCGTCCAGTAGCTTTTCAGGCCGTGCTCACCGTATGTCTTGATGAATGTGTCTCCGTACTGCGTCATCATTACACCCAGCGCTTTTAATGGGCTCCTGCTCGCAAATACCGCGCCTGCTGCTCTCATCAATGGCAACAACTCTTGCATGCATAGCCCCTCTGGATAAATCTTCGCCATAACATCTATTGCTATAGCCTTGTTCGATTTCCTTCCTCTATTGCGGATCTCATCCATCTTGCACACAAAGTCATACTCCGATATTGACAGTAATGCGTGTATTCCTTCCTTCGTCCTCTTAATCAGTTTTGCCATTTGACTCCTTTTGCTTTTCTGTGAATTGACCATGTTTCCATGAACATCCGCACACCTTACATCGCCATGTCAGTATGCAATAAAGCATTTCTCCGTTTTCGTCATTTACGCAATTACTGCTAGCCTCTACCGTCCATGCGGTGATAGTCGCTACATCTTCGGCTATCCTTATCTTTGTCTCACAACACGGACACTTTTCAATCTCTGGTCTTTTCATCATGACTCCTTTTATGTTTCTCTCGGTATCAATTTTCCGTCGTACTCCCTATCCCACAAACTCGTCTCTCTGTCCTTAGTGAAAAACTTCAGCAACTCATCCCTCGAATACGGATCGCGCCCAACCAACTTGACAAAATCACGAGTAGCGGCTTCGACAATCTCGTCTGCCGGTCCCTGTTCTTTTACCTTGTCGCTTGACCCCCACATCGCATTCATGTTTTCACCTGATTCTGTCATTAACTGTCCATAAACTCTACTGCTCTATCAATAAAATCACTCATCCCACCATTCCTATCAAAGAATGTTTCCTGATCAGTTTCAGGCTTTACAATTCCAAATTCTTCAATATGCGTCCCTGCGCTTTTATTCAGCCATTCAGCTACAAGCTTTCTATGGCATTCATCAGCATCTTTCTCCCAACACAATAATGCTGCGTCTTTCCCATCCGCCATCTTCTTAATCATATTACATACTGCCACGGGATTATGTCCGCTCAATATCTCGTTATATTTTGGGATATACTCAGCCATTGGCATTTTTATCATCGAATGATGCGGAGCCAATGCTTTAAACCAACAATTCTCCCTGTCGACCGTAGCCCAATCTGGAATTGATACCGATATTGCTATGGGTACTATTCCTGCTTTATCAAGAGCCTTTATTTTACCGTAGTAGCTCGTGTATAGTTTCACTTTTCTTCTACCTCCATTTGCTTTCTCAGACTGCCGATTACAACCTGGCTCAGCGACATCGTTATTCCGTGCGCCTTCTTGAATTTTACTACCTGTTGCTCCAAGAATGACTCGACATCCGCATCCTCCGCTTTCAGGCTTACGCTTATACATGCTCTCTTCTTTGTCTTATTCATACCTTCACTTTATATTAGTTTGTATTAGGAGTCAATAGAAAAATGATGTTATTTACTTTCTATTTTCCTTGCCCTGTCATATCTTGAAATATTGCTTTTAATCTGTCCTCGTCCTCTTTCCAATTATGCTTCTCGTCCGGCTTGTCATTCTTGTGCTGCTCCCTGTAATCATATCTCTCTGGTTCGTTCACCTTCAACCATTCAAAAAACTTATCATCCCTGAATCCATGCGGACCATCATCTCTCTGCTTATGATCGTATGCGCTGATAGCCATTCCGCAATCCAAATCACACCGACAACTCGCAATTCCTACTGATACCAAATGATGCGCTTCCAGGGTATCACTCTGCTTTCCAGTAAACTCACAGACACCGCCTGCCCTGAGCCTGACTATTTTCGACCATAGCTTCGTAGCCCTGTCTCTGTAGTATGTGCTGTAATCGCTCTGCTTCTTTTGCGCCTTGACTGCTGCCCTACGTTTCTTGATCTTCTCTGGATCAGGCGGCTTATTCTTTATCCAGCTTCGTTTCAGGTGCTTTTGACTTCTTTTCAAAGCTGTACGCTTTAACGGCTTTTGACTTCTTTTTATTTCTGTTCTCTTCATAATAAATTGCAGGCGGTTGTCGTCCCGCCATTGTGTTATTTCCGCTTCTTAGCAGGCTGACGGGTTGTGTTGCGATTCGGTCCACCGCCACTAAACTTGCGTGTTCCGCCACAAGCTCCCTGACCGCCCCTGCCTCCACCGCCTTGACCTCTGCCTGCACTCGCTCTACGTGTCGCGCTTGGTCTTCGTGTTGCCATTACTATTCTCCTTCTGGGCTATTGCCCTCGTTTATTAACCATCTACTCATAATCAATCTCCTTTCTCTGTCGTTTCTTTGCCAATACAAACGAGAGGTTCACGGCGGCACGCTTTGAAAAAGAACGATAGCTGAACCATCGTTTTGAACTCGACATCAATGCCGCCTTGGTCGAGAACATCGACAATCCAATACTCTCCGTTGAAATCCCAAATCTCAATATCGTCTTTGATCCATAGTTGATCTGGTGTTTCGTAGGGCTGTTCTTTTAGTTTGAAGCCAGCTTTTTCTAGTCGTTTATCTGTTATCTTCATTTGTCCATCTCCTTTGTCGAATCCTTGCGAATCCTGATTTCTTCCTCAATCTTTTCAAGCCGAACATGTTCAATATTAACCTTCTTAAGTTTAAGCTCACGTATTTGTTCTAACTGTTCATCGGAACATAATTTTAACCTGTTAGCTGTTTGCATTCGCACTCCTCGCTGTTGCTTCGTTGCCTTTAATACTTACCTTTGATTTCATCCTTGTGAAACGTATGAAACACATTCAGAACCTTGTCATACGATCTCAATATGTTTCGCATCTGACCTGCGCCAAGATCATTGTGTCTGACTATGATCTCATCGGTTAATTCTTGCATCCGTGAAACCAAAGTATCATTTGAGGCCTTATCATTCACTACGCCATGCCTAACTTTGATACCCAACATCCTGTTGATAAAGTGTTTCTTCTTCGATGTAGCTCTTGACCGCCATGCAGCATTACGATTAGATAACATTCTGTTTGCATCTGGAAAGATACTCTCATCCTGATAATAAGCCACAGTCTGAGCTTCAAACTTCCCATCCCATATAACCAGCAATTCTTTCTTGGTCTTGTCCTTGTAAAGCTCATACAAACGTCCGTATGCCTTCTTGCGCGTTGCCTTATGATCTCGCAAAGCAATATCAAGTGAAGTGATCGTGTCATCCGCGCTCAGGCAGGTCTGCCATAATTCTTGTTCTTTAGTCATTTGATTTCTCCGTGGTTCTAAAATGGAAGATTTTCTAACGCTTCATCTGTCTTCTCTACGTCCGTCTTCTTAGGCTCATCCGACTCATTACCATCACTCGATTCTTCTATGTGATCTAGCACCGACTCATCCTTGCGCTTCTTCGTATCAAGAAACTGAATACTATCTGCTGTGATAAAGTTCTTGCTTCTAATATCTCCATCCTTTTCCCACTGCTGATATTTCAACTTTCCCTTGACCAGAATGCAATCACCCTTTGATAAATATTCGCTACATGCCTCTGCAAGTTTCCCCCATGCTACGATCTGAATAAACGTAGTTGACTCTTTCTTCTCGCCTTCCTTCGTCTTGTGGTCTTCATTGGCTGCCATACGGATATCGCATACTGCCGACCCTGATGGTAACATTCTCAATTCTGGATCACTTGTCAAATTTCCGCCTAGAACTATCACGTTGAACTGTATTCTCATGCTTGACTCCTTTACTTTGTGTTTACTTTACTATTCCCGTCCGAGATAATCAAAATTAAGTATCACTACTGTCCATCCGTTCGTCCCTGCAATATTCTTTTTAATTGCCTCAACATCAGCAATGCAGTTAATATCCTTTCCCAGTTTCATATATGACGACCCGAATCCAGTATCACCTTTCTCTGTCTTGATATGAAAGCTTACCAGATACGTGTACTGACCCTCTTCGACAACTTCTTCCTGTGCCGGTGAATACGAGAGATTAAATCCAACAATTCCGCAGTATATTGCAACTCCAGTCAATATTATAATATTTTCAATCTTCATCCTTACTCCTTTATTTGATTCCTACTGTTATCATAACACCTGTCGATTCTTCTTTCAATGCGTAAACCTTTTCTCTTTCTCCACCGCACACCTGAGAATCATCAACATAAATTATCCCTGTCAAAGCGTCCCATACGCATCTTTCAAGCTTATCCAAATCGCCTGTGCTATGCAAGATAGGAAGCTCTGGTTTTCCTGTTTTTATAGTATCAGCATTCTTCCCTGTTCCGTAGTGGCTGTTCGGTCTTGGCAGATAAAACTTCGTATTGAGTATTACCGCTCCCTCTGCCGGTTCGCCATGCCAGTTTATTCTTGCATAGGTTGCTACAACTGTCTCCCAATTCTTGCTCCGCTTGTTGTCGGGTCTTACTGTCAAATGGTTTCCTACTTTCATGGGTATCCATGACCCTTTTGTCTTCGGCTCGCCTGGAACAAAGAAGCTTAGAGTAATCATTTCTCCGCCCCGTCAATCTGATCCTGCAACGCCTTCACGATTTCTCTATGCTCTGTCATTGAAATCATATCGTTATCCTTCGCCCTGTCTTTCATCTTGTCCATGCGCCTCTTCATCTTCCCAAGATCGCCCAACGCCTGCAAGCATCCATTCGCAAGCTTTACTACATTATTCCTGAAGAATATCAGCGCCATTGCATTGTCGGAAAATCCAGTGTATGCCACGCAAGTCTCTGTCCCGTCGCCCTTCGTCTCTATGATGTAATACAGCGGTGCAAGTATCGGCTCCATTGCCAGCATGAACTCTACACGCTCTGCATTCGACATTAGCTTGTTGCCTTCTTCGTTTGTCGCCTGAAGTGGTTTCCATACAGATCCGTCTGCCAGATTTACAAACTGCTTGAAAAATCCGCACAGGTCTTTTAGCGAGCAATTCGCACCAGATACCTTGTAGTCAACTCCTATTTTCTCTGTCTTTTTATCTTCGCTCATTTCTTGCCTTTCGCTGGTATTATTTCCGTCACCGTCTTGGTCACTTTCGTAGCACCGCAAAGTCGGCATATCTCCGTTCCTCGCCTCTCCACCGAAATAACCACTGGGTTGAAGTCACTCTCAACCGCCTGTCGCCACACATGCCCGTACACCTTGCATATCTCGCCTGACTCGGCTAGTGTCTTGACTACGCTTTCCTTGCTTCCGAATTGCTCAGTCATAACAGACCATATTTCCTCTGCCGATGGGTCTGCCTTTAAATTAGAACTAACGCTTATAAGGCCATCCTCAGTTATTCCCATCTCCCATTGAAACTCACCATCATCATGCACAACAATCTCTAGTATGCCGTTCATATTCGTAACAGCATTAACCTCTATCGACTTCAATCCATTCGTACCGCCAAACGCACTCACCGCCATTAATAGCACTACATATATTATTACTTGTTTCATATCTCTCCTTTTGCTTATTACCTGTTCCCGTCAATTTCACCATCATCATCTATCGGCTGCACATACTGAGTAACCTTGAACTCTTCGCCTTTGCGCCGTATCACCTGAAGCCTGCCCTCGCCCCACAACTTCCACATCTTTTTAACAATCCTGAGTATTCGCCCTTCTGTGTTCCCTTTGAAATCCTCATAAATCATTTCCCCGTTTTTCGTCCTGTAGCTGAATACAGGCGTGTACGGGATT
>Ga0307928_10002814_pt1 | contig 13307 bp, 29 predicted proteins | sample AceLakmetagen232_FD_201815 | JGI IMG/M metagenome (GOLD analysis project Ga0307928, IMG submission 201815) | Saline water microbial communities from Ace Lake, Antarctica - #232 | ecosystem: Environmental > Aquatic > Non-marine Saline and Alkaline > Saline | place: Antarctica: Ace Lake... | reverse complement strand
TACCCCGTACTGGACTCGAACCAGTGGTCTACGCATTAAAAGTGCGTTGCTTTACCAACTAAGCTAACGAGGCATTTATATCTTTATAGTCTGAAAGATTTCTTGTTCTTAATACTTGACTATTTTTTGATTTCTTCACTCTAAATGTAACATCAGATTTATGACTAAGCAATTCTTTTGAGCTTATGTATCCTATATCTCCTGTTTCCAGAGAATATATTGCAAAACCAAATTGATATAGTCAATTCGCTTGTCATCGAGCATCGTGTCTATTCGTTGTCATCGCTGATTTCATAATCATCAGGTACAGGACCAGCATCCTGAGCCAAAGCGCCAACAGCATCATTCCATGCCTCATCCTCATTAATACCAGAGCCCCGTATAGTGACTGTAAATGTATACTCCATTGTGCCCTCCTGTTATTACCAAAACCTGTCAATCCATATCAATCCGAGATGTTTTTTTTACCAAGACTCATGTTAACTATTTCTGCAAATTCTGGTACAATTGGGTTTTTTGTAACTATAGCCTTAGTCATAACAACTTCTCATTTGTTTATTTGTTTTGAATTTTCTCCCAAAGACTATTGGTAGTTCTATCTTTGGAACGGTGTCTAGCTTTAATTTTCTTGGGATGCTTGTTCTTTTTCTCCCAAATGGGCTTTCGTTCTTTGTCTCCTGTACCTTCGGTTTTGGGCACTGGAGGCACACAAATGCTCCAAAGTTTTCGTACCAATGAGCGATATTCCCACACTTAGGACACTCCATTGATTCAGGTGGTGTCGGATCAATTGCGTTTAGAATTAATTTGTTAGGTTCTTTGTTACCAAAGTCACAATCAAGTAAACCATCATTACAATTGATATAAATAAGTTTGTCACCGCCGTATTTCTTTTTATACTTTAGTGCATTTCGAATTAATCTATTTACATTCATGATAAACCTTTCGAATGTTGGCAGGGACAGAGAGACTCGAACTCTCGTTTGCGGTTTTGGAGACCGCTGCTCTAACCGCTGAACTATGTCCCTGTTAATATCTCTTTAATTTTAGTTTTCTAGGTGCCTTGGTTATCTTCTCTGGCTCCTCAACTAAACTCATTGCTTTTTCAAAAGTTTGTTGAATAAATTCCCAAACATTGTCTGCAACAAACTCTATTTCTTTTCCTGATTGTTTTTCGGCCCAATCGATTCCACATGTAACATTACTAGAATCAATTGGAATCATATTATCAATATCTATAATAATATATAAGCGATCATTAAGTTTTACAACAGATCCTTTTGGAAAATATGACATATTAATACAAACCTAATTCTGTTTTAAGATCATGTGAAAGATCTTTTTTAACATCATAAATTTCTTCTATTGTAATGTATTTGTCTGGTTCTTTAGAATCTTTGAGCCAATTAATCATTTCTTCTCTAGATTCAAATTCTTTAGTTTCTGTGTAAGAATTACTACAACAATTACAACTATAACTATTACCTTTATCAAATACAACTACAAACATAGCATACCCTTTAAATGGAGCCCGTAGAGAGATTTGAACTCCCGATAGCCGCTTTGCAGGCGGCGGCCTTAACCACTTGGCTATACGGGCAAAATGTGAAGATTCTTTTTAGTATTGTGAATATCACTTTCACAAATACGAATTGATTCATTTATATTTTTAATCTTAGCTTCGTCTTTTTCGTCATTGAGCTTGAGTTTCCACTTATCTAGATCGTTTATACGTCTTTCAAGTGCACTCATTTGTCTATCTGCCTTCATAGTTTCCTCCAGCAATTAAAATGGTGGGCTAGGTAGGATTCGAACCTACACACCCAAAGGGAACGGATTTACAGTCCGCCGCAGCTAACCGTATCTGACCTCTAGCCCATTTAATTAAACGTCATCATGCATGATTTGATCACTCATTTGTGTATTAGATTTAATATCTATAAATCTGGTTATTCTTGTTCTGGAATTATGTCCTCTTGAATTATGACCACAAATGATTGTATTAACTTTACCACTCAATCCCAAAAGAAGACCAGCTTTATTTAGGATTTCTGGCAATGTTTTTTCTATTACTGGATGAATTCTACCAGTTAAAGTACCAGAATGTCCGCTAGTCATTCTGCGCATTCTTGTATGTGCAAGTTTTCTTCCAGTCTTTTTGTTGAACTGATCATTCCCATGAACGACAGCATATCCAACTACAAGATTACCATCTGCATTGTCTATGCAATAGGTATGATTTTCTTGGTGATCTGATGATTCATCTCTAATATGAAAATACAGTGGAGTTTGCATTTGTATGCTCCTAATTATAAAGTGATACTAAATTTCTAAATGATTTATCAAGATTTTGATAACTATTTTCTATGAGTTCTTTTACATTAATATTACCTGCTAATGTAGAATAATATTGTATATATTTTTCACAGAATGTATCCAGATCTTTCATTCTTGGTCTTTCACCAAGTTCTATACCGTGACGTTTTTCGTATATTAATTCAATTATTAGAAAATATACCATTTCTTTTGTTAACTTTTTATTAATAGTTGCATCACTATATATTTTTTCAAATATCATTGGTGGTTCAGTTCTATATAATTCTATCCACATACAAGCCAATAATGGTCTTAGTACATATAAATACTTTTTAACTTTAACTGTTTCAAGCTCAGGATTCTTTATATACTGATTATAGTTCTTTTGAGCCATATGCATATAATGATAATATGCTGCTTTTTGCTTAAAGAATTGTGATCCAAGTTGTTTAAAAGTAATTAATGCCCTCTTACTAAATTTATATACTATGGGAGAGAAGAACCATGAGATCATGTCAGGATTTCCCTTACTAAACTGATAGAATACTTTCTTAGCATCCCACCCTACAAAGTCTAGTTCATGCTTTAGAAAATCTTTGCATACTTTACTATTATTATGATCTATATGTAGTTGTTCATTTGGAAAGACTGTTAAATAATCTTTAGTCTTTCTTACATAAACAAACCGTATGTCATAATCACTATCTTTACTATCAAATCCCCATGCTCTGGATCCGCTCTCACAAGCATATAATATTTCTACGTTGTGCTTTTGTTCTATAATTTTTAGCACAGCTATTATTTTATCTTGCATTTATTTGTTCTCCAAATACTATTTCAACTGCTTTTTTAGCTGATGCTTCTAGTATTTCTGGTGGAAGATCTTTTAATACAGTGAATCTCATTAAACATTGTACTAAATCTTTTACTTGAGATTTATATAAATGAGTCATTCCACCAAGTTCTTGTACAGCAATTCTAACTGCTGTAAAGTTATATGTGCTATTCATTTATTTCCTATGATATCAAAGAACAAAAAAGGCTACCTCTTTCGGGGTAGCCTCTGTATTAGCTTCAGTTAATGATAATACAAGTTCACCCCAAGAGATTTAATCTCTTGACTATTCTATACCATTTACATGTATATCTTGATGTGAACATAGTGTTATCCTAAGTTTATTCGTCAAATATTATTGGTTTTTCTTGATTTGGAAGACTAGCAAAAAAGGCTCTCATAATATTTCCTGAATTTTCTAATAGAATTGCAATAGAAATAGAATTATCAGTAAGATTTTCCTGCTTTGTATCTTTGTCTTCTATAGTATCTGCCATTTCCAGTATTTCTTCCCTTAAATGTTGGTAGCTGGCTATCACAATTTGGACATACTAATCTTAAATTGTCTAAGCTATTGTTTTCTGAGTTACCATCTATGTGGTCTAAAATTAAAACTATTGGTCTGAATTCCCATTCTGCTGGCATTGAACATATTGAGCAACTATTTCCATCTCTAACTGTGATTAAATTCTTTATTCTTGGTTTATAAGGAGTACCACCAGTTTTTGTAATTCTGTTTAAATTTCCATTTTTTAGTTCACTTAAAAAATTCTTTTGGGTTACTTTTTGTATATATTTACCATTACATTCTTTATTACAAAATTTATTGGCTCTTTTACTTCTTCCAATTAATTCTTTTTTACATTCTAAGCAATGTCTTTTTACTTTAACTCTGCCAGTATTATTAAAAATAGCTGCACAAGTATGTGAACAGAATTTATTAATTTTCCTTTTTCTATAAGTAATTGCTTTATTGCATTGTTTACATTTTATTGGATTAAGATAATACTCTTCTCTAATCCTGTCACATTCTTTCCTTCGTGTAACTCGTCCTTGTTCTAAACACTGTAAATAATTTGTATTTCCATTCATGACCTAAATCCTCCTAATAAGAGGATAGGTCATTCCGACTCAATAACTGTACTAAATAATATAAAATTCAGCCAGAGGAGAGATTCGAACTCTCGAAGCTTACGCGATGGCTTACAAAGCCATTCCTATTGACCGCTAAGGGACACTGGCGAAATTGTATAAGTAATATAGTCTATTTAATGATAAATGTCAAGATTAAATTCATTTTCTACCTCATCTGGATCTATATGATATTTTGGAAATTCTTTAGCTAGAAATTTTAGAAGTTTTGTCTTAAATGGCTCTTTAGTTTGAATAACCCATGCTCGAACTATTCTTTGTTCTAATCTTCTTTTAGCTTTCCAACGTTCAGCATATTGTTTAGCTGGACTGCCTGAATCTATACCTATTCCCATTATGAGCTTATCTCTTGATCTAGTTTTTCAATTCTTGCTACTAGTCTTGCTTTCTCTTTAATTTTCTTTTCAACTGCTGCTTGCTGTGTTTTTAATACAACTTTTTCTCTTTTCTTATATTCTTCATCAGTTTCAGGACGTTCTATGTATACGGTAAAAGGACGAGAATAACCTAAGTCGAAACTTATGTGTTCTGGTCCAGTACCATTATGTTTCTTATTAAAGGCAATTGCTTTCTTATGAAGAGATGGTAAATCAAAACTCTTCATTGAAGTTGTAGTTACCTTTCTTCTTACTATCTTTCTTGGTATGTCCATGATTTCTCTTTATGGTCTATCCAAATGTTCTTCTATTTTTATAACTAGTCGATTTACTAGTTCAAATCCTCGTTCATGAGCTAGAAGCTCACTATTAACTGCTGAAGTAACAGCTTCTATAGCATCAGAAAAATCTGCAATTGCTTCAGTTTCCATTTAATCCTCCAATAAAAAAGGGAGACTCACAACTCGAGTATGTCGCTTACAGCAATCTCAAGACTACCGTTCAAATAATGTGTCATAAGCGATTCGACACGAAAACGGTACAGCGAATCTCCCATTCTTAAATAAAAAGGGAGACCAAATTAATGATCTCCCTAGTAAATGATTGAGTGCTGCTGCGCCCACAGCTGTTATGACTTGGTATGCATCCCTGTCATGGCTTTCTCTACGACTATGCCCATTCCCAAATTGGTCGGAGTGGCAGGGATCGAACTTATAAAAATACTTAGTATATTAGTGTTCAAATCTTCTTGCAGTGACATACACTATTTCTCGGATGCAGGCTTCGCTCCTGCGACTTCTGCGCCCCAGACGCAGCGCTCTGACTAGACTGAGCTAATCCGAGGAGTTATATATGTCACACAAGAAAATTAAAGTTAATTGTAAATACTGTTATGAAAGAACAAATCTTGAATCTCTGAATAGCCCACGCTCCGTTATTTATCTAATTCTTCGTCTTCGCCTCTTATTACACTTCGTTCAGCTTCATCTTGGAGATCTTCGGATCCCTGAAGCTCAATAATCTCAGCAGGATCAGCTACTTCACAGTAGATGTCCTTAGCCTTCTTAACTAAGTCTCCTCTTTTGAGATCCTTAGTATTAGTGCGTATTACTACACAATTCGTAAACATTCCATCAGATGAAGTGGCAGATTTAGGTGTCTTTAGATATGAATTTCCATCGACATCTCTAAACATATCGCCATTTTTAACATTTAAGAATGGTTTTGCTTGCATGATTCTCCTGTTTATGGCTGGGGTGGGAGGGCTCGAACCTCCAACATCCAGGTTCAAAACCTGGCGCTCTACCATTGAACTACACCCCAATAGTTAAATTAGTATAGTGCAATATGAGTAATATCTGCTCTAGGAATGTTAAAAGGATTATTTCTTTTATATCTAGTATTCAGATGTCTATGGATAATAGGACTATCTAAATTTGTTTTTGGATCTTTGAAATAACACTTAAGAATATAATCAACTGCAGCATAAGAGTCAAGGCCTATTTGATCAAGATCAGTATTTATACCATTACCATCTGTACAAATTGCATCTATAGATGACTGTAATGCTATTTTCTTATCATCTTTTAAGTAACCAACCATATACTTAGCAAGTTGATATACCTCTGATTTCCAGAGGTTTTGTATTGCTCCAAAGTCACCTACGTCACCATGAAGTGTCCAAAAACCAAGCATAAGCTCAGTATAATTATCAGTAGACAATACTAGACCTTTAGTTGCTCCTGCTACAGCATATAGCTTAATCATGCGGAGTCTAGCTTTAATATTGCCTTGAATTATTTTCTGTTCATGAGAAGACATATCATAATAGTCTTTACCAATGTTATGAAGAATCAATTTAACTGATTCAAATTCTTCTTCAAAATCTGAGGTAATACCAAATTCAGTAAACTTATCACAGAATGCTTCACCAGCAAGTCTAGCTCTAGTTATTTCGTCTTCTTCATTTGAGTCAGTAGGTAATGAAATTCCAACTACTGTGACATCTAATTCATTCATTAGAGCAGCCATAATTGTGCTATCTATTCCGCCAGACATACCAAGTATAACTGTTTTAATATCATTTTCATCAAAATAATCTTTTGAACAATCTTGAATATTCTTTTTTGCAATTGCTAACATTAGTACACTACCTTTTCTGATTTGGTTATGTTTTTATTATAACTAAACATTGACTTATATTTTTCAACAGCTGCTTTATCACCTATTGCTTTTTCAGGATTATCACTGAGTTTTACACATGGTTGATCTTCAACTTCCCACAGTTTTACTACTATACTGAGTGGTTTAATTAAACAATTATTAGTTAGATTAGTTCCCCAACCAAATCCAGGATTCCAACTAGTGTATTTTTCTTGCAATTTAAGAATTGTATCTGCATCTAGTCCATCACTAAACATTATACAAGGACGATTATTTTCATCTGGAAATTTCTTAGCAAGTGCTTCCATCCATTTATCTGGATCACCACTGTCATGACGAAGACCATAAGGTACAGGGTCACAACAATTATCAAGAAACCAACTGGTACCAAAAGTATCAGTTAAATAAAATGTCTCGAAGAATATCTTTGACCACTCTTTAACAAGAATAGGTTGAGATACTAAAGGCATAAATGGTACTGATGCCGCAAAGAATGAAAACATCTCATGAGCAATAGTACCAACAGCTGGAATATCATATTTCATAGCTAGATGTACATTACTTGTACCAATCATATTTTCTAAAAGATTTTCTTTTAATGCATAAACTACTCCCTCTTGCCACGCAGCACTATATCTTCGTCTGGTTCCAAATTCAGTAAACTTAACATCAGTACCTTTAATCTTATTCATTGTAGAAGTAAGATTACCATAAAGCTGATGTGAATTTACATTAGGAATAAGAACATTATCAACACGCTGACAATAAAGCTCATTGATAATTGATAACACTATAGTTTCATATAGTATAATTTCAGAGTATTTACCACTAATTGTAAGATCAAAACCAGTATGCATAGGAGTTAATCTTACTTCTGCTTTCTCAATATTAATAAGAAAGTTTACAAATGCTGGTTCAAATAGCTTTTTAAGATAATCTATTTCTTCAGCAGTATATACAAGTTTCTCAAATGCCCAGATTTCTTTATTAATTTCTAATGTATTTGTATACTCCATTAGATCTATATTTGATCTATTGAAGAACTTATATGTACAGTGTCTATCACCTAGGTCCATTTTCCATAGGAAATATAGCATCTTAAATTTGTATAAATCTATATCTAGTCTACTAGTTATAATTCCCATTATTTAAGCTCCTCAAAGTCTATTGTTTTTACTGCTTGTAAAAGTATAATGCGTTTATTATTTGGATGAATAATATAACCATTACTATTCCATCCATCAATAGTTATTCGTTTGAAATCATCAACTTCTTGTTCCATTTGGAAACGCGGATCATTTGGAACTGTTAAAATAAATGTATCTATTGGACAATCATCATATCCATTTATAATAACTGAAAGTTTCATGCTATTAAGACTCCTACTGGAAGTAAGCTATCTACTATATTAACAAGATCTTCCTGATTTTGCATTACACTTTGAATATCTTTGTAAGCTGATGGACATTCTTCAGCTATATCCTCCATATTATCTTTCATGACTAGGATATTACGTTCTTTCATTTCTTTTATGACTTCCTGCGCCGTGTATCTACGACATGCGTCCTTACGACTCATCGCTCTACCTGCTCCATGGCTACATGAATCAAAAGAGTCGTTATTGCCGCGACCTCGAACGATATGGCTACGTGTCCCCATAGAACCAGGAATAATACCAAGATGATTATTCCGTGCCAATGTTGCGCCCTTTCGATGAACCAGTACATTTTGTCCAAAATGATTCTCCCATGTAGCATAATTATGATGAATGTTAACTTCTTGAAGTATTTTAACATTCTTAACACCACAATATTTTTCAAGCATATTGAATACAACGTTCTTAGAACGTTCCATCATTAGATGTCTACTTTGATGAGCAAACTCAAGAGCATAGTTCATAGCGGCTAGATAATCTTTACCTACTCCTTCTTCAATAGGAAGATAGGCTAGGTCAAGCTCTTTTGGAACAGAGGCATGCCAGCGCTTATTGAGTTTCTTAGCTTCAGCAGAGTAATAATCACAAATTTTAAGACCAAAGTTGCGACTGCCACTATGGAGCATGATAGCTAGATAACCATCTTGATTAACTTGAAGATCAACAAAATGATTCCCACCACCTAAAGAACCTAATTGATAGGTAGCACTATCAAGTTGTTCATTAATAACTTTAATGATATGTCCCTTACAACTAGTAGGAGGAGAATCAAAGCCACTCCAAATTTGTGAAGACTTATGATGAGCACGACCAACTGGTATGTTACGCTTAATATTAGCTAGCATTGCCCAGATGATATTTTGTCCATCTTTAGTAGTTTCTTTATGTATGTCATTATACTTAACATCAGTAAGTATAAAGCCCATACCACAACCGATGTCTTTACCGACAGCGTTGGGTATGATTACTCCCTTAGTTGCCATGACACCACCAATAGGCATACCATATCCCATATGGGTGTCAGGCATAAGTGATATGTGGTGATGAGCAAAGGGAAGATTTGCAAGATTCATTGCTTGCTCTAAGCATTTATCTTCAAGTTGGCTTTTGTCTTTAAGCCATACCTTAATAGGTACACGTTGTTTCTCTTTATCGTATATTACGAACATACTACACTTCCTTTAGCTGCTATGCTTCCACCTACATCATCACAATTAACTGATCCTTGAGCAGCAAGGTTACCACCTATATCGTCGCAGTTAACTGAACCACCAGCTTGTACATACCCTCTAACATCATTACAGTTTATACTCATATCTGTATGAACATTACCACTTATGTTACCATGAATATGTAGAGTTGTTTTGTCGCCAGGATAATATCCTTTATCCTGTTTATTACCACCAAAACTATTAACACTTATTTTTCCATTTATAAGTTCAATAGTATTGTCTTTTTCTACATTGATCTTATATCCCAGAATCTTAATTTCCATTATAGTTCCTCATCTATCCAAGTGTTTTTCTTTGGTACTACTATTGGAATAGTAGTACCAATTTCTTTAACTGATATAAATGTGTATGTGATATTAACTACGTTATCACTTACCATAGAGATTTTAGCTGTTGCTCCTTCTGGAAGCAACTCATTACATGCTAATTTATATCCATTAGCTAAAGCTATACCATTGCAACCAGTAACTTTAGCAATTTCATGAGCTCGAGCTTTTATCTTAGCTTGATACCAGAGAGTATCTTTAACTATGTCTGCTCTATTAGGAAGAACACCTGGTTTAGTTGTAACAATACCAGCAACAATTTCAGGAGTTATTATTGGTGGTTGTTTTAAGATAACAAATACACCTACACTAGTTATAAATAGAAGACCAATAAATACTATAAATGCTCCTATTGGAAATGGACGTTTTTCTTCTTCATTACCCCATGGTGATGGTGCTGTATAACCCATATTAACTCGCTATTGCCATTAGAGTTAACCAAGCTTTGGCTCCAAATTTATTGTTTGGATCTTTCATTAATTCTTTTATGAATTCTTCATTAGCTTTATATGCTGTAATATCTTCAGAACCTTCAGTTCCTTTATTGCTAAGTTCGCCTTCTGCTTGACATATTACAAATGCTATAGCTTCATCTGTAAGACCAGCGCTACTATAGACAAAAGGACTGACCATTTCTATTTCAGTAATATCAAGTCCAGTTTCTTCTTTAAGTTCTCTTTTTGCTGTATCCTCAGGACTTTCACCTTCATCTATAAGACCAGCAGGGAATCCCCATTCATAATCTTCAAGAGGAATTCGATATTCTTTGGTAAGTACAATATGGTCATTATCTACGCCAGCTATAATAATTACAGCTCGTGTACCATTAATCCTACTTACCCAATCCCAATCCTTTTTAACACCATTAGTATCTTCGTATATAGTTTTGTTAAGCTGAATAAATGGAGTGGAATGAGTGATAATTTTATCAAGAATTTTCATATTATCCTTCGTGTTCTACTATGTGCAACCACCATATTACAGGTAGTGTGATCGGGCCCATCATTATTGCACCAAGTATTGCTAATGGTTTTTTGATTAATAATTGTAATCTCATGGTCCAATAGCATAATGCTATTAGTCCAAGTATAGCCCAGAATTGTAGGATTAATAACGCGATCATTAATGTCCTTTGTTTAAGATCCAATAAACATTTTTTCGGCACCAATCCACATAGATTTAATTTTCTTAAGGATTAGTTTGATTACCGTGAGTGTAAGGACAATTAATATTCCTATTAATCCTATGATTTTAGTATTTATTCTCATTAGTGCCCATCCAATCAGGTTGGGAAAGAGCTTCTTTCTTAATAATGACAACTGTATCTATAACAGTGTCTGGTGATGCTGCGTTAGTATTAACTGGCGCAACATATGGCACTGCACCGCCATATGTTGCTTGTAACCAATAGCCTGTGTAAACTACACCTATTGCACCATAAACAACTGCACATGATGCTAATAGACCACAGAATACAGTATATATAATTGCTAATATAATTGGTTTCCTATTATATTTACTAGCTCTACATCCTTGATATATATTAGCACCAAAGATAATCCAGAACAATATAGCTAGTGGAATAGATAACTGGCACCACCATGGAAGTGTAAATATAAATGCTATCATTCAGCCCAACCTAACTTATTTATACCAATTGCTATACCTGTGCCCATTATGGCTCCGCCTAATCCAGTTGTTAATGGAGCAGCTATACATCTTGTAGCTAGTGTTATGTTTGCTGCTTGAAATGCCCATACAAGACCAGACATAATACCAATGATTCCTGCTAATAGTAAACCAATAGCAAGAGCTATATATATTATTTTTGTATTAAGTTCATTAGTGTTCATTTGATTTCCTAATCAGTTATTTCTTTAGACATCTAACCAATATCATCATCTATGGTAGGCTTTACTTGTGGTTTTTTAATATTATACTAGGTTCTTTTGGTATTATTACCTTAGATATAGCAAGAAGATATGCATCATTATCATCTGGTATAAATTTAGTAGTTACACCTGTACTTAATGATTTTAGATTATACCAACCAGATTGTTTTGTTTCTTTATGAATAGCTTTTATTTTCTTTGTATATCCACAGCCACATCTTTTAATCCAAGAAGCACTATAAAAATATTTTGATGTATCTAAATAAGCATTTGCTTCTTCTTGTGTAAGTCTAACAGCAGAGTCACACGATATAAGTAGAAATAATATAATTAATAGTAAGTACTTCATGCTTTTTCTCCTGGTCCTTTAAGTATTTTAGTATCATGACCAGTACGTAAGAGAATTACATCATTTTCAGATACTTCCATCATGGCATGATTACCATGATAAACATCCTTAATAGTTATATTAAGTCTGTGAAGATTTTCAGGCTTACCTTTTTTAACGTCTTCAGGTCCTAAGATTATAATCATTCCATCCATTCCTTATCTGAATGCCAACGTTCTTTTGGTAAGTTTGTTTCTATAATTTGAGTCTTAGGTTGTAATAACTGCTCAAATTCATCAAATACTTGAAGATTTTCTTCAAGCGGCACTTCTATATATGTTATTGCTGTTTTACGTTTAATACTTGCATCACGAAAATTTATAATACTGCCAAAGCCAAATAGGCATATAGATGGAACTAATATTATCCATACACCATGAAAGTTTTTTTCCATTGATACATATAATCCTAGAAGAAAAAATATTACTGTTGTGATTAGTAAGCCGATTCCAAGAGCCATTATGATTTCCTTAAAAGTCCAGCTATATTAGCAATGGTACCAATTATCCAGATAGTAGGGCCTAGAACTAATTGACCAATTATAATTGTTATAGGATCAAAAGGCATTAAAATTCCTTTGCTATTTAATTTTAGTTATCTTTCCAAGTAGATGAATCATTGATTATTTTTTCAACTGCTGACGGTGCTGTAATAACAGGAGGTGATTCTACTTTATCTTTTTGTATATGAATAAATATTATTATACCACATAAGCAAATTATAAAAAATCCTATTGCTCCCATTCCTTCAATATCACAAATAATCCCAGCTACTAAAAGTATAGTACCTAAAGTAAGAATAAAGGTTAATATAAGCATTTTGGATTTCCTGTATGTGTTCCCATAATTATTACATAAAAATAAGGCTGAGATGCTTAAGCACCCCAGCCTCTGCCTCTCCATAAGGGGCTGTCCCCTCCACTCATTGTTACTTGGTCTTAAGATCCAATGAGAGATCTTTTGCTGCTTTCGCGGTCACCAACTGCATGAAATTTTCCATACCATTACCACCTGATGTTCCATTACCGTTACCCATAGATGTAACTGGCACGATGTTTCCACCATAATTAGCGAAAGCATTGGACCAAAGCTTCTGAGTCTCTACGTATGCTTTAAGCTTTAGCTCAAGAGCACCATCAGCTTGCATAACAAGCGTCTTCTTTGCTGCTTCACCTTGGCCAAGAAGAATGTC
>Ga0307928_10002813_pt1 | contig 13309 bp, 12 predicted proteins | sample AceLakmetagen232_FD_201815 | JGI IMG/M metagenome (GOLD analysis project Ga0307928, IMG submission 201815) | Saline water microbial communities from Ace Lake, Antarctica - #232 | ecosystem: Environmental > Aquatic > Non-marine Saline and Alkaline > Saline | place: Antarctica: Ace Lake... | reverse complement strand
CGACGCCTAGCTTGCGGCCGGTCTCCTTAGTGAACTGATCCTCAACCTCTGCCCACTTCTTGCCAGCGACCTTATCCAGGGAGGACGCGGTATCGCTCCACACTTCGCCGGCTTTTCTCCACTCCTTCGCGGTCTCAGTCGCTCCGAGCAAGTCTGCGCCGTCCGCAACGATATTATCGACGGCCGACGCAATGTTGCTGATCCCGCTTGCCAGGGAGTCAATTACCATATCCCACGTTTTCGCCAGGTTCGTCATTGCCAGCTGAATGAACTCGAATGCGGTGCTGGCCATCTTCGCAAGCCACTTAAACATATCGCCTATGGGCTTGATCTTATCCCGCAACATCCACAAGGCCGCCGTGACTCCCACGACCGCCCCTATGGTCAACGCCAGTGGCGATGCGGCCACGAAGGCCAAAGCCTTTCCGAATAGCGACACGGTGGTGATGCCGAGCCTTATGAGCCCTATCAATTTCGGGAGGACGAGTATCGCGCCGCCGACTGCCATTGAGATTCCGACGATCCGAACGATCAAATCACCGTTCGCCTTGATCCACGGGAGGATGTGCTGATTCAACATCTGTCCCACATACGTCATCGCTTTGGAAAGCGGGGGGAGGAACGCCGAGCCGAGAGCCGCGCCCGTGTCTGCAATCTTGCCCTTGAGCCCACGCCAAGTGTTCGCGAATTCGGTTGACGTGCGGGCAGCGTCCCCGATCGCGTCCTCGTTCGCATCGATGATGATCTGCAATCGGGCCATTACCTTCTGCTGTTCAGTCGCGGCCCGCGTCCCGCCCTGGATACCCATCTTCAGCAGCTGGTTTGAAAGGTTCGCCTCTTTGATATCCGCGCCGTATCTGATCGCGGCTTTCGCACTGCCTAGCATCGACGAGGTGAGGGCGGATATTGTATCGTCCTCTGACTCATTTCGGAACGAGCTGAGGTCTTGTGTCAGCTGCGTCATCGCCTGAGACATCTTCCGCGCGTCGTCCCGCCCCCAGCCTAGAGGCACGAACACATCCTGGAACGTCGACATCTGATTCCGGATCGCCGCGGCCGATCTATTGATTCCAGCCCCGAGCGTTTCGCTGAACGCGGTAGCATCGTCAGATGTTTCCTTGAAGACCGCCTTAAACTTCGATGCTTGTTCCTGATAGTCTGACGCTTTCTTGACGGCGAAGCCGAGCCCGACGCCGACAGCGGCCATCGCGACTGCCACGGTGCGGCCCATTTTACGGAATCCTTCTTGCACTTTGCCGAGGCCCATATTGATCCGGCCAAGCCCGGATTGGAACGGGCCATCATCGAGGCCGAACCGCGCGAATGCATCAGCAAGTTTGAATGCCATTACCAGTTCTCCACTTCGTCGTCATTCGACTTCACGAACGCCTGAGCCTCGGCGAGCGAGCCGAATTTCTTTATCTTCTTGCCCGGTTCAGATAGTGCAGAGATCTGAGCTGGCGTATGCTTACACAGCTGGACAGCGTCCCACCCGAAAGCGGCCGTGCAATCACGAAGCAACTGATCTAGTTTTGGGGGGCGCCGTTGTTTTCGGCGTCTTCCACCGGGGGGCGGGGGGATTCCCCATCGTCGTCGTCGCCATTATCCTTACCAAAGGATAGTTCAGTGATGACTTCAACGACCTTCTTGAGCGACAGCAGATCATGGCCGAAAAACTTCTCCACCATCGACTGCGTGATTCGGTTCGCACGGCGATCCTGAGTCAGCACGTCAAGATTGTTCTTGTCGGCGCGGAGACTGAGGAATGCCATTCGCAGCATTGCCGGAACGGACGCACAGATACCGTTCCCGACTTCGGGATCAGTGATGGACACGCGGGCAGCGGCCCGGATGGCCTCACGCAAGATCAGGACATCCAGGGCCTCGTGGCCTTCGCACGCATTCCGCGCCGCCCTGATGATTTCCTCCCTGATCCATCTGTCGAGATATCCCCAGTCGGACAGGGGGAGCGGCGAGACGAGAAGAATGACACCGTCGCGAAGTTCGACTTCGCTAGGGGCGCCTGACAGATCAGCGAGTGTCGTGGGGGGCCGCTCGCCTTTGTTTGCATTCCTGGCCATTGCGTTCTCCGTCGGTGCGTTGTTACGTCAGAGTGATTTCGCCGTCGCCGGACAGTTCCAGCTCGTAGCCGATGATTTCGTTATTCTCGACATCTACTTCCCACTCGATGCCGTCCACCCACGCGTTGCCCGACCAGTATTGGGTCGCGTTAACATATAACTTGACCGGCACATACGCGCCGATCGCGGCGACACCGGACGAGGGGTCGGTCGGGAGGTAAACAGAAACGGACGCTGTCCAGTCTACGTTCCCCCCGAGCCGTCGCGTCTTGGCAGCGGTGTCTGAGGAATTGTAAGGCTTGCTTTCGTGCGACTGCGACATCGACCACGTCCGCACGTCAGCAACTGCGGCATTGCTGACGTTGACTTTTCCACCGGAACCATTAGCGGGCATTGCAAACTCCTTCGCGTTATGAACCGCGAACGCGTGTCAACCGTTCGCGGAGGAAATGACACTCGACGGAAATCGTCGTGATGGTTGCCCAGCCTTCTCGGCCGCGTCTTTCATTATCTGCAATGCCTTCGACTGAATCCAGGATCGTTATCTTCTTGACAAAATCAAGGCCGAGGTTCGTCGCGCCTGCGATGGCCATCGCACGGAGAATTGCCCACTTGAGCGGGAAGACATCCACGCCGAGCCGTAAGTCATTCGATTCGCAGGACACCACGAAGTTCTGCGTGACGTGCGCCGACGTGCTAGAGGCCGTCAGATTCGCAAGCGACGACGCCGGGAGAATAGATACGGCGGGGGCAGCACCGTCAGGGAGGACATCCGGCCGCGGATCAGGATCATCCGAAAGATCAAACCGTTCCCGATTCCCCGGCGTTACACGCCTTGAAAACTCGTGCTCGCTGATCAGCGCTGCCCAGATGGCATTGTAAAGTAGGCCAAAGGGATTGTCGGAGGCGACGCTCATTGATCATTTCTCCAACTTAATGCCAAGCGCCTTGGCTGCCCTACGCATATCAGACAGCATCCCGCGGACGGTTGCTCCGTCAGGCTGGACTAGAATCTCGCGGCGCGGTAGGTTCCCTGCGCCCTTCTGGTGAAACTCCGCAATATCGCGGATGGTCGCGTTGCCTTTCTTGTGGCGGGACGGCCCGCCGAAGCCAACATCAATTCCGCCCGAAAATCGACGGTATAGGTTCCCTGGCATTCCGATCGTCAGCGCGTTGAATAGCGTTCCGGTGTCCCGGAGGATTGACACATTCTTAGCACTGCCGCGCGCGGTTGTCTTTGTTGCCGATCCTTTGCGGGCCTTGCGTCTAGTCGGGCCGCGCCTACTTCGGATCGTGCTGGCGGCGAGCGGTGGCCATCCCCCCCCGCCAGACCGGGAAAGCCGATTGAATCGGCGCCGAGTAAACGCAAGATATCGGACGCCCCACTGCCTGAACATGTCATCAAAGGGCGTTCCAGGCGTCGCACGCCTCACGAGGCGCCCATAGGCGCGGAGCGGCCGCGTATCTAGGCGTATCGATATCCGTTGTTTTGCCATTGCGTCACACGGCGACGTGGGGGCCTTGCGGGAGGTGTTCATCATCGAGGGATATCACGCCGGCCAGGACTTGGGACATCTCGAAAACGGCCTCTTCCTGGACGTTATTCAGCTTCGTGTCGTCGTCCGAATCGCGCTGTCCGCGGTTCCTGTAAAGCCATACGCCGGCCAACTTTGCCGTCCAATCGACGACGAGCGTGGAGACTGGCGTGATGGGCACTGCATACCGCGATCCTCTGAATCGGGCGTTAATGAATGCCTCTGCCCACGCGATAGCTCTTGCCACGCGCGTAGTGTCCGTTATCCGGCCGCCCTTGAGGTTTGACCAGATAGCGACGGACTTGAGGCCGTGAACGTCTTCAACGTCAGATTGCGATATGTAAGTGCCCATCACGCCTGCATCTCCACGGGAACGCCCCACGACGGGCGCAGAGAATAGAGGAACCGGATCGCCGCGCCGATCACGGAGTGGTATGCGCGATGTAGATTGCGGCCGGGACTTTCAGCACGGGGAGGAACGTATCGCCGGCGATCTGTTTGATCGTCACCGGGTCTTTTTCGCGCGTCGCGAAGCTGAACATTCCAGTCGCGATCATAATGTCGGCGACTGCGGATTCCGCGTCAGCGTGCGTCTGATCAACCGACCGCGGGACGGGATAGCTTCCGATCAACATCTCATACCAGTCCGGGCCGACATCTGGCGTGAAGGTGATATTGTCGCCGTCGAAGAATTCTTGAGTGGTTCCGTCGTCGTCGACATAATGCGCTGTCAGCACGGGCTTCCAGTCGAGGCCAAGCAAACCCTTGGGAATCTCGCCAGCCGCGACGGTCTCCGTCATCGAATTGGAATTGTCGATGAGAGCCTTGATGACCGTGTTGCCGAGAAGCAAGGCGAGGATATTCTTTCCGTAGAATGCAGTCGTGATGGGATATCCCGTGCCCTGGATGGCTGCCAGTTTGATAGCTGAAACGTCGCCGACGATATCGGTTCCGGCAGAGGCCCACGTCGCGCCAATGATACCGCCGAGCTGATCCTTGTTCGCGGCCGGGACGGCGAAGTCCACAGTAACCGCGGCGCCTGAACTGGACGGGAGAAGGTTCCCCTCGCTGTCGAAGTAGATCGCACCGTTCGCCAGCATCGAGTAGACCGCGCCGAGGCGAAGGTTCGCGAACCGCTGTTTGAAGATTCGCGTCTGGCGGGCGATTTCCTGTTCGCCGAGGGCTTGCACGTCGGTCTTGTCGCTCAGGAGCTGAACGAGCACGGCGGTATTGTGGAGGATATGTTCGATCGCGTGGATGAGCCGGCACGGCTGGTCAGACAGTCCGATCAGATTGCGCCGCTGCGAGGGGCTGCCGTAGTGGGCCTGACGCGCGGTCTGGCGCGTCCCCTCGACGCGTTCGTACGTCCCGGAGTCGCCCGTGATGTTCCGAACGATGTTCCAGAATCCTTCGGGAAGAATCCCAGTGGGAATCCCCGAGCGGATCTTCGTGATGAGCCCGATCAGGGCGGAGGCGCCTGCTATCTGCTGCAAGCTGGCCATTGCGGTTCTCCTTGTGCGAATGCCAGAGATTCACTGCCGCGTCAGGGCGGCGAGAGTGTCGTTCGGTGTAGCGACTGCCCCGGGCTACTATGCCGCGAAGTCGTCGTCGAAAAGGTAGCCGTAGCCGGTGAGCCGCAGCTGCGCCTTGAGCCAGGCTTCGAGCGACGTGTCGGAGGGATAGAGAATGATCTGCGCCGTCTTGATGATGCCGCCGACACAGAGAAGCGGAAGCCCGATATCCACGCTCGTGGCTCTGTCCTGCGCCGTGACCTGATGGCCCGGGCCGTCACTGATAATACCGCGCGGCTGTTCGCTGCCGTCGGTGGGCCTGATGAGGGAGCCGATGAGATAGTCGTTCGCAGTCGCAACTGCGGCCGCACCGGCAGTGGTCTCTACGACGGAGACCGAACCGCAGCCAACGAGGTCGTTGATATCGACTTCCACGGGCGACTGGCCGAGGCCAGTATAGCCGACACCGGAGAAGGTCAAGGCGACGGCCGTGGGGCCGGACATTGGGCCGCCAGTGGCGACGACGAGGGTAGCGCCCAGGGCAGCATCGAGGGCGACGTTGATCGCGGTCGCGTCTGCATCGAATTCGATAGGATCGGTAATCTGGAGATCGCCGTCATCATCGACGATGCCGAGGCGGTATTCGCCGGCGCTGATAACACCGGCACCTTCGGTGGTCATTGCCACTACCGCCGTGCTGGCGCCCGTCAGGGCGGATATATCGACTGCGACGAGCCCGTGGACAGTGTTCGTTGCACCGGTGCCGCTGAACGTCAGGACGAGGACCATCGTGGCCGTGTCCGCGATCTCAGTAGCGACGATCACGTTCGCGCCGAGGAGATTATCCAAGGCCGTCTGAACGCTCGCGGTCTGCGTGGCTTCGGTAGCGCTCCACGCGATTGTGTCTGTCCAGCGAATCGCCCCGTCCGGCCGCCCGAGCGAACGAATGCCGAGCTTGAATGTTCCGGCGGTCTGCGTGCCCGCCGTGGTGATGGTCTGAACACAATCGGCGTTCGCCTCGACGGTCGGCGTGATGGTCTGCACTTCGTTGACCAGCGCAGACACAGCGAGGGCCGTAATGGTGATAACGCCAGTCGTGACATTGATCGCCGAGTATGTCACGGTGGCGGTCTGCACGGTGCCGGAGGCAGCGGGCGGGCCGGTGATCTTGAACGTCCCGCTCGCACCGATCCGCCTGACCATCTCGACAGCCACAGCCGCGCTGACGGTCATTTCGGTAGTGTCAGCCGACGCATCGTAGGCTGCTGCGAGGCCGCCAATAATGCTAGGCGCGAAGAGGCCGGTCGAGGTGATCTTCCCGAGCAGAGTGCCCGCCCGAAGGATATCGATGCCAAAGCTGTTCCCGGGGTCGCGGGCTTCGCTTCCGTCGATGATGACGCCGCGCGGGAGGAACACCGCGCCCTGTTCGGACGCCAGCACGGATCGCTGTTCAGAGGTTCGTTCAGTTCCCATACCGGGAAGCCCATTCATCGGGTCGCGGGCCATCTCACTTCTCCTTGCGATAGAGTGTCACGGATCCAAAGTTCGCGGGTATTCGGTATTTCTCTGACGGGTGTCACACGACATACTCGGCGCCGGGGCCGGTGCGGCTGAGCATACGTTTCTCGACTTCCTCGTCAGTTTCCTCGACGGCCGGTTTCCCGTCGCGGCTGAGCGTCTGAACGCCGGTCTTCGAGCCGCGCGCGATCGGGCAATTGTCCGTCAGGGCACAGAGGATTTCGCGGGCGAGCGATTTCTCGGCGCCCTGGCCGCGGGCAGCACGGCTGAGGAGCGCGACTGGCCGCGCCTTTGCGGTTCCTGCCAGGAGCGGCAGCAACTTGGCCGAGACGGCGGGGAGGATATCGCAGTTAATAACGAGCGTGGACAGTTGGGCTTCGACACCTTCGGCGAGGGAATCGCCGGTGTCCGCGTCCAACGTGACAGCAGCGGGCCGGTCGGACAGTTCGGTGCGAGCGGCATCGAGCGACGCCTTGATCTTGGCGTTGTCGTCAATAGTGGTGCTGTGCAGCTTGGCCGCCGACGCCTGATGTTCGCCCAGCAGCACCGCAGCATTCTCGTCCGTCAGGCTGCCGTCTTCGAGCCCGAACAGATTCTCAATCTTCGTCCAGTTCATTCCTGTTTCTCCGTTCAAAGCGAGTATGAGTTCCGGCCCTTCCGTCTCGATATCGAGCGAGGCCGCGATCTTTACGAATCCTCCCTGGCCGGATACTACCGGCCGCGGTGTGAGCGCGAGTCCGACGATTGCCTCGCCGAACTGGCGCCCGTCACCATCGACGAATGACGGCACGACTTCGACGGATACGCGATTAACGCGCTGGCACATTTCAATGGCGCTCTGGCCACGAGCCTCGATGCTGCCGTAAAGCCATTCGCCGTCAACATCAGCACCGCGGATGTATCCTAGCGTATGCTCAGAGCCTGGCTTATGGTCGCTATTCAAGGGCAGGTCGATCCCGAGGGCAACCATCTGTGTTATGCCCCGTGCCCAGCGCTTGAGCCGTTGCCGGTCAACACGCAACGTCCACTTGCCAGTGCGTTCTACGAACGTCCCCAGACGGATCATCTGCTTTCTGAACATCTGAACAGGCACGTCGCCGTCAGCAGTCGTCAGCGTGACTTCAGGGGCCTCGCCGAGACACGTAGCGACGAACGCGCCTAGTCTGGCAGATTTTCGCTTCATCGGGGATTTTCTCCGTCGAATAAACACTAACATTCACTCAGGATTATATAATACCATACCGCGCGCAGGCGAGTCAATTATCCTCCTCAAAGAGTATCCCGCCGTCGCCCGCGACCGGGCTATCGTGCTGGTTCTCCCCGCGCAGAATGTTATCAGGGATTCCGTCAGGGAATGCGGTGCAGACCACGAAGTCAGGATCGCCGGTGTCCTCGTCTGCAAGAATGAATCCGGTGTAGTGTCGGCACCGCAGCACACGGCAGATCGGTTCGTCGATATCTGTCATCAGGCGATCGCCTTTCTGCTATCGCCCTATCGTGGCCTTTTCAGCCGCGGTGCCTTGACATACGGCTTGTTGAATTTCAGACACGGCAAGCCGTGCTTCTTGGCGAGCGCGTCAAGGTCAAGCACAGTTGCCCGCAACTTCTTGCGTCCCTTGAGTATCTGCGCCGCTGCCTCGTGGTGCCGGTCTCCAATGTAATAATTGCCGTCAACCTTAAAGACCTGCACAAGGGCCTCAGCACGGCCGGATACCATCTTAGATTCGACGACTTCCCGCTTAACATAATTCTGCGTTGCGACTAGCTCGCGGTGATCGATGCTTACGGTTTTCCACGCCGTCCTGAACGCGCCCGGAGGAAGATCGTCTTCCAGGTCGTTGATCTCATCGAACATATCAAACCATTCAGTGATCGGCATCGCCTCGTCGAGGTCGGGCTTCGCCGCGTGCCGGTGGAAAATTTCATCAGTGCGTAGCACAGCCTGATCCTGAGGTTCGTGGGCCGCAGGCTTGATCGTCCTGATCTCGTCGAGATCAGCGGCCTTAGGCTTCGGCTTCGGCTTCGGCTTCGGTTTCGGCACTATCCGCCGTGTTTTCGCTTTCAACCCATACTCCGCCAGGTTCGCAGCGCCGACGTCTTTACCCGCAGCGTGAGCTGCCTCCACAAGCGCTCGATGCTGGAAGTCAATCTTGACTTGCTTGGAGGAAAGCGGCGCGTATATATCACCCTCGTCGAGCGTATTCTTAATAATGAGGCCGTCATAGTCGCCAGTATCCAAGGCACGCATAATCGCCTTATTGTTATCTGATTTGTTCAGCGCGTCAGTCATGAATTCATTGGCAGGTTTACCCTTGGCATCAACAATCAGCGGATTGCGCATCTTCACGCGCGCCTCGACAACGTGGGAATTGGGTAGTAGATCAGCGAAACGTTGCGCCACCTTCCTGTCAGTCGAATAGTAGCCGGAGAAGCGCTTGCCTTTGGGGAAGAAGTCTTTGCTCCTGATCTTCCTAGCATCGATATCGATAATCCGTTTGCCCGTGCGCCAATCAGTCTTCGGCAGTCCCTTGAATACGGTTATACCATCGCCGAGGAATTCATCGCGCGTCATTTCGTGCTTCGGCTTCGGCTTCGGCTTCGGCTTCGGCTTCGGCTTCGGCTTCGGCTTCACTCCTCCCGTTGGGAGTTGCATGTTCGGATGGATGTTCGCGGGATTCCACGACCACCCAGGATCGGGGCCAGCGATAGAATCGCCGCCGAGCATATCAGCCTTCGTTCTGGCGGCCCGCTGATTCTTAAAGATCGTAATCATCGCACAGCGGCAGTTGAATCCGTTCGGAGTGGCGAGGCCATTCCACCGCGGATCATCCTCTGCCAGGCGCATACCATCGAGTTCTCGGTGATTGTCCCTGACGCGGTCATCACCTACTGTAACATACTCGTATCCCCAGAGGATTTCGGCGATGGCCGGATCAGAATTCGCGTGCTGCCGGCCGGCAGAATACGCGATCGCCATCTGAGTCCGGACGAGCGTTTCCAGCAGATAGGGCTTGACCGATCCCATACCGGCCGCTGCGAGTTTTCGCCGGAGGACCTTCCGCCCGGCCGTAACGTGCAAGCCACGGCCAACGGTCTCCTGAACAGCCGTCTGTGCGGCCCGCTCGACTGCGGGCTTTACTCCCCGCATTACGCGCGTAGCCTCGTTCCCGTAGTGATTCGCAATCCGTGCGGCCTCAATCTCGTCCATCCCCGCACGGCCCTTGAGGAATCCGACAGCGTCCCGGAAGATCGGAACGCGAGCCAGCTCCATTGTGGGATATGCCGCCCTGACTTGATCCACCGAATGCTGATGGCCGAGGATATATCCAGCGATCTGCGCCTCCGCCAGGGGGAAGGTGAAATCATCCAGGATGGCGGAAGCGATGCCGTGCGTTTCAGCACCGACTGCGAACGCCTCGACTACAGCCGTCGTGATGTCCCTAGCAACCGGGCGATACGCCTTGATATAGTGCCGCTCATCGCGTGTACGGGCACGATCCATCTTGGCCGCAAGGCGCCGTGCGGCTGGTCTGCTTGGCATCGTGCCCTACTCCTCTTGGCCTCGCGCTGCGAGGATTCTTTCCCGAATCGCGCGGGCTGCCTGAACGAAGCTGTTCCCATACTCCGTCCTGCGAGCTTTGATATGTGCTGGCGGCGATCCTAGCTTAGGCGGCTTGTCTGAGGTCGCGGGATCGTCGTCATCCTCTGTAGGGGCATCAGGGGCCTCAGAATCGGGCTCTTTTTCGACTTCCCGAACGACAAGGCCATCGCCGTCGCCGGCGGGGAGCCCAACACCCTCGACGATCGCTTCGAGGTCTAGCAGCTCCATCGCAATGTCCAGGTTTGCAGCTGGCGTAAGAATGGCCTTCACGAGGTCGCGATAGAAAGCCTGCTGCGCCCGGTTCAGCCCCTCCGCCACAACCTTGACGGTTCCCGCAGCCTCCGGGCCGAAGTTGAAGACGAGAAGCGGGTCGACGAGATACGCATTGATATAGCTTATTGCCGACAATAGCCTTTCATCGGCTGCGTTGATCGCAATGTCACCGTGGACTTCCGCCTCAGCTTTCGTTCCGTATTGACCTTCCGTCGCTGCACGTTCCGGAACGAGCCAGCCCCGCAACATCAGCGACTCAAAGTGTTTCATCTGGACAATGAAACCGGCCGCGTGATCGCCGCGCGTTTCGAGTAGCTGGAGGTGCCACGACTTGATCTTGTCCATCGGAACGCCGGCCTGAGCCATATCTACAGCGAACCGCGACAGCGTGTTCGGCATCGCGATCCCGTTCCCAGAGCCGAGGGCTGCAAGTAGCTTTTCGGCGATCTGGTAATTATCAATAACCGAACCGTTCTCGTCGCGGCTCTTCCCTTCGGGATATTCAAGGATCGGGATCACGCCTGCGACCTTGCTGCTGAATTTCGCACGCTTCTCGTTCGCCGTCCCCCAGTCCTTATGAGACTTCTCGATGTTCAGCATTAGACTGCGGCCGTAGTGGTTTCCGCATTCCATATCGTGCGAGAAGACGAACGAATTCTGAACAGGGAGCGTTACTTTTCCCTGGCACAATCCGCCGAACGCACCGCTTCCCTTCTCCACTACGATCTTTGTATTATCCACGGTGAGCGGCTTCATCTTATCGATGATCAGCCTGCCGTCAGCATCGAGCGCCCATACCTTCTCGAATGGCGCCCATCCGTAATCCAGGGCGAACAGCATATCAGTGATCAACTGCTGCCAGAGAGGGTCGATCACGCCAGTAACGAATTCCTCTGCGCCGGCCGGGGCGCTGTCTTCCTCATATGAATACCTTGCGCCCTTGACAGGCGCCTGAGCTACTGCCCGCGCCAGGGCGACGGTCGGATTCCTTCGCATTGTACGCCACCGGCGATACTGAGAGTTCTGCATTCCAGCCGCATCGATCTCTGAGCGCGACACCACGCCGGGCGTTTTCTGGTCAACGGTCTTCTCCCCCGGGGAAGGAGTGGCCAGGGACGCAATCGCGCCAATAGCACGACGGGCGAGTGTAAAGGGATTCATCATTAGGGCAGTTCCTTTCAGTTGCGGCCGATTACCACGCGGCCACCGACAGAGTCTTCATCGAGCCGAGCGCGAGCCGGCCTCTGATAGAATACGCGGTATCCTTCCGCATCGGACGAGTGGGAAAACTTGGCCTGTGACTTATCGATCAGACCATCCCGATCTCTGTGCATTTTCTGTAGATCAGCGATCAGGCGTTCGCAGGATGGGTGACAATACCAGTGCGGTTTCCCGGCCACGTCGGATAGCGCCGAATTGAACGCGTTCACACGGTCATTGACGGGAGGATTCGCGGCCGGGACACGGACGCGATACGGCCACTCTGTTGCGTTCAAACACTGACGCACGATGGTATAGTTTGTCTCGCTCGTCGCACTCCACCGGGCGTTTCCCGTCGCGTCGCCGAAAACTTGCAGCTCCGGCCAGCGCCATTTCCCGAGTTGATTGATCTTGATCCTGACCAGCTTCATCAAGCCCATCACGTCAAGCGACTTCTCGTGGAACTCGCAGACGGCCTTGAACATGTCGCTTTGAGGATCATACTGGCCGAGAATACCGTGCATGCCCGGCGATATGTTGAAATCGAGGGCCAGCTGCAAGGGGAATCCATCGGTGAATTCCAGGGCGGGGTCAACGTGTTTCGCGCGATCGAACGAGACGTATACCGCCTGACCGCGCGTCTTGATCGCCCCGCCGTCGAGGTATTGTTCCTTTAACTCCGGCGAGAGGTGTTCCAGCTGCGACGCGTAGAATTCCGCCGCGGCCGGATTCTCTATGGTAGAAGCGCGATATAGGGCGTGCGACGGCCGGCCAGCACGAAACCGCTCATAGATCGATGTAGTGTCGCCCTCGTTCGTGTAGGTAAACATCAGCTGAACAAGCCTGGCATCGACACCGCGAACACGGCCGGTCAACTGGAGAAAAGCGTCCTTGACCGGATCGCTTACGCCGCTTGAGCCCTTCCATCTGGCGGGCTCATCGCCCCACGCCGCGCCTACTTGCCAGCCGGTGATCCGTTCGGGCATCTCGGCGGAACGCACGATGATCTTGCTTAGTCCGGCAGCGCGGGAGGATAGCATCGGGATAATGAACTCTGAATCCATCGATCGCCATTCATAACCGATCCCGCATTCGTCGAGTGCCCGCCGCAGTTCTGGGATAACGTAGTCTTTCGCATTCGGGAACGACGGTGCCAGGGCTGCAGACCATACGCCAGTCAGATTGCCGTCAGGGAGGAGACCATTATACAGATGGAGTGACACTAGCTTCCTCGCACCGATATAGGTCTTCCCGCTGTTCCACCCACCTTCGAGCGCGATGAACTTGTTTGTCCAGTCCTCTGCAAATCCTGCCTGGCCGCCGGGATTCGGCGTAGTGGACGGCGAGTCGACTTGATATTCGATCTGCATTACGCGTCATCCGGCAGTGCCAGGGCTGGGCGGATAATATGGACAGCAGAGTCCCCAACGGGGGCCTTGCTCGCACCGATGACCTGCGCAAGGGCCTTGCCAACATCAATCGCCCTGCGGGCGGGCATCTCAGCGATGGCCATTACGTCACGCATCGATCGCGTGATTCGGTTGATCTCCTTCGTCGAAAGGGCGCTGAAATATGAGTCAGCGTCCATCC
>Ga0307928_10002812_pt1 | contig 13313 bp, 13 predicted proteins | sample AceLakmetagen232_FD_201815 | JGI IMG/M metagenome (GOLD analysis project Ga0307928, IMG submission 201815) | Saline water microbial communities from Ace Lake, Antarctica - #232 | ecosystem: Environmental > Aquatic > Non-marine Saline and Alkaline > Saline | place: Antarctica: Ace Lake... | reverse complement strand
CTTAACCCTAGGCCTACTGCAACAGCAAAAGACGCCCCCTTAGCATTAAAGGCTGCCTGATCTATCTTTGTACCCATGTTAATATTATTAAATGGATCCCATATAACAGCATTTATAGCAAATATCTCTTGGAAAAATGGAAGCAGTGCTTCTAAGTTGGCTGAGCCACCACTAATGTAAACTTTTGCTACGTTTTTTCCATAACGGCTCTCATAAAAATCAAATGAAAGTTTTATCTCATTAACAAGATTATAAAAAATATTTTTAACAATAGTTGTTACTTCATTTTTACGCTCACCGGGATTAATCTTTAGGGCCTCTGCTTCATGGAATTTAAGGTTCAATTTCTCTGCCATGGCCTCAGTCACATCTTTTCCAGATAGCTGTATATCTCTTACTAAATAGGACTGTTCGTCTTTGATTATATTTATATTTGTTGTCTTTGCTCCTATATCAATAAGAGCACAGGGCGTGTCTTCGCCTTGTGTTCCTTGGGAATTTAGGAATGCATTCATTATAGCAAAAGAATCAATATCTATTATCCGCGGTGTTAAACCTGCCTCTGAAAGCAATGCAATGCGATTCTCTATTATGGATTTTTTTGCAGCAATTAATAAAATGCTAATTTTTCCATTAGGCAAATCTTCAATTTTTACGCAGTCAGTTATAACATCATCCAGTTTATAGGGCATGTACTTTTCAGCCTCAAATTTAATAGCACCTTTTAGCTCTTTATCATTCATTTTTGGCATCTCTACAATTCTGGCAACTGTAGAGGGGCCAGACACTGAGGTGGCGACACTGGTATTGGAAAGCTCTAAATTTGATATAATCTTTTTTAAGGCGACTACCTTATCTTCGGCAATGGGTTCATGTGAGAAAGCTACTAATTCAGGAGTTGCTTTGCTTCTATCAATAGCTACAGCCTTTATAAAGGCTGAGCCAATATCAATACCTATATTTAACTGTTCTTTTTTCTTAAACATCACAATATTGTGTTATTTTATTTTACCTTTGCGTTTTAAAGCTATTAAAAACACGTAAAGCATTACTGCTATTACAATAGCGGTAAATCCTAAAATAATATCTTTGTTTTTATTAATTGGTTTTATGGCCCTGGAAACTTTCTTCTGGCTTGTTGAGGTATTTGGCCTTCGCCTTAGCTTTTGGCTTCGTTCCACAGGGGTAGATAAAATGTTTTGATATGTTTGCTCTGATTCTGATCTTTGCTGCATAACTTGCTTTTTGGTTTGTTCCTGATCCAAACTTTCATCAAAAACAGCAAAAGCAGGAGTAGCAAAATAAACCATCATTACCATAATTACTAATGTGTTATATGCATATTTCAAATTAGCACCTTTATCTTTTTAACTTACTAAGCAGCTTTGTAGTTGGAAACGCTAAAGCACGTGGTAGATATATATTTAAATATTCCATGCCATCCCCATATGCCCTTATATCATAATTCATAAATATGTTGCCACTGTATACAATAGCCTCATCTCTACATATAATAGAGCCATTTATATCAAAGTTGCCCACCTTCCCTGCCCAGGCGTGATTGTTATAAGCAACAGCATCTACCTGCCTGATTTGATTAGAGGATGCTGATATACTTTGAATAATAGCATCTGGAATTGAAGATTCGTAAAACTTTCGATTTGTGCCATCGCTTTTTTGCCCGCCATCTAAAGATGTATAATTTCCATTAAACCAATAGCCATCCGCGGGATTACCATTACTATCATAACCTAATGGCGCATCTGTAGCATCTACTGCATAGCCTTGAGTAAATGGGGGTTGTAAATAGCGCGCAACATTCCTTTGCCAATCATTTCTTGTATAGTCACCAACAATAATATTACCCTTGCAAGCTAACCCCAAAAAGTCCTTTTGCATATTAGCCGCGGCAGTAACTTCTGGATTTGCGTCAGGCTTTGTCCATGAAGGCCCATTTTTATAGGTTATATCACCTATTATATGGGTGTTTCTTCCCGAATAAATTGTACCCTGCCCTCCTACCACACCTCTGATTATTACATCGTTATCAATCACTACGGGTCCATCTACTATAATTGGACGAGTTTCGGTTCCTATAAGTATTAAGGTGCCATCATCTGCTGTTCCGGCAGTTCCATCTGGCCCGTTTCCTGAATAAACATTATCTACAAGTGTTTCTAATTGCCCGCTACCTGCATTCACCTGTTTTATGCTACCATCCTCAAGCGCGGCAAGATCCCTATAGCTTTGTAAGTCACCTAAAAACGGCATATCTAAAACTTCCTGCTGAGGATGATAAGTGCTAGTGCCATCGTAACCACCATTATAAGCAGTTCCTTCCGGGTCAGTTGGGTCAGTTGGATTCATAGGCCTGGCCTCATCAGGAGCCTGGCTTGTATAATGCGAAATATCTAAATTTCTGCTATTACCGGTTATATCTCCCGCGGCGCCAAGATCTGGATTAAGTGAAGCATACACATCACCGTTTATTTCAGGATTGCCGTTAAATGAAAAATTTCCATTAGAGCGCACATCGCCATTTACAGTAATTCCGCCTCCCCAGAGCCAGCCGTAATTATTAATAAAATATGCATAATCAAAAACAGGTGAAGGCCCAAGCTCATAAGTTATTTCTGCTGATATTATCTCCTTTACTGTTCCTCTGCCGCCTAAATATGTTACAGGTATTTCTCCTATAGCAATAAGTCTGACCTCAGCACCATCTGAGGTTAAACGTATTCCAGGCGCGTTTTCATTAGCTCTTTGTGTTGTTGGCAACTGCACAGTAAACATACCAATATCTTCATCAGCCACTATGGTGTCAAAAGATACTCTACTTGCAAACAAATCATCACGATTTGGCAAGGTATTTACAAACCAATTAAATGAGGCAATACCTGTTGATGGATTCCAGACGTTATTGCTAAACTCATCGTAAATATCCATAGTAACTTGTGCTAGGCCTGCGCGAGCTATAAAATGCGCCTTAACTCTGTCCCTGTGCCTTCTTGCAAGGATTGATTCGTTTAAACTTTGCGAAAATATACCAATGCCTAGGATTACTAAAATAACTATGATAAAAAATAATGCTATTAAAGCAATTCCTTTTTCTTTTGGTGTGTGTTTCATATTTATACCCCTGCGTAACTTATGTTAAAAATTGCTGTTTTCGCAATGTATTGATGTTATCAAGCTGTACCTTATTGGAAATTGTTTTACTGTTTCTTGAGTTGCTTCTACTTGTATTGTTATCCAATCTGAACCTGGCGCATTTCGAGTAAACAACAAGGCATCAATGTTTCTGGCAATAATAAATTCCTCTGTTGCGTTTCCAGCAGCATCCAATGCGCGCCTTATGATTTCATCATCTGATATAAGGTAGCTAACCTGACTATCCTGTGTCTGTTCTAAGCGCCTCCTTATACCCCATGCTCCGGGATCTGGATTTGATAAATCTATAGTTTCCTCTGGAAATCCCCCACTCGCTTCTAAAGTAATAGTCTCATCATCGGCAGCACCAACTAATTGTATTGGAATAGAAAAAGTTATTGCTTGGCCTCCATTGCTAATAACAACTCTGCTGGCAGCACTCTGCCTTAATTCATCAGCAATAATATCTAATGTATTTCTTAAGTTTTGCTGCAGCTGAATTTTGTTATTACAAATACGCCAATCTTTTTCTCCAGCAAACAACACAGCATATACTGCAGTCAGGATAATCGTAAAAATCACAACAACAACCATAACCTCTACCAGAGAAAATCCATTGTCTTTCCTTAATATATTCACTAGCTTTCCCTTGCTATTATGGTAGTTGCCTCAACCGGAGAACTTAGTCTGCCATCATTATTTATGTCTTCCCCACCATCCAATGCCCCATTCAGATTAGTATCCTCTCCTATTATCCTGCCACCTTTAATGCTATAACTAATAGCTATGGTCGCGCGCCTTAAATCATTACTTAGGGAGTCTATTGTAAAAACACCAACCGCATTTGAAACAGCTATTGACTCAAAAGCAAAATCATCTAAAACAAAGGTAGTGCCATCAAAATTAGTCAGTGAGTTAAAATCCGAAACATTATTTAGCATCTCCATCTGATGCCGCAGCAAGCTTGACATTTGCGTTAGGGAACCTGCGGTATCTGCTAAATAAATTGCAGAATTAAATATACTAAAAATCCCAACTAATACAATAGCCAGGATTGCTGTTGCAAGCATAAGCTCTGTGAGTGTAAAAGCTTTATTATTGGATTGCTGGGTCATCTGCTCCGGCATCCCCTTCCTGGTTATACCTTACAGTTCCGGTTTCATCAATATAAAAATATCTTTGACCAGTTCTCCCAGGGAAAGTAGGAGCCGCGTTTAATGTGAAAGCTACAACATTAATTAATTCGTAATCAAATTCATAACCAGCTTTTTCTCCGGCAGCTAATTGTGCATCAATATATGGGGGGTTTGAATTTGGAGAAACTAAATCTTCCAGCCCTGCGGGAAACTCTTCCTCAGTAGAGAAATAAGATTGGCATGCAGAACTAATTATTTTACAGGAGGCAATGGCTACTGTTTCGTTTGCGTTCATTCTGCTACGCATCATACTTGATATTGCTATTGCCGCAATAGTAGCGATAATAGCAACCACAACCATAATCTCAATAAGCGTAAAGCCATATGTAAAGGCTCTTTTTTTCATATCTTACTCCTTTAATAAATATAATAATTATATTAGCTAATCTTAGATAAATTGTATAGTATATATAATTAAAAGTCAATAAAAAACCCAGTGTTAATTTTTAAAATTAACACTGGGTTTTTTATTTTTTAGCTTTACACCTGTTAACTAACAGTTAGCGTATAGTATTAGTCTTCTGCTTCTTCTGTTTCTGCTATTACGCCACTTTCAGTAACCTCAAAAATCCTGGTTCCTGTAACCCCTTCATTAATAGGCGCAGCTGTACATGTGTAGGTAAGACCATCATCACCTAATTCATAGTCAAACTCATAGCCTTGTCTTTCGCCACCAGCCAATACATCATCTATGTATGGCGGAACCTCATCAGCCAATGTGGCAAGATCATCAGGATACTCATCGTTCGCACCTAAGAAACTTTCACAGGCGCTACTTATAGTCCTGAGTGATGCTTGTGCGGCAGCTTCATTAGCATTATGCCTTGCACGCAGCAAGTTAGGAATAGCAATTGCGGCTAAGAGAGCAATAATAGCTACAACTATCATGATTTCAACAAGCGTAAAACCTTTTTTTCTTAGCTTTTTCATTTTACTCGACCTCCCTTCTTCCCTGAATGGGTCGTTTTTAAGTTATTTATAAGTCCTCCTGCTTTAAGTATATCATACACATATGCCATTGTCAATGGCATGAAAAATTTTCTTATACAACTATTAGTGGCCTATAATCTCTGTTATCTTAAATATAGGCATAAATATTGCCAGAACAATGCCCCCAACCACAACACCTAAAAACAGTATGATCACAGGCTCTATTATGCTAATTAAACTACTAACAGCGGCATCTACCTGTTCATCATAAAAATCCGCTATCTTGGACAGCATCTTCTCTAGCTGGCCTGTTTGCTCACCTATTGAAATCATTTTTACAGCCATAGGTGGCAGGACTTTACTTTTGCCTAGTGGCTCTGCAATGCTCTTACCATCCCTAATAGCTTTTGCTGATTCTACCATTGCTTTTTCCAGCACCTTGTTGCCACAGGTTTTGCCTACAATGTCCATGCTTACCAAAATCGGAACTCCGCTGCGTACTAGTGTAGATAATGTCCTGCTAAATTTGGATATACTAAATTTTCTGAAGAGCTCTCCAAAAATGGGCAGTTTAAGTACAGTGCTATCAAGAATATATCTTCCCCTGTCTGTTTTTATATATCTTAGCAGGATTATAATAAACAAAACCAGCGCGCCTACACCAAGCAGGAAGTATTGTCTTGCAAAATCACTTACAGCTAATAGTATAAGCGTTGGTAAAGGTAACGCTCCACCTAACAAGTCGAATATTCCTTTAAAAGTAGGCACTACTTTTATTAACAAAAATGCAGTAATTGAAATAGCGATAAATACAACAACCGCAGGATATACCATGCTGGATTTTACCTTGCGTTGCAGAGAATTTAATTTTTCTAAATATGTAGCTAAGCGAGCCAAAATTTCATCTAACAAGCCGCTGGATTCTCCTGCCTTTACCATATTTACATACAGGTGATTAAACACACGCGGATGCCTGGCTAGTGCCTGAGAAAAACCAGAACCAGTTTCAACATCATCTCTAACTTTGCCTATAGCTTCTTTCAGCGTCTTGTGTTCTGTTTGTTGGTATAATGCATCCAGTGCTGCAACAACAGGTATGCCTGACTCAACCATAGTGGCAAGTTGGCGCGAGAATATGGATAAATCATCTAGCTTCACTTTCTTCTTTCCACCAAATTCCATATTAAAACCTTTTTTGCCTTCAGCCAGAGAAATAGGCAGGAGCTCCTGTTTTCTCAACATCTCAATTGCACCTTCTTTATTCTGAGCACTTACATTACCTGCTATATTCTTGCCTTCTTTGTTTTTTGCAGTATATTTGTATGTTGGCATTTATTCCTCCGTCGTAATTCTTAACACCTCTTCTAATGTGGTTTGTCCATTAAGCCACTTTGCAATTGCGTTATCCCGTAAAAACTTCATTTCTTTTTTAACCAGGTATTGCTTTATCTTGTCATTCGAAACTCTTTGGATTATCATTTGTTTTATTTCTTCATCTAATAAAAATATTTCCATTGTTCCCATTCTGCCATAATACCCAGTATAGCCACACTTATTACACCCCTTACCACGATAGGTATTATATTTCTTTTTGGGATCCAATTTTATATTAAGTCGTGCAAGTACCGCCGGCGTAATGGTTGCCGGTTCTTTGCAATAAGAACATACCTTTCTGCAAAGGCGCTGTGCAGCAACTGCTATTAAGCTGGAAGCAATTAAAAATGGTTCAACACCCATGTCAATCAATCTTGTAATAGCACCAATAGCATCATTGGTGTGTAATGTGCTAAGTAATAACTGTCCTGTGAGAGATGCTTTAATAGCTATGTCCGCTGTTTCAAAATCTCTTATCTCACCTATAAGCACAATATCCGGACTTTGCCTTAAAATAGACCTTAAGCCAGTAGCAAAAGTTAATTTTATATCAGGGTTTACCTGCATCTGGGTAATCCCTTCAATTTGGTATTCTACTGGATCCTCAATAGTTACTATGTTTTTATCAATTGTGTTAAGCTTAGTTAATATAGAATAAAGAGTTGTGGATTTACCACTGCCTGTTGGCCCGGTAATAAGTATCATGCCGTACGGCCTTGCGGTAGCCTCTTTAAAAACAGCCAAAGTTTCAGGCAAATATCCTAAAGTATCTAAGCCTACAGTTAAGCTGGATTTATCAAGTGCTCTTAACACAATCTTGCTTCCGTGCGTTAATGGAAGGACAGATACTCTAAAATCTACTTCTTTATTTCGCATCCTTACCCTAAATCTGCCATCTTGGGGTAAGCGCCACTGTGTTATATCCAACCCAGACATAATCTTTAGCCTGGTAAGCACTGCATTCTGATCCTTTTTTGCCAGCTGAAATGCCTCATGCAATGTTCCATCAACCCTGTATCTTATGCGTAGCTTTTTTTCATCTGGTTCTATGTGTATATCACTGGCCCTTCTCTCTAATGCTTCACTGAGCATCAGATTTACCATTTTTACAATAGGTGCTATCTTACTAAGGCTTGCAGCTTCCTCAATATCTAAGGTCTGAACATTTTCTATCTTTGACACCTCTATAGAGTCTGCTTCGTCGCTGGCCTTAACTTCTTTTAGAAGTTCTGGTAATTGAGTAGCTTCTACATTGTAATAGTTATTTATTGCCTCTACTATTTCCTTTTCTGTACTTATAATCGAGCCTATATTAAAATTTGTAAGTGTTTTTATGTCATCTATCGCAAAAATATTCAAAGGGTCGGCCATACATACGCTTAAATTATTTCCTATTTTTGAGGTAGGTATTAATGTATATTGACGTGCTATTTTCTCTGGAATTAATTTGACAACCTTTGGGTCTATTTTAAGCCTGGATATACTAAGTACCGGTATATTAAGCTCTGCACTTAATAACATTGCTAGATCTTTTTGGCTAATTGCACCTTTATCAACCAGTAATTTTCCGAGATTCCCACCTTGGGCCTTCTGTATTTCCATTACCGCCTGGAGGTCTTTCTCAGAAACCAGCTTGCTTTCTCTTAGTATCTCTATTAGCTTATCGCGCAAGTGCATTATCATTTTAGAATCATTCCTTATCTCCTACTGTTAGCCTCATAACCTCTTCAAGGGATGTAGCGCCTGTTTTTGCTTTACTTAATCCATCTTCCCTTAAGGTCAACATGCCTTCTTTGCGCGCTTGCTGTTTAATCTCATATTCCGAAGCCTTGTTCATAATCAAAGTTCTTATTGTTGGGCTAAGGCTAAGAACTTCTATAATCCCTAACCTGCCTTTATATCCTGTCCCCAGGCAATGTTCACAGCCTTCTGCGTGATAAAATTTATCCTTTGAATCTTTGCTTAATAGAAATTCTTTTCTAATGGCATCTGTAATTTTATATTCTTTTTTGCATTTTGTGCAAATTTTACGGATAAGTCTCTGCGCAGCAATCAACACAACAGAGGAGCTTACCATAAAAGGCTCCACGCCCATATTGACCAATCTGGTGACCGCGCCTGCGGCCGTATTAGTATGCAAAGTACTTAACACTAAATGCCCTGTAAGCGCCGCTTTTATAGCAATATCCGCGGTCTCATAATCTCTTATTTCTCCTACCATAATAATGTCAGGATCCTGTCTCAACATAGAGCGAAGGGTTTTAGCAAAGGTCAAGCCTATCTCAGGCTTTGCGTTTACCTGGTTTATTCCTTCTAAATCAAATTCAACTGGATCTTCTGCTGTTAAAATATTTTTTTCAGGGGAGTCAATAAACTTAAGTATTGAATATAAAGAGGTTGTTTTACCGCTACCGGTTGGCCCACAAACCAGTATCATACCATGCGGGCGCAAGGCACTCTTTTTTAATGCTTCCAGGGCCACGCCCTTAAATCCAAGCTTTTCCACGTCAAGGTTCGCCTGCGTTTTGTCTAATATTCTTAAGCTAACTTTCTCACCATAACTACTAGGTAAAATAGATACTCTGAAATCCACAAACCTATCCTTAAATTTTACTTTAAACCGTCCATCTTGCGGCAAGCGATGCTCAGCTATGTTTAATTCAGACATAATCTTTATTCTGGAAACAACTATATCGTGCATTTTCTTTGGCAAAATTCTTGCTTCTTGAAGCAGGCCATCTACGCGATATCTAACCCTTGTAGCTTCTTCAAGAGGTTCAACTAAAATATCACTTGCCATAAGCCTTGTTGCTTCTGCTAATAGCATATTAGTAAGCTTAACCGCGGGAACGTCCTCTACTATGCGCCTGAGTTCCGAGGTGCTCATAGTTTTTGATTCTACAATCTCAGATGCAATAGATCCGGGTTCCTCCATATCCCTTACTACCTGCTCTAGTGCTTTGTGCGTATGTGCAGCGTAATAATGCTCTATCGCGGATAATATTTCTTTTGTAGTTGTAAGCACTACCCTAACCTGAAAACCTGTCAACGAAGCTATATCGTCTATGGTAAATACGTTCAATGGATCTGCCATGGCAATAGTAAGATTTTTTTCTATTTTGGATATGGGTATTATTTCGTAACGGCGTGCTAATTCTTTGGGTATTAATTCTATCAAGGAGGGGTCTATCTTGTATTTTTCTAAGGTAATGGTAGGGATGTGTAGGCTTTCACTTAAGAGCGAAACAATGTCCTGTTCCTTTATGTGGCCTAGCTTAATTAATATCTGGCTTAATTTCCCCCCTTGTTTCTTCTGCAGTTCCAACGCCTCATCCAATTGCTGCTTATTTAATAAATGTTTTTCTAATAAAGCGCTGGCTATTTTCTCTTTAAGGGTTTGAGCCATAGTATTTTTTTATAGTCTCTTTTATGTCACTTTGTGTGCTTACAAACGTCTGAACCTTACAGTTTGTAATAAGCTCTATATCTTCTATGGCATGAAGATTTAGGGGGTTGGCCATTGCCACTGTAAGAGAATTACCAACTTTATCTATTCCAATTAAGGCGTACTGCTCTGATACGTTTCTAGGTATAAGTTTTACTGTTTCAGCATCTATGTCATAGTTTTTTAGGGGCAGGTAAGGGAAACCATACTGTGTAGTTAGCGCCTGTGCAATCTGCTCCTCTGTAGCAAAACCTAGTAGAACAAGTATGTTGCCAATCAGCCCACCTTTTTCCTTTTGTATCTGCAGGGCTTTTTGAAGCTCAGACTCTTTTATTATTTTTCTTTCAATAAGCAGCTCGCCAAGCTGCTTTGACACCATTCTTCTTGGAGGTGCTATCATAATGTTGCTTATCCTTTTATTTTAAGCTTTAGTTGCTTTTGCGTCTTCCGCAAGACGCTGGCGCGCCTTACTTATTAGCTCCACAGCAGATGCCCCATCTATAGGATTCTCGCTAATACCGGTTCGCGCCTCTAATGTTTGCAGTTTAGCCTCTGCCTTTGGGTCTACTATCACGCCTGCTAATTTCTTTTTGATCTCTTTGCTTATATTGTCAGCTTCTCTTTTATTTCTTTCAGGAAGTACTATGGCAAATTCATTATCCGCAAACCTGGCAGCCCTGTCCACCGGAGTCAGGTTCTCTGACACTGCCTTAGCAATCTTTTTAAGCGCCGCTTCACCAGCCATTCTTCCGCGACGGCTGCAATAGGATTCAAAATCTGCTATCTTCAACAAAACAAATGAGCATGGCCGTTGATATATTATGGAACGTTTTATTTCCTCTTCAAGGCGATCCTTTATAAATTTATCGTTGTAAAGCCCTGTTAATTCATCCACTACTTCTAGTTCTTCTGCTTTTTTGATAAGAGTATCGTTCTCCAGCGCTATAGCAACCTGTTTCACAAAAACTCTAAGCAGCTCTTTGTCGTCTGTGGTATAGGTGTAAACTTCTTTTTTGTTGCCTGTCATTAAAATGCCTTTGCATTTCTCATGCAATATAATGGGCATAATAATGCAATTTTTAATCTCATAAGTTTCACGGAGTTTTTCTATATCAGGAGAAGTTTCTTCTAAGTTTTTATCAATAATTACATCAGTAATATCAACTGCTGCCCGCCCTAGCGGTCCATGCCCTAAAAGCACAGGGCGCCTTACAACATCCTCTGACTTAAAATTAGCCAACGCTACAGGGTCCAGGGTATTTGTATCTGAATCAAGGATCATTATAACAGTGGGATTAGAATCTTCTATGTGCGCTATCTTATCAACGAGCATATCCATTATAAGCTGAAGTTCTGCTCCTGTAGATATGAGGCTTCCGATTTGCAACAGGCCTGAAAGTGCCATAACTTTTTTATTAATATCTATATTTATATCCTTGGTTTTTTCTCCGTAACTTCTAAGTTCAGATATGTTGTTTTTTATTGTCTGTGTCATAGCATTAAGTGATTTTCCTAAGTCACCAATTTCATCCTCGCCAGTTACTTTAACAGAGTGTTCTAAATCTCCTCCAGCAATTCTTTTTGCATCAAGGGCCATCTGCGCGATAGGCTCAATCATTCCTTTAGCCAATTGTAGGCCCAAGATGGTTATTATCAAGGTTATAAATATAATCAGGCTTATTGAACCAATTTCTGGATACTTTGGAAATATAAAATTAACAGCAAAATAACCGCATATAAGCAACGGTATTATAGACATGAGCGAAAACGCTAACATTAACTTATAGCGTAAAGGTTTGGGAACCAAAGAAAGCTGCTTGAGGATTTCTGTCATTTTGACCCTCCTGTTAATTATTTTTAAAGTGATTGAATATTTTTTTTATATCGCCTTCTGCTGACCGAGATACCATAGCACCTATAAAAATCAGAATAGAAAATTGCCAGCAGTCTTCCGGGCCTATCATTAATCCGGTATGTACATCTTCTGCCCGCTGCAGCTTGTTTTTGTGATACTCAATAGCTTTCTTCAAGGGGCCTTCGTAAATATCAACAGTTGAGATGTGATGATCATACTTAAGCGACGGAAATCGTACGCCTCTTATAAGTAAAAAGTCGATTATTTTGTCAGTGTTAATATCGAGGACTTCTTCAAAATCAAATCCCTGAAATTGTGGAAGGTTACCAGGCAAAATAATAGCGGGTTTTTCAACCAACACCCTACCTGATCTAACAACCGTATCCCCCATATTTAGTGCTGATTCTGCCAAAAAAAGATAAGGAATCTCTGTATGCGCAAATGTTTCCAACTGACGCACGCGCGCCCTCAGTATCTCTGTATTTTTTAAGGCCTTCTGCCAGGTCTGCTCTATATCCATAATATTTTAATGCCTTTTCTTTAAGTACTATGTAAACACTTTATTATATACCATAGCTTATACTGAAGTCAAAACAAAAAAAATGATCTTATCCAACGAAATTAACTAATGTGCCAACGCCCTGGATCTTTACCTCAATTTTATCCCCTATATTCATAGGGCCAACACCCATTGGAGTGCCGGTAGCAATGACATCGCCCGGGTTTAGGGTCATAATGTTGGATATAAAATGAATTAACTCATGCATTTTAAAAATTAAATTAGCGGTTGAAGACGATTGTTTTTGCTTGCCGTTTAGAAACAATTCAATATCTACATTATCAGGTTCGATATCCGTGGCTATACATGGGCCTATGGGGCAAAAAGTATCAAATGATTTCGCTCTTGTCCATTGTCCATCTTTTTTCTGAAGATCCCGCGCGGTAACATCATTTAAGCAGGTAAAACCAAGTATATAATCCTTAGCCTTTTCTCTGTCTATAGTTTTGGCCTCTTTTTTAATAACCATTGCAAGTTCTGCCTCATAATCAAGCCTATTTACTCCTTCAGGATAAATTATTTTTTGATTATGCCCTATTACCGATGTTGAAGGTTTAAGAAACAAAACAGGTTCTTCGGGTATTGGCATACCTAATTCCTTTGCATGGTCTTTATAATTTAAACCTACGCATACCACCTTATTCGGAGCAACCGGAGCAAGAAGCGTAACATCTGCAACGTCAATATTCTCTCTATCTGTTTTAATCTTGCCAAATATAGAGCCATATATAGGGCTTATACAATCGTCCTCAACTAAGCCATGACTAATTTTATTTTTATATTTAAATCTGACTATCTTCATAA
>Ga0307928_10002811_pt1 | contig 13313 bp, 26 predicted proteins | sample AceLakmetagen232_FD_201815 | JGI IMG/M metagenome (GOLD analysis project Ga0307928, IMG submission 201815) | Saline water microbial communities from Ace Lake, Antarctica - #232 | ecosystem: Environmental > Aquatic > Non-marine Saline and Alkaline > Saline | place: Antarctica: Ace Lake... | reverse complement strand
TTTACCTACTCCAATAACATAAGAATTGTCTAACTTATTATCCATATTACTGCTCCTTACCTCTAATTTATAGCTTCTAAGAAAATAAACTTTTCTATACGGTTAATTTTTTTGTTATTTTTTTTCTCTTCTTGTTCAATACGCTTTGTAGTTTTTTTCATATGATTAGTATTAATGGTAGTTAAAATGTTAAGAACTTTTTTACTTAATTTTGCATCCAACTTGCATTCTGCCCATTCTAAAGATCTGCCACCACTGGTAGAGCTGGGGAAATTCTCAGCAACTTTAACGGTAGTTGTACCTGTAGGATTACCATTTTCCATTAATACTTCTAACCATATTTTTAAAATATCGGTTACTTCAAACTCTAAACATGCAGCACGGGGACCAATACACGCACAGGATACGGTGCCTGTTTTTACAAGAGTATATGCTTTTTTTAATAACTTGCGAGTGGCTTTACGAGAAACTAATGTCATGATAAACTCCTTTAAAAATTACCCCCTACTAATAATATAGCAATTTATCACACAAAGTCAATAGTCTTAAAGAAGAAAAAATTAATTTATTATAATTTGCCAAGTAGTGGAAACTCCCTTTCCCGATACTTCTTTTAATTCTAGGGATTTACCTGCTTTATTAACATAAGGGAATTTTTTACGTAAAGCTTGCCAACTAGAAGGATTTAAAACAAGTTCATTTTCAGCCAAATACAATTTAATATTTTTAGAACTAGGATATTCTTTTTTCTTATTTTGTTTCATAATAAAGTCACACATTAACGTAAGTGCTTTGTTGTAATCAAATTTTCCAGGTTTACGCTTACGTCCTACTACTTCTTTCTCCGGGACGAGTATTTTAGTTACAGCGGGAGTCGAAGCAGGAATAGTTTTTTGCGGTTCTGGGGATATATGCGCCTTTGTTTTTTTCCCAGTTTCTTTTTTAGTAAAAGAACTAGTTACCTTTTTTTGCTGTACAGGTATAGAATATTTGGGGCTAACAGATTCCAAGAAAAGATCTTGCTTGTAATCTAATAATGCCTGAATAATATCATGAAAAGAAATATTGCCTAAGTGATCAACCATATTTTTATGCAACAATTCTATAGAAACTTCTACTGCTTCGTGATGAAAAACAGCATTCATAGGTTGTTGTAATAGAGGTTGCATAATTTTTGCTAAAAACGTAAGAGTTTCTTCTTTTGTATAGGATTTAGCTGCTTGGGGCGAAAGAAGTTTAACAAAATCTATTGTATCAGGTTCCATGATAAATACCTCGTAGTTCGAAAAAGACAAATAAAATTAAAATACTACCTTTTAATATTAATAATTACTCCGCAGGGAGCAATATGCAATATTACATATTATATATATTTTCACTAGGTTTTAATTCCCATATTCTATTATAACCTGTTCCCCCCACGTCCACTAAGTTTACGGTAGTTCCGGTTAAGGGGTTTAATATAGGAAATTTATTTCTTAACGCCTGCCACTGAGAAGAGTTTATTTTATATCCCTTTATTTCTAATTTATTCTTAAGTTCTTTTGAAGTTACGTATATTGTAGAATGTTCGAATATATCAAAAATTATAGAAATAGCCTTCTTATAATTATAACAAGTGTCCTTAGCTATCTTCTTCTTTTTCTTCTTCGGGGCAAATGTATCAGGAACCTCTTCGTAAGAAGCATCTATAACTACAGACGAGCAGGTTTCCTCATCGGACACGGGATATACTTTAGTACTTGCCTGCTCGCTTACGGTACCCATACGTGCTACTGGGGGCATTGTAACTACAGTAGATTGTCCTGCTATACCTAAAGACACAAAAGAAGAAAGTAATTCCCCGAAAGTAATTGTATTTAAGTGATTGGGCATATCTCCTTTTAGGAATATAGGAAGAGATCCCACTAATTCTGCATTTAATACATCACTTAATACTTGATCTTTTATAGATGACAGGAGCCATGTAATAAAAACCAAAGATTGCTCTTTAGAATAAGTAGAGGAGATAGTAAATGATGCCAAAATATTATGAAAATCTAGAGAAGTACTCATATAAATAATTTACCTATTTTGTTAGTAGTTAGGATCGGATGTTATAACAAAGCATCAATTTCTTGCTCAAGCGCTAAGCGTTCTTGTTTATATTTTTCTTCCAAAGCTACTAGGCGCTTACCTATAACTATATCTTTTACATTTTCCTTTGAAATTGGGGAAAAAGATTCAAAATCTGTAACCTTTGAAATTTTTTGGGTTACTACATCTTTCATATAACAATCAAAAGAAACTACCGTATTTGGATTACCTGTTTTTTCATTTTTGAAAAACTTAAAAGCATTATTAATCACAACGGGCGTAGTGTTTTTCGCGGGAGAAGAAACTATCTTCTGAAGATGAGTAATGGGAACTAAAGCTTTTTCTTCCGCCTCGGGAATATATAGGGATTTTATCATATTATCGGTTACTTTAATAATATTCCATTTTTTAAGATTCCGTACATTAAGATTAAAGGTACTTAAAGAAACAATACTTCCATTCTCATAAAAAGGCATCATAACATCATTTACAAAAAAATCATCATCTGCCTGGGTTTTTATTAATCCTTGTGCCATACACTGTTGCAATACACCGACAGTAATAAAACCTCTTTGGATATATTTTGAAGCATTCCCGGAATAAACAAACAATTGTTTAAACGTTTTCTTAGTTTTTTCTTTTGTTAAAATAATTCTACGGGTATATACTTTTAGGAGTTTTTTTTGAACTTCTATAAAACAAGCTTCTTTAAATATACCTCCCGTTTTTTCCGCTACGTCTCTTATTGTACGAGCTACCATACTAAAATGGCCAGTTTGGATAACTCGCTGTCCAGAATTCTCCTTTAGATATTTTCTTATAAACGTGTGTCTAGTTTTAAAAGGAATATCTATATAAGGACCAAATTGTTGTCCACTCATGCGGTCAAATTTCATAAATACGGATGTTGCTAAGTTAGCCATTACAAAATTTAATAATTGAGCGTAGGTTATAGAAGAATTTTGAGAATCAATCATAAGGTAAAGATCGTCCAAAGAATAATTAATTTGCACAAAGGGATTAAAGTCAGGATGTGAATAGAGAGCCGTTTTTATTTGGTGGGACGATCTGTTAGTAATACTTTTAGCTTTTTTCATATTAATTTCCTTATTTAAAAAAGTTAATAAAATACAGTGGGGTTATCCCATAGTTTTTATATTATTAGTTAGTTATAATACTTTTTTATGTGCTGGGATTATAGGAACATATTGTCCTAGTATAGCCGTTAACCATTGAGAAACTTTTTTACGTCCTCTATGAAACTTTGATCCATGATTTGTATCAAAGTTGTCATTATATTTACAGTAAGTATAATGATGTGTTAATTCATGAAATAATACCTCAAAAGTTTGACCACTTTCTCCGAATAACGTAATATCTTCATAGTTATATAATCCCTCGTATTTATCTAAGATATCAGGAGGAACACAGTTAATTTGAATAGTAGGGAACCCTAAATCAACACAAAAAGCATCTGCCCATTGTTGAGCTGTTTGAGGAGAAAGGGGGGTTCGTTTTCTATTATTCATAATTTTATAATAACCTCCAAAGGGCGAACATTTTTCCTTATTAGAAAATACAGGCAACGGATTCGAAATACCATCTATTGTATACGTAATATTTAATGCTACCATTATAGCTCCTATAGCTCTTTTATAGGTTTTGTAAAAATAAACCTATATTAAAAAATTTAAAACCATTAATACCTTGACATTACACAAGAAATACTCTATACTTTTCACTATCACTAGTGGACAAGTTAAATTTCTTGGGAGGACATTACGGGCAATGTCCTTTTTTTTTATAAGAACGTAGTGACACATAATGTCAGAAAGTACCCTACCTAATAATATAGCAGTTATAAAATTAAAGTCAAGTAACCCCTTGGTGATTTTTATAGGTATACTATTTTAACCAAGATATAATACGAGGATATTTATTGAAAATTACTGACTTAGCCCACTTGGGCATCTGGGGGTTTTTACTTAGATGAAGTAAAATATTTAATTTAGATTTAATTTTACCTTTACGCAATAGGTCCAAAACAGCAATTAAAATAAAAGGATCCATCTTAAAATTACTAGCGATAGCTTGTAAAGTAGAAGAACTGTTCTTATTGCGTTCAATGCTATTTATTAAATCCATTAAAATTTTTTTAGTAGTAGTAGAATTAAATATAACCGCTCTCACAATATGAAAACACAAATTATACGCTAACTTATCTAAAATAGAAACATCTGTATGCTCATTAGCCGCAATGTCTCTCATTATAGCCTGCCTATCCCGATCCGTTTGAACCTTAATTGCTTTTTGATAAAGTTTTGATAACGTCTTTGTAGAAGTATGAGGGTTTGAAGCTATCTTCTTTAAAACAAGATTATGAACATCATCACATAAAAAATATAAAGTTTCGTCAGCTGTGTTTTTATGTTGTGCAACTCTTATACGGACATAATCATTACTTGTTTTAGCTAGATGGTGTAGTACCTCTGAGGAAGTTTCATACAGTCTAACAATTTTTAAATGTGCTTCGTCGGACATATTATCCAACTTTTTACGGTAATCATCTTTTATTTTTTTCATTATAGTTTTCTTTCATATCTTTAATTTCTAGAATAAAAGAATATACCCAACTAGGAAGATCTTGTCTGGCATAAATAGCACCCAGTATAGAAGAATTGAACTTTTTCTTATTCCAATATTTAGGATTACGTTCATTATCCAAAATTTGTAAAAGCGTAGTAACTCCAGTACGTGGATTTTCTGCTACAGCTTTGCGTATGTCATCGTCGTAGTCCCTAGCTAATAAATGCAAAGCAGCTCCTGTCATATATTTATATTTATCTGCTAAAAACCACCGAAGATACATATCGGTACTTTTACATAATTCTTTTAAGGTATGGGGTAACACTTCTGTTGTTTTTAAAATATCAACTAGGGTTAAACCATGTATATTTTGTAATTCCCGGGGAGATAATTCATCTAAATTCATATCAACTACTCCATTAAATACTTCTATTCATTTATAAGTTTCGTTAAAAAATTATGATACTTTTTTCTATGACCATAATCCTTCTATTATAGATTTCGCAAATGCCGGTAAATTTGGATTTTTATAAAGCACTCTTACTACATAGGGGTCCGCATTAGGGATACGTTCGCGTTCATATTTTAAAATAGATAGTAATACCGCATCACTAGAACTTTTATGATAAGCTATAGCTTCTCTTACGATAGATTCAGGATCTTTCGCCAATTCCTTTAATATATCTTCCGTTACATTTGCTCCCTTAGTAGCATCACAACGAGTACCCCAATAATCATTTCGTGCCAATAACCACAATCCTTCTATGGGCGTAGTAGGATTTATTCCTACTAATGCTCTAACCTGGGAATTATTATTTGTAGCTAATTGTACTAAGTCCTGGGGATTTGTTTTATAATCTCCTGCTAAAGCTAGAAGTTGTTCTTCTGTCATAGTTGTTATATCCATTATAGCATTTCTCCGTATAAAGTTTCTATTACAATTTTGATTGCATAGGGCAATTTAGGATTTTCGTATAAATTTTTTATAGCGTATTTTCCTGGAGTTTCTTTACTTCTTTCATACTCGAATAGTGCTATTAACATTTTACTAGAAACTTTAGGATTATGCGCTACGGCAGTCCTAATCATATAAACTTCATTCACTATTAATTTTAGCAAAACATTATTAGGAGTACTAGGATTCCTAGCCACGCACCCCTTAACTTCAATATTTACAGCATTTGCTAAATACTCTAACACATCCTCTGGTGTATTAGGATTCTGACCCACAGCTCCCTTAATTAACCAAAAGTCATCCTTTGCTAATTCACGCAAAACATCTTTAGGTGTAGTAGTATCCCGGGCTACTTTTTGTTTTTTCTTAAAGGACATTTTCTTTAAATTCATTACAGTTTCTCCGTGTATAAAGTTTCTATTACCCTTTTCGCAAATTCTGGTAAATTCTTATGCTTATATAAATTCCTTATGATATATTTATTAGGTTTCCTTAAACTCTTTTCGTGCTCAAATAATATAACTAAGATTTTACTAGAAGCCTTGGAATTTAAGGTCACATTATATCTAACTCGCCAAAATTCATCTTTTGCCAAATCTAACAAAATATTTAAAGAAGTAGTAGAATTTCGGGCAATATAGCGTCTAACCCACATATTTTCGTCTGTAGCCAATTCCTGTAAAGTATCTTCGGGGGTAGAGGGATTATATGCCACATTCTGTCTAATATTCCCATCTTCATCCTTGGCCAATTTCTGCAAAAGATCAATAGGAGTAGAGGGATTCTTGGCCACATACCGCCTAACATCCTCATCTTCATCCTTGGCCAATTCACGCAAAACATCCAAAGGGATATTGGGATTTAAGGCCATTAGTTGTTTCTTCGTAAATGACCTATTTTCTAAATTCATTACAGTAGCTCCCCGAATAAAGTTTCTATAATAACTTTAGCTATATGCGGTAAATTCTTATGGGCATATAAAGCCTTTATGGCATTTTCATCCGGTTTCCTTAAACTTTTTTCATACTCAAACAGTGTAACCAGTATCTTACTAGAAGACTTGGGATTTAAGGCACATTTCCACCTAAACATAATATTGTTGTCCATTAGCAAATCACGTAACATAGCACTAGGTGTATTAGGATTCTGTACCACACTCCACCTAATACTCTCAACTTTGTCCTTTGTTAATTCACGTAAAATAGTAATAGGAGTATTAGGATTATACGCCACACGCATCCTAACTATCCAATTTTCATCCTTGGCCAATTCACGCAAAACATCACCAGGGGTACTAGGATTTAAGGCCAATTTCTGTTTTTCTCCATAGTCCATATTTTCTAAATCCATCACAGTATATCTCCAAATAAAGTTTCTATAACCCTTTTCGCAAATGCAGGTAATTTTTCATTTGCATATAACCGCATTATGACACCCTTGTTAGGTTTTTTACACATTTTCTCATATTCAAACAGCTTAACTAATATTTTACTAGAAGCCTTGGGATTTTGGGCTACATAATACCTAACCCCCCAATCTCTATCGGTTGCTAATTTACTTAAACCATCTTCTGGGGCATTTAGATTAAAGGCAACCATCTCCCTAACTAGGTCCTCGTCATCTATTGCTAATTCTCGTAAAATCTCCGAGGGTGTACTATCACTCCCAGCCAAATTTAGTTTTTCATTTAATCCCATATTTTCTAAATCCATCACAGTATATCTCCAAATAAAGTTTCTATAATAATACGGGCAACGTGAGGTAATTTAGGATTTGCGTATAACAATTTTATTACCATATCACGGGGTTTCTTTAAATTCTTTTCGTACTCAAAGAATCTAATCAACATATTAACTGAAACCTTAGGATGCCTAACTATAGTAGCCCTAACACCCCAAAATTTATCCTCTGCTAATTTTATTAAAACATCAACAGGGGTATTAGGATTTGCTGCCACATATATCCTAATGGTGTCCTCTGAACATGTGGACCAATATCTTAAAATATTTTGTGACGTTTTTGGATTTTTAACTATTTGTTTTTTTTCCTCTAAGGTTATAGTTGCTATTTTCATTACAACCAATCTCCGTATAAAGTTTCTATAACCCTCTTAGCAAAGGCAGGTAAGTTAGCCCTGTAATATAACCCTCTTATTACATCAGGGCATGGGTCCTTCGAACTTTTTTCATATTCAAAAAGCGTAATTAATATCTTATTAGAAGCCTTAGGGTGGGTAGCCACGTTTTCCCTAATCCGCCAATCTCCATCCTTTATTAAATGCCGTAAGGCATCTGCTGTGGTAGTAGGATTACTGGTAAAATTCCATTTTTCATCCCATGTCATATTGTCTAAAGTCATTACAGCCAATCTCCGTATAAAGTCTCTATAACCCTTTTAGCAAAGGCAGGTAAGTTAGGATTTTCGTATAAAATTTTTATTACATAATACCCTGTAGTACCAACATCTAAACTCTTTTCGTTTTCGAAAATCGTAACCAATATATTAACAGAAGTTTTAGGATTATTAGCCACATACCCTCTAACTAGCATTGCTTTATCTTTCGCTAATTGTTTCAACAGATCCAAAGGGATTTTAGGATTATTGGCTACATATGCCCTAACAAATTCTGTGTTATCCTTTGTCAAATATCGCAAAAGGTATTCAGATGTATTATGATGCTTAGCCACATTTCCCCTAACCCAAGAATCCGGATCTTTTGCTAAATCTATCAAGAGATCTACAGGGGTATTAAGATTCTCTGCCAAATTGCGTCTAATCCACACGTTTTTACTGTTAACGGATTCTCGTAAAATATCAATTGGGGTATTAGAATTTTTAGCCACATACAACCTAGTTACTTCTACTTTATCTTTTGCTAACTCGCGTAAAAAAATTCCAGGGGTACTAGGATTATTCGCCAAATTTGATCTTTCTTTGTCTGACATATTCTTTAAATCTATCATTACAACATTTCCTTAAACAAAGTCTCTATAATTATCTTGGCTATATGCGGTAATTTCGGCTTAATGTATAACCTACCTATGATAGCTTCATGGGGTTCACTTAAATTCTTCTCATACTCAAAAACCTTAACTAATATTTTACTAGAAGAATTAGGATTTAAAACCACTTCCACCCTAACTCCCCAATAGTTATCCTGTGCTAATGTCAACAAGGCACCCAAGGAGGTATTAGGATTCGAGGCCGTATAACTCCTAATATCAATATTTTCGTCCTTTACTAATTCCCCCAAGATAGTTGCAGCGGTTTTAGGATTCATGGCCAAATCTAATTTATCGTCCCAGGACATATTCTTTAAATCTATCATTACAACATTTCCTTAAACAAAGTTTCTATGATGCTCTTCAAAAAGTCAGGACAATTTTGATGGTAGTATGTTTCACTTATAATAAACGGACTTGGGTTATTTAAACTCTTTTCGTATTTTAAAATCGTAATTAATACCTTGCTAGAAGAATTGTTATTTTGGACCAAACCATACGTAATATACTCTACGTTAGTCTTTGCTAATTCGTACAAAACCTCATCCACATTACTATTTTCTGCCACCGTGCGTATAACATCGATATCTTCATCCCTGGCTAATTCCCGCAGAGCATCCACAGGGGTACTAGGATTCCGTCCTACCTCATACCTAACATCCTGATGACTATCCTTGGCCAATTCCCGCAAAATATCCAAAGGGGTAGAGGGATTCTGGGCCAACTTTATTCTTTTGTACTTTTCCCTATTTTTTAAAGTCATTAGTTTAACATCTCCCCAAATAAAGTCTCTATGATCGCCTTGGCAACATGAGGTAATTTCTTATGTGCGTATAAAGCTGTTATGACATCCCTACAGGGTTTCTTTAAACTCTTCTCATGCTCAAACAGCTTAATTAATACATTACTTGAAACCTTGGGATTCCGGGTCACATACCATCTAATACTGCGGCTGATATCCATTACTAATTCCAGTAAAACATCCTCTGGTATCGTAGTATTACGGGCCACATACCTCCTAATCATACCCTCTTTGTCCCTGGCTAATTCCCGCAGAACAGCCACAGGGGTATTGGGATCAGAAGCCAAATTAACTTTTTCCATATAGTCCCAGTCCCTATTTTTTAAAGTCATTACACACCATATCTCCATATAGAGTCTCTATGATTACTTTGGCTATATGCGGTAATTTCTTATGTGCGTATAATTCCCATATTATAGCCCCTTCGGGTTCCTTTAAACTCTTCTCGTATTCAAAAAGAGAAACTACTATCTCCGTAGAAGACTTGGGGTTTCTACTCACAGCATACCTAACCTCCAAATGCCTATCCGTTGCTAAATCCTTTAAAATATCCAAAGTAACCTTATGATTATATGCCACATATGTTCTAACCAGGTAATAAGAATCTTTCGATAATTCACGTAAACTCGCCAACGATGTATTAGGATTTTCAGCCACAAAACACCTAATATTGCTATCGGGCTCTTTTATAAAACCGTGTAAAACATCTTCGGGGGTATTAGGATTCTTGGCCACTTGCTCCCTAATTCCAAGACTATTATCCGTCGATAAGTCCCGTAAAAGAACCTCAGGGGTTTTAGGGCCTCGGGCCAACTTATATCTTTTCATATATTCTATATTCTTTAAATCCATTATAACATCTCCCTGAATAAAGTTTCTATAACCCTCTTAGCGAATTCGGGCAAGTTAGCATGTTTGTATAAATTTTTTATTATAAAGCCATTAGGTTGGTTTAAACTTTTTTCATGCTGAAAAAGACCAACTAACAGGTTACTTGAAATCTCGGTATTATAGGATATATGCAGCTTAACCCCAAACATTTTATCCTTAATCAATTCGCGTAAAACATCCTCCGGGGTATTAGGGTTATCGGCCACGTGAATCCTAACTCCCCCGAAGTCATCCTTTGCTAATTGCCGCAAAAGACCAACAGGCGTTTTGAGATTATCAGCTACTGTTTGCTTAATCCAATCGTTATCCTTTGCCAATTCCCATAAAACATCCTCAGGGGTACTAGGATTTTCCCCCACATTTGCTCTAATCGCATCCGATTTATCTTGGGCTAACTCCCGTAAAGTATCTTTAGGTGTTTTATGATTCTCGGCCACTGTCTCTTTTTCCTGCTGTGTCATATTTTCTAAATTCATTATAACATCTCTCCATACAAAGTTTCTATAACTCTCTTGGCAAATGCAGGGAAGTTAATATTTGCGTATAACGACTTTATTACATCACCCTCGGGTTCTTTAAAACTCTTTTCATGTTCAAAAAGTACAACTAAAAGATTACTAGAGGACTTGGGGTTTTCAGCCACACTTTCCCTAACCTCCCAATCATAAGCCTTTGCTAAATATTGTAAAGTATCTTCAGGAGTATTAGGATTCTCTGCTACGTTACACTTAGTCCCGTAATAGGCATCCTTTGATAATTCGTTTAAAAGATCAACTGGGGTATTACGATTATAGGCTATATTTGCTCTAATCGAATTATGTATATCCTGTGCTAATTTCCGCAAAATATCAACGGGGGTATTCTTATTTTCGGCTACATGAAATCTAACCCTCCAGCTCTCGTCCTCAGCTAATTGGTGCAAAGTAACCCCAGTAGTATTAGGGTTATAGGCTAATTCTATTTTGTTGTCATCTGTCATATTTTCTAAATCCATTATACTGTATCGCTATATAAAGTTTCTATAACCCTCTTGAGAAATAGAGGTAAATTTGGATTTGCGTATAAAGTCCTTATCACCATATTGTGTGGTTTTTTACAACTCTTTTCAGTCTCAAAGATCTTAATTAAGATCTTTCTCGGGGCTTTGGGATTTCTGGCCACGCGACACCTTAGTACCGCACTTTTAGATTTTGCGTAATCTTGTAGAATATCCTCTGGGGTATTAAGATTCTCCGCCAAATCCATCCTAACAGAAGCACTTTCTGACTTTGCCAATTCTCGTAAAACATCCACGGGGGTATTCCGATTACGAGCTAATTTTACTTTTTCATTAAAGCCCATATTATCTATATACATTATATCATTTCTCCGAATAAAGTTTCTATAATCCGCTTGGCAAATGCAGGTAATTTATGATTTGCATATAAAGCCTCTATAACAAAATCGCTTGGTGTTTTTACAGTCTTTTCGTGTTCTAATACCGCAACTAATATATTACTAGAAGATTTAATATTTTCGGCCACGGCAGTTCTAACCAGAGTATCGACATCTGTTATTAACTTTCGCAAAACATCTTCAGGGGTATTGGGATTCTCTGCCACAGACCACCGGATGATACCTGCAGGGTCTTCGGACATTTCCCGTAAAACATCCCCAGAGGTATGAGGATTAACAGTCACGTAGTACCTAATTCCTTCATTTACGTCCTTGTGTACTAACTTCATCAAAGTATTTTCCGGGGTATTAGGACTAATAGCCAATTCTTTTTGTTCGTTCCAGGACAATTTAGTTATATCCATTATATCATTTCCCCGTACAAAGTTTCTATAATTACCTTGGCTATATGTGGTAATTTATCATTTTTGTATAATTCCTGAATAACCGCATCACTTGGATCCTTTAAACTCTTCTCGTACTCCAAGATCGTAATTAAGAGGTTACTGTTAATATTAGGATGCATGGCTACATAATACCTAACCTGCCACTGTATATCTGTTGCTAATTTCCTTATAACATCTTCAGGGGTAGTAGAATTATAGGCTACACTACTCCTAATTGTGACATCGGGATCCTTTGCTAAATAGCGTAACATATCCGAAGGAGTACTATGGCTGCAAGCTAACTTGTATTTGTGGTTAAATCCCTTATTGTTAAATCCCATTACGTTAACATCTCCCCAAACAAAGTCTCTATGATTACCTTGGCTATATGGGGTAATTTAGAATTGGTGTATAAAGCCCCTATGACATCTTCGCTGGGATATTTTAAACTTTTTTCATATTCAAAAAGCGTAATCAATACCTTAACAGAAGACTTATAATTTTGAGGCACTGTGCGGCGTACTATCGATGATTCATCCTTTGCCAAATCACATAAAGTATCTTCAGGCGTATTAAAATTTAAGGCAATATTGCGCCTAACCCAAAACGGAGAAACCTGGACTTTTGCTAATTCCCGCAAAACATCTTCAGGGGTATCTGAATTTAAAGCTAATTGTCCTTTTTCAAAATCTATCATATTCTTAAAATCCATTACGATAAGACCTCCCCAAATAAAGTTTCTATAACCCTTTTCGCAAATTCCGGAAGCTTCTTATTTTCATATAAACCCATTATAATAGACCAACTGGGGTCCTTTAAACTCTTTTCGTATTCAAATAGCATAACTAATATCGTACTAGAAACCTTGGGATTACGAGCCACAGCCTGCCTAACCCCCCAAGATTCATCTTTTACCAAATCCCGCAAAACATCTATATGCGTATTGGGATTTTTGGCCACACAATACCGGACACTATAATCTTCATCCTTTGCCAAATCCCGTAAAATACCAGCAGGGGTATTAGTATCCTCACTCAATCGAACTCTTTTATTAAATGTCCTATATTTTAAGTTCATAAAATCTCCCCGCTATTAATTAAAATCTCAGGATATTTATATAATTTTAAAGAAGATATTAAAGTATTTCGAGCTGCGGTTAATAATAGAAAGAGTTCCATAAA
>Ga0307928_10002809_pt1 | contig 13319 bp, 16 predicted proteins | sample AceLakmetagen232_FD_201815 | JGI IMG/M metagenome (GOLD analysis project Ga0307928, IMG submission 201815) | Saline water microbial communities from Ace Lake, Antarctica - #232 | ecosystem: Environmental > Aquatic > Non-marine Saline and Alkaline > Saline | place: Antarctica: Ace Lake... | reverse complement strand
GAATAATTTCCATAATTTCCATTCAGATGGAAAGCATATTCGCTATGAACACTATTGGTATTAATATCATAATTAACATTCCTGATCGTGTTATTGTTTCCACTAAGAAATCTAACTCCAATATAAGAATCAATAATCTGCAAGTCCTCGACGACATTGTAATAATTTGATAATTGTGTCTCAAGATCATCTATAGTCCCATTCCTTATTGTTGTTCTATTAACGTTAGCACTGATAACAGATTGCCCTCCCGTAGTCATATTAAGAGTATACCCCATAAGATCTATTGTGATATTATTTGCAGTCACATTCCAACATTCACCAGCGATAGCCTTTGTAATTGTTTGATTAACATTGTAGATTGAATTAGTTGTATTTACCTCTCCACAATCATAGAGGGTTTGAACACTACTCCCATTATCAACAAACAGTGCGCTGGTAAGTGGAAGTAAAAAAACTAATCCAAGAAATAAAAAGCTATATAATTTCTTCATCGTCCTTCCGCCATCATCCCAAATTTATTAAAAAAGTTAATAAGTAAGACAAAAAAACTTAGAATCCCTCCCCATATTTCTAATCTCCTAATAATAGGGTTGAATTCTAGAATAACGTGCGCCTTGTCAAAACCATTAAGGCAAAGAGAGAGTACAACGACTAAAATGGTCCCAATGGCATAGGCAGTAGAAAATTGAGTTAACCAATCCCATAATTTTTGTTTTTTGTTTTTTGGAGACACCTTTTTCATTTGTTTATAAACCTTTCGCCATTTAATAATGTTTGTATACCTAAAAAAAAGTTTTTATAATTAAATCTTTCTACCTTTTTCTTCTCTTTATCCGAAATAATACTATAACAACCAATGTCAACCCAGAGAATAAAGAAATTATAAACCCTAAAAATGTTACTCGAATGCTTCCTATGTTGAAAAGTAATCTGTTTATATCAAATTCTTCTTGCCCTCTCTTTAGTCCTTCTATTATATCTAACTGTTCTTGAGTTGTTATTTGTAATTGTTTAACTAATTCTTTTTCTTCATTAATACTCAACTCAAGTTCGGATATTAATTCGATTGACTGATTGACAGACAGTTGGAGAGAGTCTATTAAACTTGCTTCTTCGGATAATTGTAGATTTAAATTTCTTATTATTTCTGCATCGTCGTCAAGTTTAAGATTAAGAGAATTTATAATCTCTGCTTGGTCCGACACTTGGACATCAAGGGTTGAGATAAGCGTTGCCATATCTTCATTACTTAATTCTAATTGAGAAATAAGTTGAGCTTGTTGTTGATTTGTTAATTGTAAATCAGATAGTAAATCTGCCTGTTGAGACACTGTTAATTCTAAAGAAATAATATAATCTGCAGATTCAGAAATTGTTAATTGTAAATCTTTTATCTGTTGCGCATCATTTTCCACTACAACATTTAGGGCATCCATAATTTTTTGTTGATCTTCAAAAGATAAGGTCATCTGAGCAACCAAGGCAGTTTGCTCTTCATTGGTCAATTCCAATTGAGAAACTAATTCAATTTTCTGTTGTAGATTAAGGTGAAGATTATTTATGATTGTTGCCTGTTCTTGAATATTAAGACCAAGGTTTTCTACCACGATAGTTTGTTGAGCCACAGTTAACTCCATCTCATTAATTATTTCTGATTGTTGTTGAATATTTAGACTTAAGCTACTAATCATTGTTGCCTGTTCTTCAGCTTGAGAAGTTAATGAAGAAATAGTATTTGCTTGGTCTTGAATATTTAATTGTAATGCGCTCACTAGGTCAATCTTCTCTTTAAGAGTCAATTCTAAACCTGAAACCAATTCATTTTGCTCCGCAATACTTGAGGTCAAAGAGAGGATAAGATCTGCTTTCTCATTAATACTTAACTGCAAATCATTAACTATATCTGCTTGATTCTGTAAGTTGGATGTCAAATCTGCAATCAGTTGCGCCTTCTCTTCCACTGTAGAAGTTAAAGCGTTTATTTGATCTAATAACTCTTGTTGCTCCTCAGATGAAAACTCAACAAGATCTAATACTCTCACATAAGACCCTCCCTTACAGATATGATATTCTTCAGCAATTTGAATGATTTCGTTTTCTGCGCAAGAACTACATTGTGGAATTAATTCTGAATCGGATCCTTCTACCATCTCACAAGACATTGGGCAAGTTTCAATAACTGTGGTTGTATCTGTAGCTACACACTTAGACTCACTGCCACAACTATATTCCCTTGTCATTTTCATAATCTGGTTAACATTACAGAAGCTATTCAAAACTTCGTCTGCTGGACAATTAGAATCAGAGGTACATTCAACACCGCATTCCCCTAGAACAGTTCCTTTAATATTCCATCCAGAAATCCACTGGGAGATTTCATTCAGCTTACACTCCCTAACCTCATCCCCAGTACAACTACTCTCATCAATATCATATGAACCTGTAAGTGGATTATAAAAATAATCACATTGAGATTGTCGAGTATAATAATTATCTGCTGTATTCACTGGAGCATTCCAACAATTGTTTTGTGCCTTATAGTAAAATGGATGGGTTGGAGGGCAACATCCACTATTACTATCTGCAGAAGTATAATCTATAATGTATCCTGCGTCATCACAGCACCAATCTGGATCATCTAATCTGCAAGAAAGTTGAGGATTATTATAATTTTGACACCATTCGGGTGTTCCACATATTTCGTTAGCCCTGTCACAGATAACATGACCTGGCTCATCACAGCACCAATCGTCATAACACTCGCCGTATCCCTCTTGAACATCATTCTCTCCATCGTTAATAACCTCTTGCTCACAAATAAAATTATTACACTCTAATCCAGATGAACATGATGGAGCATCAACACAATTTCCATCACAGGAATATCCATTAGGACAATCAGTATCATATCGACACGGACCGACAAAAGGTAGTAAAACTTCATCACTGCAACGATCGCCTAATGATGCAAGAGCTTGAACAGAGCCTACTGAGACTAATAATAAAAACAAAACAAAATAGACCTTTTTCATTAGCTCATTCCCCCACTAGCTCCTGGCACTCCAGTAAATACTTGTGGTGTAGGATCCCCACCAATGAATAAGGTATCAAGATTCATGAAATCAAAAACCCCAAGCTTGAATAAGATAAATAGTAGCGCTAATACCATTAAAATAGTTACAATAATCTTAGTTGGTGTCCAAAATTTTACCATAGTTATCCATGTGTTTTATTACTTATAAAGTCTTCCTACTCCTAGGTGATAGGAGGTTTTACATTAGGCTTCTTGTCTAATTCTTTCTTTTTTTTCTCAACTTCTTTTGGGAATTCTCCTTCAAAATGATCATTCATAAATGTTGAAAGATTCTTTTTCCCCCTCTTATCCTCTAAGACTTCGTTAACTTCTGGTTTTAGACTTACAGTTCTTCTTTCACGTGCCATTGATGCTTCCCCTTTTAGTTACAACTTTCATATTATTGTATGAAAATCATACTTTATAAATGTTACCTATCTCAAAATAATAGGAAATTTGATAATTTTCGGTATTATTCAATTCCTCTCTCAATTTACTAAGTATTATTAATTTAGTTATATCTTTACTTATGTATCTTTTATTCGCAGGTTTATGATGAACACTTGAATGGCAAGATGGACACAATGGAATCAAATTAATATTATTGTTATTGTCATGTATTCCGTCTCTATGATGTATATGTAAAACTCCAAAGGTATTATTGCAACAAAAGCATTTGGCGTTAATTCTTGCCATGCCACTCCAATAAGGTTTTTCGCTTGGTATAGTTATTCGTCTTGGCTTACATTCATCAGAACAATATTTATTTCTTCCACATGGGGATCCACAAGCTATACATTTGTTTTTTACTGGGGGTCTTGGGTTTTCTTTATTCCATTTATTACATTTACCTGGATTTTTCTTATAAAAAAATTTACATTTACAACTATTCCCGCAGAACTTTCTTTGGTTGTTTTTTAGTTTTTTGTTGCAATTAATACAAAGATGTACCATATAAAGAGGTGATATATAAAGTTTATAAAGTTTTGTGTATCGAACCCCTTTTTATAAAGTATGATGTTCATACTAATACATCACCTCTTTTTTACTAAGGAGGCGCACGTTGCAACTATTTTTAACGCAACGGATAAATAGAGGTAGAGTAGGTGGAGTAGAGATTAGTCTCGAAGGCATTGAAGTAATTTCTTTTTATCAGCACCCCTTTGGTTTTATTTGTAGATTATTTTCTTATTCTTAATAGAATCTAATATTGATTGCGCAGAATCACCAACTTCTTTTATTGTAGGTCTCCTTTTGAGATTTTTACATCTCATCGTAATCCTACCATTAATTTCTGTTGTGACAATCTGGCACTTGCCTACAGTTTTCCTTATTTGTTTTGCCATAGTTATATTCTTGTTAGGAAATTATTATTTATAAGGTTTTCCTATCTATTGGAGATAGGTGATAGGATTGATTTGAATTGGTCAATATTCATTGCTCTAATTTTATGTTCCCACAGTCTTATGACATTGTAGCCCTTTTCAACTAGTTCATTTGTTCTGGTTTTATCTATATGCCATTTTTCTTTTGCAGTCATTCCATTTTTGTGAATTTTGTCATTTGGAGAAAATTTATTTGGGTTCATGTGAAAGTAGTCTCCGTCGCATTCAATAACTAGATTCATCGACGGTACAAGAATGTCGCATTGATATCCGTGTTCAATTTTCATATATTGGTGAGTGAAAAATTCAATTTTTAATTGTGTCAAGAATGTTTGAATTTTTACTTCGATAGTGGTGTCTTTTTTTGGTATAATTGTGCGTTTTCTACTTTCTTTCATTTTAGCCCTAATTTCCTTGGACTTTTTTTCTCCATATACTTCATCATAAGTTTTATTTTTTATAAGGGATGGCTTTCTCATTTTTTTTAGAGATTCTTCAGTATGCCTTTTACCATAAAAGGAATTTAATTTTCCAATATGTTTCCCTTTATTCGCTTTTCTTGATAATTCCCTAGTGTGATCTGTCACAATACGCCCCCTTTGTACTTTGCTTTGTTTCTTTTTTATTTTGATAGCTTTTTCTTCTCCATGTATTTCTTCATAAGTTTTATTTTTTATTGGAGACTCTTTTCCTTTATTGTGTATTGTGATCCTACCAGAAGCATATGATTCTAAAATAGTCTTCTTTCGTTTTTCCTTTATCTCTTCAAACGTTCCATTTTCTTTCGCCTCTTTTATATTCTTTTTAAATTGCTTACTTCTTGTCTCTCTCAACTCTGGGTGATTAATATAATCTTGTTTTACTCTTTCACTTCTTGCCTTTCTCTGTTTTGAAGTATATTTGTTTTTATGTTTTATACCTATGCGAGACTCGCTACTGTTCTTTATTTTAACTCCAGATTCTTTTAGATTCTTTATGATTGTTGGGCTAGAGCAATTAAAAATATCTCCAATCTTATACGAACTCATATTTTCGTTGATATATAATCTTACTATTTCTTCTTGATCTACTTTTTTCCTATTCATTGGGGGTCTTCCCTCGATAAAAAATCCTTGCTTAAATAATTTTATATTATTTATTTTCAGAACTTTTAAAATCTTGGACCCACTACAATCCAATTCCCTTGCTATAACATAGGAACTCATCTTTTTGTTTAAGTACATGTCAATAACTTTTTCTTCGTCCAAATATATTTTCTTTGGCATTTTAAAGATCGCTTAATTTGTCAAGGTTTTTCTTGAAATTTTCCCACTCTTCTTTTGGTATTGCAATAGTCGCAAGTCCAATAGCCAAAGTTACGAATTCTTCGTCCTGCCAAACAGATAAGTATTCTCCATCAAAAATATCTTTTATTCTAGTTTTTTCCATTTTTCCCCTCCTTAAAATATTTAATTAATCTAATTAGAATTTCATCGTAAGTTTCTCTTTTAGTTATCCTTAACGGTTTTAATTTTTCGAGAGTTGTATGTTCAATTTGTATTGTTGTTCTTTTATTCATACATAATACAGATATAATAAGTATATAAACCTATCGTTTTAGAATTATAAAAATACTGCTACTGCGAGAGAAAATGCTATCAAATTTAGCCCCATGTGAAAAATAATTCCGAATACTAAATTCTTAATCCCGTCACGAGTAATAAACCACCCAGTAATTAGCATAAATAGAAACGCTACGATGAACGCAGAGATATTCGCCATAAATGCACTCATCCCAGAAACGAAGTCGGGGTAGAGATATATCCCAGAAATATAAGCTGAAATGTGCCACAAACTGAATAACAGAGCAGTCAATATAATCGCCACCCACTTCTTCTTCTTGCTTGGAGTATTATCAAAATTACTAAACCATGCATATAATGCGCCACAAAAAAAGAGCGATTCTGTCACTGGGGCTACAATAACCACTAAAAAGAATTTAAGATTATCTCCGATTGATGCAGGTAAGGAAGGAAACCCTAGGCTCATCCCAGGTACAACTAAAGTTATTAAGAAAAAGAAAAATGTAAAAACTATACCATATCCTATCGACGGTAAAATATTACCTTTCGTTATTCCAATCAAATCATCTTGATACTCTCTGGCGGTATAAACTACAAAAGCGATTGCTAAGAACACTAGATTTATTCCTACCGCACTTCTCGCTGGTGGATTAATTACCCATAAAAAAGCCAGAACAAAAGCCATGCCAATAATGACGTTTCTAGCTACGAGATTGTGTTCCAAAACACCTTTCGGTCGGAAGGCAGAAGAAGCCCCACTCCTAACACACCTATCGCCAACTCTCTTAAATCCTTTCTTACATTTTGCCATATTATCAGTTAATAACCCAGGTTTGTAATGCTATAAATGCTATACTTACTATCGCAGATAATCCTACAATTCCATTTAATTGATCAGTTAATAAATTTATGGACGGAATAGATAACACTCCAACCACAATCATAAATACTCCAAATACTATCGTAAATAACATAGGTATTTCTGGTCCTTGTATTCCATCTCTAGCCCAGTTTCTTATTGTGAATATCTTTCCTTCAACAGCTAATCCCATCCCAGCTAATACTAAAAACGCCGTTGTTGTCCACGGGCTTAAATCGAATCCAGTAAAGGAGTTTAATGCTATTGCTAAAAATGCGAAAATGCTAGTAAGAGCTAAAGCCATCGCAAATCCAGGACTTGTTTTTCTTTTCATGTTTGCACCTCCTTTATAATTATATTTTGACTATTATACTCATAACCATATTTTTCAGATAAAAGAGATTGGAAAAACTTCATCCAATGTATCCTCTTATGATTTACTTCAATATTACATCTCAAACATAATGCACAGCAATTTTCTTTTATTGTAATTAATCTGTCATAATTAATATGATGGGTTGCTAGTGTCCTATTAAAATCCATTAACTCCTGTACAGCCGTTTTATTACATTTTAAGCAACAAAAATTATCCCTCTTTAGAATACTTAATTTAAACTCCTTCGTGAAATTCTTATCATAAGGATCAAATGAGATACCACCTAACCAATTATGATTTTTATTACCTGTCTGAGCTAAACTACATTTCATTAATGGGGTATAATCTGCCATTGTTTTCCCTTTATTATGTGGGCTAATAATATTATCTTTATGTAACTTTCTTAGAACCTTACTTAATTTTTCATTCTTCTTACCAGTCTTTGACTCACTTAATTTTTTTATAGTTTTCTCATCCCTCTTTATACCATAATTAGGACTTTTTTTTCCCGAATACTTTCCATTTTTTGCATAATCTCCAAGGTTACCAATCGGACTTAATCCATTTTCGCATCTTAATTTTTGAGATATTGAATTTTTTACCCTAATTTTTTCATCGTTCATGGGATTGTTACTATTATTCAACTCTCTTCTTATCTCATTCGGTTTACCTTTATTGTGAGCTTTTAATTTACCTCTTTTAAATAATATTTTCTTTCTATCGGACATGTTATGATTTATATTATTTTTATCTAAGATATCTTTTATTTTATATTCAGAACATTTAAAAAAACTCCTTATTTTCTCGATGCCTAACAAATCATCTCTATATAATCTTACTACTTCTTTTTCATCTATATTTTTTGCCATTTGGTATTTTTCTCCTCTTATTCCCTTTTAATTTAACCATCAATACTATGATTATAATCATAAAAATGAATACCCCTGCTCCGACGACAATCCAAACTATCATCTCTGTAGATATTATAGATTTCTTTATGCATTGATGCGAATCTGCGATCTCCCCCTCCTCACACTCAACATCCACACAAACACTATCTTCACACAATTCATCATAATTACATTGCCCTGGTGTTCCACACTCACATGATTCGTCTTCAGTAAATTCAACACATTTATAATTTGTACTAGAATCACATTTATAATTTGTCCTAAACATTGATTCATCTGCGCATTGAGACCATGCCGTTGGAACCGAGCAAATATTACATTGAGGAACTGTACAAACTGAATTTTCACAACCAGATTCACATTGCTCTATTGTTCTAATATCTGTAGCGCAATCAGTTGTCTGATATTGTTGGACTATTTCACTCCCACTACATAATTTTTCCCCGATAAATCCTTCCTCACAAACTCGAACACAAGAAGCGCCTTGACAGACTTCATCTGATTCACATCTCTCATATTCTTCCTGTCTGTCTCCACAAGAGTCGTACCAATAAACGGAATCTCCGCTACATTTTCTTTCGGCATGATCGGAACATTGTTCTTGTTGGCAATTTCCACCAGAACATCCATAATCACAATCAAACTCATATTCCCATACACCAGAATTACTACATTCCCAAACATCACCACTTTGACATTTTTCATCCCCAGGATCCGCGCCACCAGAGCATTCCGAAGTTGGAACCTTACAAAAAGCTTGTTGGTTATAATAATCATAAGGCTTCATCCAATCATTACAATAACTCGTTGCAGAGGTCCATGTATTCATAACACTCATTGAATCTGGATGCCAAGTCCTAGAACTTGCAACTTCTCCGTAAGAACATGGGTTACAATCTCCTTGAAAAATAAGATTAGTACAGGTTTGTTGGCAAAGTCCCCAATAATTTGAGGTGGTTGTGGCAAAAAAGTTTTCACCCTGATTTGCTTCTAATACCCTTATCTTATATTCTTCAAACGATGTTACATCATCTGGCATATTCACTACATTTCCTGCACTGACTAGCGACATGAACATTAGTGAAAATAGTAAAATTGAGATTAATTTATTATTCATCTTCGTAGCCTCTTAGGTAAATTTAATCCAGGAATGAAACCAATAAATAACTTAATCAATCCTAAAACAATAAGGAGAACTAGCCCAACATAAAATGCGAAGTAAGTTAAAACTCCAACAAGACCACCAATTATAATTGCCAACGACCAGCTAAGTACTTTGAAGTCTCCTTTCATAATCTTATTCACCGCGTTATATCCAAAAAGGATAGAGATAATAAAGAAGAATGGAACTGCCAATAATCTCAATAATGCAAAGATGCAAAAGAATGTACCCTGGAATATTTTAGCCTTACAGTCTGAAGCACCAGCCCATCCGAACAATAAATTTTTTGCATAAGCATCACAATCAGAACAATAACCAAGCCCATTGTCCCCACCATCATCAGTTACGCAGTAAAATCCATTAAATTCATCTCCTGATAAATCAGGATTATAAGATAATTTTGCAGTATTGTTACAACACATTAATTCTGTTTTTGCTCCATCTACGCACTTGCTAATACAATTGCCAGAGGTATAAATTTCATTTTCAATACATAATGCTGGTTTCAAAAGTTGACAGGTAGCAGATGCCTCATCATAATTATCGGGGTTATTAAAATCCTCTACCTTAATTTTACAGGTGTCTAACTTCTCACCAGCAAATGCTCCAGTGTCAATAGGGATGGTCATTGTTTTTGTTTGTAGAGATGTAATACTCGTTATCCCCATATTATAAGATTGAGAAACAGATGAGCATTCTATACTTGGGACAAATGAACCTGTAGCAGTTCCAGTATTTTTAACCTGTAAAATTATTTCTCCGTTTTCTCCGCTTTTAAAATCTGGACATTGAGCAGAAACTATGTCTGGTTTACCAAAAGGTATTTTAATCCCAACCCAATCTGCCCTTAGTCTTATCACTAAATCAGCAACACCTAATTTTGCATCAGCATCTATTGTTGCATAAGTTTCGCCATCTATATTCTCAATATTAGTAAGACTCCCACCTATTTGAACATTATCCCCCTGCATAGAAGTAACAACATTATTTACCTTTCCGACTTCTAAATTAAATGTGCTTGTAGAAAATTTATCTAAGAATATATTTCCACCACTTACTAAGGAGTTTAAATAATTTTCTAATGATGGAGACTTCCCAATATAATTATTCAATCTTTCGTCTGTAGTTATTGTCCATTTACCCGAATCTATTTGATGGTATCCCTTATACCCTTGACCACTTGGTGGATAATTACCTGTCCAAAGTAAATCTGGGAACTGAACTGTTGCTACAAGTCCTAAACTATTTGAGTAAAAATTGGCACTTCTTCCAACTTCAATTTCTTGTTCTATCCTTTCACCACTTGCAGTTAAAACCATTTTTACACTTTTTTTAACTGATGCTGGTTCAATTACACTTGATACCCCTTCTTGAACCTTGTTGATACACAATCTCCTACAAATATATCTATTATCCCATGAAGCATCATTGTTATACAAATCTATCTTCCAATCATGATCTGATGGGCATAGAGGTGCATCCGATCCCCCAGTAAATGGGATATAGAAGTTTTTTTCACATGAGTCTGTAGACTGTTGTGTTAGTAATTCGTAAGAATAAATATTAGTTCCTGTATTTCTTATTTTATAATGAACTTGCTCGTCGGAAGATTCCATTTCTATAGTTAATGGATATTCTGTTTGATATCCTAAACCTAATGATTCTGTTTGAGAGGGATTTATTGTCGCTACAAGTGATTGCCCCCCACTACTCCTTGCATTAATCAACATCCATTTTCCACTTAAATCTGTGTCTGGTGTTAATGCCCCAATATTAGAAATACTCGTAATTGTCATACCCTGTCCAGTTACTGACAAAAATTTAAACCCATCAGGGTTAGTGGCGATGATTGAAAAGATTGCAACAACAGATAAAATTATAATAATACTTCCGATTAATACCCTATTTTTTTTCTTCTTAACCATATTCTAGTATGCTTTTCCATATTTATAAAGGCTCCCTACTCCTTACTGATAGGAGAAAAACTGGAGATTTTACTTAAACATATTCCTTCCCAATCTTTAGACATTATATCTTTAGTTCTTATAAAAATAGTTTTCCATCCACGTTCTGCAAAATATTTATATCTCTGCTTTTCATAATTATCACAACTTCCAAATTCTTTAATTTTAAAATAATCATGATAAACTTCAATCACAATTTTCTCTTTTTTATTGATAAAATCAGGATTTTTATATCCAATTAAAAACCTTCCATCCCCTGTGTAAATAAATGGTAGCTTATTCTTAATACATAATTCAGAAATCTTATTTTCATAGGATGTTGGTCTTACCATTAATCCCTTTAGGACTGCTTTTATCGTTTTCTCTGCGAAATCGGGATTTTTCCATTTTGCCTTTAATGATTCGGAATCTGTTCTTATTTTAATTTTATATAATTTTAATTTTCTGGCAATTGTATCGGGAGATATACTTATTTCTTTTGATATTTCTTGTATTGACATTCTTTTATTTATATAAAGATTTAACAGTAATTCCTTGGGAACATTAACCCAGTTACAATTTTTCTCTCCAGTATTTTGACCTATTTTAAACTCTGTTTTCTCTGAAACTCTTATTCCCTTGTGTGCATTACCTATCTTTTTTCTTACGTCCTTGGATGTAGAATGACCTTTTTTAAATTGAGTTTCTGTAGAATAATGATTTCCTTCCATGGATTTACTTTGTGACTTCAATGTCTCGTCTGTTTTTTTTGTTAATCCTTTATTCCACGTTGGTTTGCCATATCTTCTAAACATAGTTTTTTTTCTTTTTTCAATCCCCTCCTTGGTATGAGTCATTTTAGACAACCTTTTTTTCTTAATTCATCTCTCAAAATTTTATTTATATAAGGGGATAATGAAACTAAATCTCTTTGTTTGTTAATTATTTCTAAAACTTCTTCGTCAATAGTTATATTTATTTTTGTTTTCATATAGTATAAGTAGTATAAGTAGTATTTAAATGTTTATGTTTATCAAAATAAAAAAGAATAAGGTGGGGATAAAATCCCCAAAAAAAATAAAGGTTGCCATGACCTCATGGCTTATGCTTGTATCTACTAAAGAGTACTAACTACCCCAATATCCTGTGATACTTGGTTGGTTAATTGTGCTTCCTGTTCTTGTAGTGTCACCATTTTCTGCTTTCTCAGTATCCAAAATTATGTCCCCTTTATCTGAAACGTAATAATTGGCAGGTATGAACTTCACGTAGTATGCAGACCCTGCTCCGACAGCAGATGCCCCATTCTTAAATTGACAGTCAATACGCTTAACAGCACCACTTCCGTCATCTAAGCTAGGACCGTAAGCCCAAGACTTATACGTGTTAGATGTAGCAGAAACAGAGTAAGTTAAGTGATAAGGATCACTTGACGTTAATGCGTCTCCAGTACAAGTTACAGATGAGATTGTTGAGTTCATTTCGATAACCATCTTCCCACCGAAAGGTCCAGCAGAACCTTCAGAAGTACCTTGATATGTTATCTCCACGTTAGCCTGGTCGTTTGCTCCCATAGATATATTAGAATCTCCAGAATCAGCCGAAGCTCTTCCTACAGAATCATATAAACTTACGGATGCAGACGAATTAGCCCAACCCAAAGCCTCAAACGGATTTACACCAGCACCAGCAGTCTTCACAACTGGTTTGATCCAGTATGAAGTATTTGAAACCCAATAAGTGATTGAATCTCCTACGTTAACATTAGAATAAGCAGTGGTTGTAGCACTGTTTGAACCAACCTTATAGTAAGATGTTCCAGATACACTTGTTGTAGAATACTTATCTCGTGCAGAGTAAGATGCAGTTGGTTGATATGTTGCTCCTCCACCAGCAGTAGAGACACAAATTCCGTTTTGAAGAGTAGTTCCCGCAGGACACTGAATATCTCCAACAACGTCATTTCCATTTCCACTAGCTACTCCTGCCGAAAGAAAGAATCCTCCAACAGCTCCAGGAATTGGATACATACCTAACTGAGCTCC